>Ga0209826_1002493_pt1 | contig 12047 bp, 10 predicted proteins | sample GOMGulsemesocosm_5_FD_184637 | JGI IMG/M metagenome (GOLD analysis project Ga0209826, IMG submission 184637) | Methane-oxidizing microbial communities from mesocosms in the Gulf of Mexico - GOM15C Gulf of Mexico (SPAdes) (version 2) | ecosystem: Environmental > Aquatic > Marine > Cold seeps...
GCCAAAGTTTTGCCCTAAATATTGGCCTGCCTGAACCCGATGAATCACTCCATCATTCGCTTTGACAAGACCCCAAAGTTCACCACCTTTTGATAAAGTGCCAACCATACGAAGCGTATCAAGAGGATAAGCTTCTAGCTCTTCTTTTTCTCGATTCAGGTCTGGCCCAGGCCCTTCAATAGCAGCCATTTCCTCAAATGCTTGCGGCTCAGCAAGCGGCCGGAACGGGTCTCTTAAGTTATCAGATACATAAATAAAAGACTCATATGACTTAATAACGGGCATGGGCTCTATTGCTGTTGCGGGTTTCGCCTTAACCTGAGTCATATATTCTTTCAAGTCGCTAAAGTCCTCACTCGCACAACCTGAAAGAACAGCAAACAACACAACATAATTAAGCCTCTTCATTGACTTACAAAATTTAAAGGGTCTCATTATTTATCATCCTCATCTAAATAACGATAGGTCTTAGCCGTTGCATTCATTGTCATCTGTTCGCCTTTTCCTGGCGTCAGCGATACATTATGCAAGGTAACGATACGAGGTAAAGCTGCCAAATTACTCACAAACTCACCAAACTCATGATAACTACCCACTACTGTTAAACGAATGGGCTTTTCTGCATAAAAGTCTTTTCTACGCTCACCTGATGGTTGAAACAAATTAAACTCCAAACCACTCGCTAATCCAGCCTGCGACACATCGACCAGTAAATCCGCAATCTGTGTTTTATTGGGTAGCTGCTGTAACATCGCTCCGAACTGTTTCTGCATATCTGCCAACTGCTGCTTATATGCGGCTAAATTCACTGCTTTTGCCTGTTTACGCTCAAAGGTTTTCTTTAATGAAAACTCTTTTTTCTCAACTTTCTCTAAACTACTCCATTGATCAACCGTGTCGTAATAAATCCAGCCAGCCATAACTAGAATACTCGCCAATACGACCGCTGCAATTTTAATAGCAACCGGCCAATTACCGGCCTCATTAAAGTCCCAATTAATATCTTGTAAATCCATCCTATTTCCCCTCCGTTGGCACACCAACCTTTGATTGTGCCACCTTTAAGGTGAAGCTATTAGTATCTGCTCCTTTTGAACGAATCACATTAAGACGAGGCCCCTTTAACCACGGTGACAACTCTAAATTGCGCATATAAGCTGATACACGAGTATTTGACTGCGCATTACCTGCAATCGCAAGCTTCTTACCGCTTTGAGTAAATTTAGTTAAATGCACGCCTTCTGGAACCGTCTTCGCCAATTGATCAAACATATGAACAATTTCTGGGCGACTACTTTGCAAACGTTGAATAACTTCCATTCTCGCCAGTAATTTGCTTTTTGTTTTATCTAACTGTTTTATTTCTTTTATTTTTCTATCTAATACTAATATTTCACTTTGAACAAAGCGATTGCGACTCTGTTGATTATCAATCATATTATCTATCGAAAAGTGCACCGTAGACATAATGAGTATCGAAATGACTATACCCGCACCTAAAAAGATTAGAAAGTCAATTTGACGCTGCTTACGTAGCTCCTCGCGCCAAGGAAGAAGGTTAATTTTAGCCATTAATCAAAACTCCTTAGAGCAAGCCCCGTTGCTATCATCATTGCCGGCGCATCATTACTCAGCGCCTGCGCCTTAACTTTTCCTGCCAACGTCATTTGAGAAAAAGGATTTGCAACAATCGCTGGAGTACCTAACTTCTCTTCCAGTAGTGCATCAATACCCGGCAATGACGAAGTGCCCCCGGAAAGAATGATTTGATCCACACTATGTTGAGAACTCGATGAGAAGAAGAATTGTAACGAACGACCTATTTGCTGACACATAACATCTTTAAATGGATCGAGCACTTCAGATATGTAACTGTCTGGCAAGCCACCATGTTTTTTTGCCATCCCTGCTTCCTCATAAGACAAACCATAGCGCCGTTGGATCTCTTCTGTTAATTGCTTACCCCCGAAACCTTGCTCACGAGAATAGATAACTTTATTTTTATGAATAATATTTAAAGTTGTTACCGTTGCCCCAGTATCCGCAATAGCGACTGTTGCCTCAGGCCCATAATCAGGCAAAGAACCATGTAACAAGCCATATGCATTTTCTAAGGAATATGCTTCCACATCGACAATCTTCGCTTTTAGGCCAGCTATATCTAGCACAGCAACCCGATCATCAATATTTTCCCTTCTAGAAGCCGCAAGCTGAACATCGATCATCCCAGCGTTTTTTTCATTCGGCCCAATAACACTAAAATCTAAATTGACCTCGTCTAAGGAGTATGGAATATATTGATCTGCAACTAATTCTACTTGAGCCTCTAACTCATCATCACTATCCGGCAATGGAATCGTCACTATTTTTGTAATAACCGCCGAGCCTGATACTGAAACAGCCGCTTGCTTTAACTTAGTGCCCGAACGCTCAACAACCGTAGCGATCGTTTCACCAATGGCATCTATATCTGCAAAATTATTATCAATGATTGCATTCTCTGGCAAAGGCATAACAGCATAGCTTTCAACTCGATAACGAGCGCCATGCTTACTAAGCTCAATCAACTTTACGGCAGAGCTACTAACATCAATGCCTAATACATTTGGGTTATTACGTCTGAAAAAAGACATCCTTTTTTTTCCTTTCTCTTTATCGTCCCTATGCTTTCATAGAGGACTCTGAGTATTTATAACATTAATACAACACATTAAAAGTCATAAAAACGACTTTGTACAGCTGAGTATAGTCTTGCTTTATAAAATAATTAAACTTTTTTATACCAAATATTCATTTAATCAATGTTAATGCGATTTGTTTTCAATACGAATATAATAGTTCTAATGATTTTCTCTTAATATAATGCACTAACACGTATAAAACATGACTCAAAAAGCCAAGTCGTCTGTCATCAAACCTTTATTAAAATGGACTTTAATAGCAGGCATCACCCTTAGTGTAATACTAGCTGCCTATATAAAATTCATAATCATTCCTAGCCTACCAAATCCAAGCTCGCTAGTTAATATACAGCTACAGACGCCATTAAATGTTTATAGTAACGATGGCCTATTAATTGCCAAGTTTGGCGAAAAAAAACGTATCCCCGTCACTTATGAAGAAATCCCTCCAACACAAATCAATGCCTTTTTAGCCGCCGAAGATAAAGATTTTTTCCAACACGCTGGTGTCGATATTTTTGGCCTTGCTCGCGCTGTAGGTCAACTCATACTCACAGGTAAAAAGAAGCAAGGCGGCAGTACCATTACCATGCAAGTCGCGCGAAACTTTTTTTTATCAAAGAAGAAAACTTATACTCGCAAACTCCGTGAAATCATCCTTTCTCTAATCATTGAACAACAACTCAGCAAACAAGAAATCCTAACGCTATACCTTAATAAAATTTACCTCGGCCACCGCTCATATGGTATTGCAGCTGCCGCTGAAGTTTACTATGACAAAAAACTCAGTCAATTAAGCCTTGCCCAACAAGCAATGATTGCAGGCTTGCCAAAAGCCCCTTCCGCATTCAACCCTATCACCAATCCACAAAGAGCGCTCACCCGGCGCAACTACGTGCTTAACAGGTTACTCAGCCTAAACTACATAGAACAATCTGAATTCAACAACGCTTTAGCAGAGCCAATTAGCGCCCATTTGCGCGCGGCATCAGTTGAACTTAAAGCCCCCTACGTAGCCGAAATGGTTCGCAATAAAATGCATCGTTTGTATGGTGATGATATTTATACGACCGGCATGCACGTATACACCACAATTAACAGCTTGCATCAAAATGCCGCCAACCATGCTGTTAAAAATGCTTTACACCAATACGATCGCCGCCACGGCTACCGAGGCATACTTGCCCATATAGATCTCGCGGAACAAGATATCCAAAACAAAGAATTCAAGCCTCTTTCAAAATATAAAACCATAGGAGAAACAGAGCCGGCTCTTGTTATTTCTATAGAGAAACAACGTATCAACGTACTTAATCGTGACAAACAAACGATTCAGATTGAATGGGATAATTTAAAGTGGGCGTGGCCATATATTAATGAAAATAAACAAGGCCAAAAACCTGTAACTGCCAGCGATATATTAGCCCTTGGTGATATTATTAGAATTCGCCAAAAACCCTCTGGCGATGACTTCGAACTAGCTCAAGTACCAAATGCTTCAGGCTCTATCGTTGCCATCGCACCCAACAATGGCGCATTAACTGCATTAGTCGGTGGTTATGATTATTACCACAGTAAATTCAACCGAGCCACCCAATCCAAACGCCAACCGGGCTCTGGTTTTAAACCTATTTTATATTCTGCCGCCCTGTCGAAAGGTTACAGCACCTCGACTCTAATTAACGATGCTCCTGTTGTTTTTGATGATGCAGGACTTGAGCAACAATGGCGACCTGAAAATTACAGTGGAAAATTCTTTGGACCTACTCGTTTACGTGAAGCCTTAATTCATTCGCGTAACCTTGTTTCCATCCGTATTCTTAGAGATATTGGCGTTAACCATGTAAGGAACTTTGCTACTCGGTTTGGTTTCAATGCCGACGCCCTACCCAGAAACCTATCGTTATCACTTGGAAGCGGCAGTGCAAACCCCTATCAAATGGCTACGGCTTACTCAGTATTCGCCAACGGTGGCTTCCGCGTAGAACCCTATTATATTGAACGCATAGTCTCTTATTCTGGTGAAGAGTTATTTCATGCTAACCCTCTCAGCGTGCCCACCCCAAGCAACAAATCCAATGATACTGACTCACTTATTAGCCAAACAACCGCTCTAACCGACACCCCGCTTGAAGCCGATAAAGTAATTGAAGAATCAACAGCATTAGCTAACGAAACAATGCCAACCGTTGAACCCGCCATTGCTGAGCGCGTAATGACGCCTCAGTTAAACTTTCTCATTAATTCATTATTACGTGACGTAGTAAAACGCGGCACTGGGCGGCGCGCACTCAGTCTAGGTCGAACCGACCTAGCAGGTAAAACGGGTACAACCAACGACCAACGAGACGCTTGGTTTAATGGTTTCAACCCATCGTTAGTGGCTGTTGCTTGGGTAGGTTTCGATAATAGCAAGCCTCTTGGAAACAGAGAAACCGGTGGTCGAGCCGCACTGCCTATCTGGATGGCATTTATGCGCGAAGCATTAAAAAACACTCCAAACATACCTCTTGCCCAACCTGATGGTATCGTCGGTCTATTAATCGACCCTGAAACAGGTTTAAAGACCACACCAGCAAACCAAAAAGCAATTATTGAATATTTCCGTCAAGATAATATTCCTGCTGACTCAAGTGATAACGAGCAAGAAAACAGTAGCAGCGGTGAAGGCCAACAAAGCTTAGATGAACTCTTCTGAGGCTTTTTGCAACGAATAGGGTTATCGAAGGAATCCCTTACCAAGAAGATTCCATCGAAAGTCAGAACCTTTAGCTAACTCGGTACGAAAGCAATATGGCTTTCGTGCACGATCTTCATTCTAAATATTCAATTAGCAAACCCATATTAAAGCATTAAGTAGCTGTCATACCCTCTGCACAGGGGCCAGCTTACCTATATGCTAATACCTTCAGGGCTAAAACAGAGCCTGTTATTACATCACCCTTATCAACGGTAACTTTATTCATACGCATAAAAAAACGCATCCGAAGATGCGTTTTTTATAACCTAAGTTATAGCACCCTAGCGCTTTTCTACACTAACGTAGTCACGTTTAGGCGCGCCTTTATACAACTGACGTGGACGACCAATTCTACCTGTTGGGTCAGCCATCATTTCTAACCAATGAGATACCCAGCCAGATGTTCTAGCCAAAGCAAACATTACTGTAAACATGCTAACAGGAATACCTAACGCTTTATAAATAACACCTGAATAGAAATCAACATTTGGGTAAAGCTTACGATCAACAAAATACTCGTCTTTTAACGCAGCTTCTTCTAGTTTCATCGCTAGTTCAAACATTGGGTCATCAATACCTGTTTCTTCAAGCACTTCGTAACAAACCTTACGAATAATTGTCGCTCTAGGATCAAAGTTTTTATAAACTCGATGACCAAAGCCCATCAACTTGAACGGGTCATTCTTATCTTTTGCTTTTGCTAGGAACTTAGGAATATTTTCAACAGAACCAATTTCGTCCAGCATAGTTAATACGCCTTCGTTTGCACCACCATGTGCAGGACCCCATAATGCTGCGATACCGGCAGAAATACAAGCAAATGGGTTTGCGCCAGTACTACCAACCAACCGAACTGTTGAGGTACTTGCATTTTGCTCATGATCAGCATGAAGGATAAACAATAAGTTAAGCGCTTTAGCCGCTACAGGGCTAACCACGTACTCTTCACACGGCACTGAGAACATCATGTAAAGCAAGTTTTCACAATAATCCAAGTCATTGCGTGGGTATACAACAGGCTCTCCAATTGAGTGCTTATAACAAGCAGCAGCAATCGTTGGCAACTTAGAAATCAAACGGTGAGCTGAAATCATTAAGTGCTCTTCGTCATTCATATTCAAGCCTTCGTGGTAGAAAGCAGCCAATGAACCAACCACGCCCATCATCATAGACATTGGGTGAGCATCATGACGGAAACCATCAAAGAATTTCTTCAATGACTCGTTAATCATCGTATGGCGACAAATAATACCCGTGAAGGCCTCAAGCTCTTCCTTTGTAGGCAACTCACCATGAATCAATAGATAAGCAGTTTCAAGATATGTACTATTTTCAGCTAACTGATCAATAGGATATCCGCGGTGCAACAAAATACCTTTATCACCATCAATAAATGTAATTTCACTTTCACAACTCGCCGTTGTTCCAAAACTTGGATCGTGTGTGAAGTACCCTAACGCGCCCGGAATACCTTTCACTTCAATGGTTGGGTTGCCTAAAGTACCTTCTAATAATGGTAACTCTACACTTTTCCCAGTTTCATTATCCGTTAACGTTAAATTTTTCAAAGACATCTATAACTCCTTTCTATGGCAGAGTTCAGCTCTGCCCGCACTCAACAAACCGTGCATTCATTAAAATAATTTCTTGTTCAACTTCCAATTCTAACGGACTATCTTAATCAGGTCACCTGATTTAAGCTCTCCCGTAGAGAAAATATTATTGAGCAACTTGATTTGCTCCTCGGCATGATGAGGAATAACGGAGCGTTTTATCACCGAACTCAGGCGACTAACCCCCGAACCCAGTCGCATTAATTGTATGCTTAAGGGCTTTGCAAGGCCCTTATCAGCCCGAGTCAATTTTGCCAGACTTCGAATGCTAGCTAAGAACAGCTTATCAAAGCGTTTAAACTCTCTAGACTTTTTCACCGTCGCGTAAAACAAAAAAGCTCGTTTATCATCAAACACCACCGCAACCCGCGCCACACCAAAACCATAAGGTGTTTTAGCTTTAATCAACAAACTATGACCCGCTTTCCCTGAAATCCTCAAAGGCATCTCACTCAACACCGTCACCGTTCCCAACTTAGTTTTCAAGAACTGACTAGGGCTTGTTTTTTGACTCCTATCTTCCATACTAAGTTGAAAAAAAGCATCGTTACTACGCGAGGTTGCCACAACTGAGTTCTGCTTATTCTTAATCAACCAGCTATTAGGAAAGTTAATTTTGAAGTTTAATTCCGTGTGATAAAAAGTACTCCCTTTAATAACCCCATCTTGCTCACTATCAGCATAAGTTAAGCCAACCAAACGCTTTAAGAACCTTGCATCTTGCCGAGGGAGAGTTACCCCCGCATTATCCACCGTTCGATTTAATACCTCTTGCAGCCGAGTGTCATTATCAGGGTGGCTAGCAAAAACACCATGATAGGCTTGAGGTTCACGCCCCTGCTCTCTTGCTAGCTGCTTATCAAACAGCTCTTGGTTTTTTAATATTGAAATCACCTTTCGCATTGCCGAGGCGGGATAACCCGCTTTTACTAAATACTCAACACCTAGCCCATCCGCCTCCAACTCGTGCTCTCGCCCATACCCTTTAACAATCCCTGTCCCTAGCAACTGGCTCAGCTGACCAACCTCACGCACACCGGATGCTGCCGTAACAAGCCCGCCAATAATGTTTGCCGTAGTTGATAAGCTATGCTGCCGCACCGAATGACGCGCAGTAACATGCCCAAGCTCATGCCCTAGTACTGCAGCTAATTCAGCCTCACTATTTAAGTACGCCAATAGCCCTCGTGTTATGTAGATATAGCCACCGGGTAAAGCAAATGCATTAACCTCGGCACTGTCTAATAATGTAAAACGATAAAATAAGTTTTTACGATGCCCAACTTTTGCCAACCTATCGCCAACAGACTGAATATAACGCTGCAACGATGCATTTGGATAAGCTCGGTATTCCTTCATAACTTGCTGACTATGACTTCGCCCTAACGCCAACTCTTCAGGCTCCGACATCAACACAAAATCACGCTTACCCGTCACTGGATTAACGGCACAACCTGATATAACAGCGATAAGAACGACTAATATAAAATAGCGGTAGACCACCTTAACTCCTTTTGTAAGGCAAAAAAAATGCCACCCAAAGGTAGCATTCTTTACAACTAAAAGATGAGCTGTTTACTAACGCTGGTAACGTTTATTAAACTTATCAACTCGTCCAGCTGTATCAACAATTCGTTGTTTACCCGTATAGAATGGGTGACAGGCTGAGCAAGATTCAATATGTAATTCAGTTTTATCTAAAGTAGAATTTGTTTTGAACTCGTTACCGCAACTACAGGTTACAGAAACTTCATTGTATTGAGGGTGTGTATCTTGTTTCATAGTGTTCTCTGATTTTGCTGGACAAGCACTGTCCTTAACTTGGTCGCGCATCATACAAACATTTGCGACTTTTAGCAAGAGCTTTCATTGTTACGTGTGTTCGGTATGATAGCGACTTTGTTTCTTTAAAATATAAATCGAGCGTACATGAAAATAGTTTCAATTAACATTAATGGTATTCGCGCAGGCGAGAGAAAAGGTTTTTTTAATTGGCTAGAGGAGCTCGATGCCGACATTATTTGCTTCCAAGAAATTAAAGCACAAGAGGATCAGCTAAGTGCTGACGCTTTCTGGCCTAAGGCTTACCACTGCTATTACCACCCTGCCGAAAAGAAGGGCTATAGCGGTGTGGCTATTTACTCCAAACAAAAACCAGACAGGCTAACAAAGGGTATTGGCTGGGACGATTTTGATAGTGAAGGCCGTTTTATTGAAGCCACCTTTGGCGATCTCTGCGTCTCGTCTATTTATATGCCATCTGGCTCATCGAAAGAAGAGCGCCAGTTATTCAAATATGACCTAATGGATCGAATAATGCCTGTGCTGCGTAAAAAGCAGGCCGATGGTAAAAAGCACATCATCTGTGGTGACTGGAATATCGCGCATAAAAAGATTGATATTAAAAACTGGCGCGGCAATCAAAAAAATTCTGGGTTTTTACCTGAAGAACGCGCATGGATGGATGAATTATTTGGTAACGAAAACTGGGGCGATGCTTTTAGGCTCGTTAACGAGGAAGCCGATCAATACACTTGGTGGTCAAACCGTGGACAAGCTTGGGCAAACAATACCGGTTGGCGGATTGATTACCACGTTATTTCAGAAAATCTCTGTGAATCTGTGACTGGCGCAAGCATTTATAAAGAACAGCGCTTCTCCGACCATGCTCCATTAATTATTGATTACGACTTATAAAAGCCAAAATGCCTAGCTCTGCCATTGATAATAGCTTCTCTAACTCGTTACGAGCATTTTGTCAGGCGCGAGTTATTAGCATGCTTTTTTTGGGTATATCAGCCGGTATTCCGCTACTACTTATTTTTTCATCACTGGGCTTATGGTTGCGTGAGGCAGGTATTGAGCGAGCAACCGTCACTTATTTTAGTTGGGCGGCCTTAGGTTATTCATTTAAATTTGTTTGGGCACCACTGGTTGATAAGCTGCCGCTACCCGTACTGACTTCATGGCTTGGGCATCGTCGTAGCTGGATATTATTCGCCCAATTGATGGTTATCTTGGCTATTAGCCTAATGGCAACAGTCAACCCCGCACAAGACAGCCTAACATTAATGGCCGCAGCTGCTATTTTGTTAGGCTTCTCATCCGCAACGCAGGATATTATTATTGACGCCTATCGCATTGAATCTGCTGACAGCAAGCTACAAGCACTTATGTCATCCAGTTACATTGCAGGCTACCGCATAGGTATGATTTTATCGGGCGCTGGCGCTCTAATGCTAGCCAGTTACTTTGGGTCAAGCATCAACGACTATGATTATGCCGCCTGGCAATCCACCTACTTTTGCATGGCTGCTTTAATGCTAATTGGGGTGATAACCACTCTACTGATTAAAGAACCGAATAAACCTAACAATGACGGCACTATTCACAATCATCTTGAACACGTACAGCTTCTCATCTTATTTGGCTTAGCCGTTAGTGGCTTTATTGCCGTTTATTTCTTTAGTTCAGATTTAGCACTTAGCATGAAGACATATCTTGCTAACGGTCTATCAAATAGACCCTTAGCAGGATTTATTGTTGAATGTCTTCGTCTTGCCCTAGCCATTAGCGGTGCGAGCATCATCGCTAAACTATTAATTCGTAGCAGTATTGTCTCATCTAACTTAGTGGCTAGAAGCTATATAGAACCCATAAGAGATTTCTTTAGTCGTTACGGTACCTCTCTAGCGATTATATTCCTCGGTTTAATTGGTCTATACCGTATATCTGACATCGTACTAGGGGTTATTTCTAATATTTTCTATCAAGACATTGGCTTTACGAAAACAGAAATCGCCAGCGTGGTGAAAACCTTTGGCTTACTGATGACGCTTTGCGGAGGATTTCTCGGCGGGGTATTAGTCTTGCGCTATGGTGTGATGCGTATTTTATTTATTGGCGCCTTACTATCGGCCCTAAGCAACCTGTTATTTATGCTACTAGCTCAACTAGGGCATCACATGCCTATGTTGTATCTCGTCATCTCTGTTGATAATTTATCCGCGGGGCTTGCCAGTGCCGCCTTTATCGCTTTTTTATCCAGCCTAACCAACCTCTCTTTTACCGCCGTTCAATACGCCATTTTTAGCTCATTAATGACACTACTACCCAAGGTTTTAGGCGGGTATTCAGGCTCAATGGTTGAATCGATGGGCTATGAGAATTTCTTTTTACTCACCGCCTCAATGGGCATACCCGTACTTGTACTCATCGCGTGGGCAAATAAAAAGTACAAACTAAAGTCTGGCTAAGTATTTCACCCTATTATTGAGCCAAGCACGCTAGTCGATATAAAACTTTTGCTGGAAATCAAACTCTAAAGGCTTAACCTCCCCCTTTGGACGTAAGCTGACTTTGAAGCGCACTAGCTCTTCATTTGAAATTCTAAATTCACTAATGTAGTAAATAGCTTTCCCTTCAACAACTCGTCGCGATGTTAATCCCTTCTCTTGCCCAGCCAAATTAAATGCACTGACCTCTACATTGGCATTGACCGGCTGAGGTAAAGTGCCTACTGCTTGTTTCTTCTGCACAGATATATTCAATACGGCTTTGTATTTACTTCGCACAATGCCATAGGCGCTAGCCATTTGTGGCGGCAGAGTATCCGCAGTAAACGCATTGTAATAAACAACATAATCACCAAAATCGTAAGCATTATCCGCTACACTCAGCGTTGGCATAATGAGCAACAACAATATTGCATATTTCTTACAAGCGGCGATAAGACCTTTCGGTTTTCCAACGAACTGACAATGACTAGGTTTAGACATACTGTTATTTCCCATTAATTTGATACAACGCGACTTCACCAAAAAGATTTGGCCAAAGTTTCATTAAAGCACCCGGCTTATGGTCATAATCCACAATATCTTTTTTTGAAATTATCATCGCCTGCTCTTCACAAAACGCTTCAAAATCATTCACCGTGCATAAATGTATATTTTTTGTATCATACCATTGTGCAGGCAAGGCTTTTGATACCGGCATTCTACCGTTCAGTGATAA
>Ga0209826_1002494_pt1 | contig 12045 bp, 12 predicted proteins | sample GOMGulsemesocosm_5_FD_184637 | JGI IMG/M metagenome (GOLD analysis project Ga0209826, IMG submission 184637) | Methane-oxidizing microbial communities from mesocosms in the Gulf of Mexico - GOM15C Gulf of Mexico (SPAdes) (version 2) | ecosystem: Environmental > Aquatic > Marine > Cold seeps...
TGCCTCAACCATTCCTTTTACAAAATCCTCTGGATGGTAGTAAGAAATATATTGAATTGCATCTGCAACACTTTGTCTGATATCATTTTCAGTGATTGTACTCATTATCTGTCCTCATCGTAATTTGCCCCGATTATAGCTAAGTTTAGATTATGAAATCACATGCTATTTGTTATCAATATCAAGTGTAAAGTACTGTAGTGTACTGGATACAGCGATATATGGTATAAGTATAAATTATGATAAATGTTACATTATGATACGATAAAGCCCTTTGATTTGGAAAATTCGGGCTAAAAAAAAGCACCTTGTGAGCGGTGCTTCTTATGATTTTATTTTAAAATTTCGTTTGAGGAGTGTAGTTTGTTCGCGGAAACTACTAATAATTAAGTCACAAATTCGCTATGTAACTTGATTGATAGTGTAAGTATAATAAATGATGATTAATACTTCGTCAATCAAGGGTTAACAAAAAATTAACACCCCTCAATAAATGGATTAAAACTATTTTTTATCTTTTTTATCTTTTTTTGCTCTAAATCCCATCAAGTACCATGCAAAGAATGCTAAAGCAGCACCCAATAATATCGGCCAGTTTTCTTCCATAAAAAATCCTTTTGTATTTTATAAGATAATATAACATACTTCATTTGAATAGTTACTAATTCAACTTTTTTAATAGAGTACTTTAAAATTAACAAAGATTTAACATAGTTTGATTATGATTTGGTTTATTTGCTCTTGAATATTAATAGGTCATAATTACTCATTGTAGAGATAAAGGTTACAAAATATGGATATAGTCACATTTGTAGTAGAAAATGAAGCCCAAGTTAGAATGAGTTTTTTTCTTGGATTACTAACTATTATGGGAATTTGGGAACTCAAAAAACCAAGACGTATTGCTAAAATATCAAAAGCAAAAAGATGGCTAAATAACTTAGGTTTAGTATTTTTCAATTCTTTTATATCGCGACTAGTACTTCCCTTAGCTTCCACGGGTATGGCCCTACTAGCAGCTGAGCAAAACTGGGGAGTCTTGAATTACTACGAGGTATCACCTCTTTTTGGTACCATAATATTTGTTATTGCAATGGATTTTATCATTTATATGCAACATGTGATGGTACATGCTGTTCCTTTATTTTGGAGGTTTCACCGAGTTCATCATGCTGATTTGGACTATGATGTGACTACAGGAGCAAGGTTCCACACAGTTGAAATTATCTTTTCTATGTTTATAAAACTCATCTGCATTGCTCTTTTAGGGCCTAGCGTATTTGCAGTGATTTTGTTTGAAGTGATTTTAAATGGTATGGCCATGTTTAATCATGGTAATGTTGGCTTACCTAAGTCTTTAGATAAAATTTTACGTTTCTTTGTGGTTACCCCTGATATGCATAGGGTACATCACAGTATTGAAGAAGATGAGACCAACAGTAACTTTGGATTTAATCTTACCTGGTGGGATAGAGTCTTCGGAACCTATCGCAAAGAAGTTCGAAAAGGACAAATAGATATGACCATAGGACTTAAAAATATTCGTAATCCTAAAGAGACAAATTTTATACTAGGTATGTTACTAATTCCTTTTAGAGGAAAGATTACTGAGTATGCTATTAACTCTAATAAGGATAAAAAAGATAAAAAAGGCAATAAATAAATAGATATAAAATTATTAGAAATTAGTTACCTTTTATATTAGTCATTGTATACTCAATGATTAATTATAGGGATGTTTATGTTAAGTGCATTTAAAAAAGATTACGATGATACTGCGTTAATAGCTGAGCTAGAGAAGCCAAAAGTTGATGTTAAAAAACTCAATAAAATAATAGCTTCTGGACAAATAAAGATAAACACTTTTATCGACGAAGCAAATAAAATCACCTATTTACATAAAATCATAAAAGGTAATAATCTGGTTTCAACCCAATGGTTATTGCACAATCATGCCAATCCTTATACCGAAGATGATTATAATTTACCTGCATTTTTTTATTTTATTCACTCTCCAATTGCCAACAAGCTCTATCATATCCTTGATGAAAACAATGTGGACTTTGCTTTTAAAAGTTCCCAAGGAAGAATGGTCTTACAAGATATTGTCATAAATGGTGACCTTGCTTTATTTAATAGGGTAGTACGAAAAGTAAAAAAACCTTTTTCTTTTGACTCTTATGGAAGAAACATACTTTTTGATGCTATTTCAAGTGGGGACAAAGATACTATGAACTTGGTCTTTGATCATGAAGAAAGTACTCTAGATATACAAGACAATGAACAAGATTCTCTTTTGCATTTTGTCAAAGATGGTGACCTAAATCTAATCGAGTACCTTTTAGAAAAAGGGGTTTCTCCAGCTCTTCAAGATGCCAATGAAAAAAATATCATCTTTTATCTCTCAGAGAGAGTAGAAAAATCAAACAGTGAGCAAGATATCAAACATCTCACCAAGCTAATAGATATGGCTTTAAGTGTCAAAGATAGTTTGGGACAAAAAGATAAAAAGGGAAATAACCTTCTTATTGGTTTTTTAAATACTTTAAACAAACCACTATCCGCTTATAGTCAAAAGAGTTTTTTATCTACATTAATCTCCAAGTTTATAAAAAGTGGCGTAGATATCAATGAGAAAAATGATGAGGGAGAAAATGCACTGTTTGTATCTGTGGATAAAAATGATTTAGATACAGTTATTTTGTTACTTGAAAAAGATGCGGATATTAACATGCCCGATTCAAATCAAGAGACACCTTTGTCACACGCTATATTAAAAGGAAACAATGAGTACTTAGAGATGGTGAAATTACTACTTTCAAGTAAAGCCAACCCAAATATCAAGGACCCAACAGGGATTTGTATTTTTGAAAAAATCATTTATATTCTTCTATATATCAATAAACACAACCTAAAAGAAGAAACCACTGACGTGCCTATGAAAGAGGATGTGGACATTGATATTGAAAAGTTTAATGAAGACGATTTTATAAGAAGTACTTTTGAACTCATTGTTTCAAATCAACTAATTGATTTTGAAGATCTAGATTCTCAAGGAAATCCATACTTTTTTATTCTGGTTTTTAGTGAGAACAACTATTTTGCTGAGCTGCTTTTTAATGGCGGTGCAAATATCAATCAAGTGAACAAAGATAATAAGAATATCTTAGAATATTATATTGACTTTGTAAAAGAAAACGAAGTTGATGAAAATACAGTTAAAAAGATTATCAAAAATATTGTAAAGTTTGGAATAGACTTAAGTAAAAGAGATGAGCAAGGTGCAACTATCTTGCACAATACTCTTTTAAAAGAGCCCTTATCAATGACAAAAAATATTATTGGTGTTGGTGGAGCTGTTAATGTGACGGACAAAAAAGGACGAACTCTTTTACACAATGCCATTTGGGCAAGTGACATAGAAAAGGTTAGATTTGTAATTGGTATCAAAAAAGACTTACTCAATATCCCTGATAAACTTGGAATCATGCCAATAAACTATGCAGTCTTTTTTGGAAACAAGGAGTTGACCTACTATTTACTCAGTCTAAATGGCTATGTGAATAACCTTCATGAGAAGCAAAAAGCAACACTTGATTTTTTTAGAAGATTTCATAAAAATGTTTTGAAATTGGAAGCTGAGGAAAAAGCTTTAGAAGATAAGAATCGTCAGATGTTGACGTTGTTGGTTAATATGAAGAAAGAGTTTAAGATTGTTGATTAGAACTTTTTCTTATGAATGATAGGTCAAATTATCTGACAACACTATTATTTCTTTGGTAAAGAACTTTTTTATGACTTCTTTTCTTTTTTTATCCGTAAAAAAATGAAACAAAAAAACTCGACTGCACGATGAGAATGGTCTACGACTACCCAAAACTTTAGAAAATGTTTCTGATGTTCAAAACTCACTTCGAAACAGTACATCAAGTACTGTTTCTTCTCTCAGACAGTTGAACATCTTTACCGAAAAATTTTATAAAGTTATGGCATTCTCAAAAGCAGACCTAAAGAGCATGGACTTTCAAATTTTAATTTACTTATTTAGAGCTCTTTTGTGTTTGAAGATTTGGAAGTTAAATTGTCAGGAGAAGTTGGACAACCAGCAACATCTGCAGGAGCCGAGTGTTTATTTTTTCTTTTCGAAAGCCGTTTGTCAACTGTCTGAGCGTGAATAAATGTGCTGGGAGCACATTTTAGAGAGTTTTGACAAATCGAAAAGAATAAATAATAATCGAGGGTATCTTTAGCCTCCGAAGCCGTTGTTGCTTTTGCTTACTTTTTGTCAATACAAAAGTAAGAAAGCGAAGAACTTTAGGTCTTCATGAGTAAAAAATAACTATAACTAAATATAAGACTCTCAAACTGATGGTTTCGCATCTTTTGGAGGATATCCAAAATAACTCTTAAAATCTTTGCTAAACTGTGAAACACTCACATATCCGATTTTATCCGCAGTATCATTGACGTTATAATTCTGATTGGTGATAAAAGTTTTTGCTTTATGCAAGCGTATTTTTGATGTCCATTTATTATCAATACATTTTTCCAAATACCTTGAGTTTATAAACCCATCGTATGTAGTCTAGTTTTCGATGCAAGTTTGATATTTTTTTAAAATCTCTTTTATTTCATGTTTATTTTTTACATGTAAACGGTATTGGTTACCTTTGTTGATATGTAAAACAATATGAAAATTATCATCTTTGGTGTGTGGGATATTTAAGTGTTTGTTGTCTTTTATTGCATGGCTGATTGAAGCTACTTGTTTTAAGTTGATGTAAAATATATCACTTCCAATAGTGGTTTTTAAAATACACTTACTTTGGAAACTTAAAGCCTGAAGACCTGAAGTTAGGAAAACTGACATCAAGATGGTGATTAAAAGTAGTTTTTTCATCTCTTCCCTTTATATTAATCCAAAAGTATACAGACAAAATAATTAATATTTTATGAATAAATATGCTTCAAAACGCCTATAAACCACATTTATAAGACATTCTTAATATTAATTTGAAGTTTATTCTAGTAAATGGAGCCATTTTATTCAATAAAAAAAACTTAGTCTTTTGTGACAATAAGCATGACATCACTTATGTAGTATTTAGCAACATTTTTAATTACTTTTTACTAAAGGATAATATATGAAACGATCGTTGACCGTATTCTTGGCCTCAGAAAAGTTTTATTATGCCTGTTGTACCTGACAAAAAAAACTCAATAATTTCTGAACAACCTTCATGTGAACTGACTTTAAATATTGGACTATATCCTGATGTCCCAAGGCTAGAACAATTCGAAGAAACTATTAATAAAGCATGGAAAAAGAAACATCCTCACATAGAGCTTGTTTTTCAAAACTGGTGGGATGGTGGATATAAAAAAGAGCCCCAAGGTTTGGATCTTTTTATTTTTGATGGTGTTTTTTTAGAGGATTACATCAGTAAAGGATATCTTCTACCTCTCAAAGAAAATGATATTCATGATTTTGATGATTTGCTTTATTATGCAAAAGAAGGTGTGAAAGATAAAGACTCCGATGAATACTTTGGTATTCCACAGATTGCCTGTAGAAGTTTACTTTTTTATAGAAAAGATGATATTGAACTTCAAAATGCAAATAGCTTAAGTCATTTGCGAAAAGTTATTGGTAAAAGTACCTTTGACACTGTTCTTCCTCCTATGGGTGAAGGCTTGATGATTGATTTTTCAAGCCAAACAACCAATGGTTACTATTATTTAGAAGCCATTGAATACATTTCTAAAGAGAACTTGTCAGGTGATATACGAGTAAAAAAGAGGCACACACAAGAATCCTGTCCCATTGCAAATATTTCACACTTGCGACAATTAACAAGTATGAAACACGCAAGTGATTCAAATATAAATAGGGCTGAGAAATTCTCTTTGGGTTTTGGCAGGGCGTATGTGGGGTATAGTGAGTCCATGACCAGTTTGAATAAAAAAACAAGAGATGAAATAGAGTTTAAGTATCTTCCTTTTTCAGATAATGACCACGTGAGTCACTTCTATACAGACATCGTAGGAATTCATCCAAAAGTACTTGGCAAAAAAATGGAAAGTTACACCTTGGATTTGGCCAATATGTTAACATCAACCAAAACTTTTATCAACGCCACCTGTGCTACTAGTCAAAATCCAGTCTTACAATACCTCTTACCTGTAAGGCACAATACCTTTAAGGCTATGTCAAAAAAGTATCCCATCTATTCTAAGTTTTACAATCTTCTTACACGCTCACAAGATGTAAGATTATTTAAGATGAAAAAAGGTGCTGCTTTGTGGATGAAAAAAAACAAGCAAAGAATCACTAAAAGAATCTTTGAATACAATCAAAAAGCAAAATACTCCAAAATTAAACAAAATCACTCTCTGTTTTTTTCTTTTAAAAACAAACATTCACGTCCAACATTCTCTTTTAAATAAGAAAAAACAAGTAAAAATAAAGACAAAAATACTTTTTCTCAGTTTTTGTCTTTTAAAGTCTGCAAATTTCAAAATTTATCCAAAAGCTCTCTATGTCCCATGTAACAGAACATCTGTATTATTAATATAAGCCGAATTATTTGATTTTACAAGATATTTTCTAAATTCTATTTGGAACGAACGTTTTTTTATGCTATGATTTCATTCTGGAACAAGCGTTCTAATATTATTTTATAAAAAAGGTTTAGAGATGAGTAAATTTAACGGAAAAGTAGCAGTAGTTACAGGTGGAAACAGTGGAATTGGTTATGCAACAGCACAGAAGTTACTAGAAGAAGGGGCAACAGTTATCATCACAGGTCGAGATGAACAAAGAGTTGAAACAGCAGCCCAAGAACTAGGAGTTACAGGAATCGTATCTGATGTGAGTGATTTGGCTGCAACAGATAGACTGGTATCAAGAGTGAAAAATGACTTTGGAAATGTGGATGTATTATTTGTAAATGCAGGTATCTTTGCTCCAACTCCTATTGGAAGTATTCCTGAAGAAGTATTTGATCACCAAATGGGTATTAACTTTAAAGGTGCAGTGTTTACAACTGAAAAATTTTTACCAATCTTGAATGATGGAGCTTCTATTATCAATCTATCTTCAATCAATGCTTACACTGGTATGGCAAATACAGCAGTTTATGCAGCATCAAAAGCAGCACTAAATTCATATACAAGAACAGCAGCAACAGAGCTGGCACCTAGAAAAATCAGAATCAACGCAGTAAACCCAGGTCCAGTAGAAACACCAATATTTGGGAAAACAGGAATGCCTGAAGAACAATTAAATGGTTTTGCAGCAGCAATGCAGGATAGAATTCCTCTTAAACGTTTTGGAAAGTCAAATGATATTGCAAACTTGGTTTCTTTTTTAGCTTCTGAAGATGCTTCATTTATCACAGGTTCAGAGATAAATATTGATGGTGGAATGAACGTAAACCCACTATTAACATAATCATTCATAGGACTAATTATATTTACCAAATAAAATAATAAGTTAATACTTAAAAAAATAGATAAAAGAGTAGATTAGGAAAGAAATAAATTAAAACTAGCCGTAGCTAATCTTGATTTATTTCTTTTTCAAGATGCCTTATAGGTATTTTCCCGTAGGGTAGTACAAACTGTACTATTTAAGAACTAACTTCTTGTTTTATTTGGTATTAGGTATAATTAGTCTAGAACATAAGCAGGACAAGAAATGCCAAGAGTGAAACTTTTTAACGAAGAAGAAATATTACAAAAATCAATGGAACTTTTTTGGAAAAAAGGTTACCATGCCACTTCAATACAAGACATGGTAAATCATCTAGGAATTAACAGAGGAAGTATGTATGATACCTTTGGTGGTAAGAAAAATCTCTTTGATAAATCACTTGCATTATACTGCTCCATCAATCAAGGTGCCACTTTAGAGTTTCTAAAAAATGAAAAAAGTGTTAAAGCGGGATTGAAAAAACTCTTTGAAGTTTTTATTGCAGATTCAATTGCAGATAGAGATAAAAAGGGATGTTTTGTAGTAAACACCACAACAGAGCTAAATCCTTGTGATGAAGAAATCAACAAAGTGCTTTTACAAAACAAAGACTCGTTAGAGAAAATGTTTACAGAGTTTTTAAAAGATGGACAAGACAAAGGCGAAATCTCACAAGATATAGACATTCAAGCCATTTCATCTTTAATTTATACACTACTTAGTGGAATAAGAGTCGTTGCCAGACTTGAACCAAATGACAAAAAACTTCTTAGCTCAATAAATACAGTTCTAACCATTCTTGATTAAACTTACTGTATGATTACAAAACTTTTACCGGAGAATACAAAATGGATATGAATACGATCGTATTGTTAATAATATTATTGGCTGTTATATATATAATGATTAAAAAATCAAAGATTTCAAGAAATACAAGAGAAAATACAACCTTTTATATGGTCGATTATGAAGAAAGATTTTTACCTCGCCTGAAATTTGACAAACTATTTAAAGATGAAAGAAGTTTAGAAACTGTGAATATTTTTTTAGAAATGTTACAGAAGTTTTTAGATGCTAAGTACAAACTCTACTATGTAGATAAAACTATCAAAGAAATCAATGATATTAAAGCTCTTAGCAACGATGATATAGCAGAACTATTTTTTAAATCTATTAATGATTGTAAATCAGATGTATGGTTACTCATCACAAAAAAAGAAAAAGATGAAATCCAAAGTAAAATCAAACAAACATACAATACAAAAAACAACTACTATTTAAACTACACTATTGAAGATAGTATTTCTATGTTTGTGATGTATAGTAGTGATGCTCTAGAATTTTTGATGGACAAAGATAGTGTTTCAGAAGTAGAAGTTGTAAAAGATATTGTTGAGTCTTCAAAGATGAAATACCTTAAGGGATAAGAACTATTGAGAAATAGGATTATCTCTCAATAATAATATTTAAGTTTTTATCAACTTTATGTTTTACATTTATTTTATTTAAAAAGTCGACTATTTCTCCAAGTAATGTTGGTCTTGAATAAGTAGGCGTATTTTCTAATTTTTTTAAACATTTATTTACCATTTTTTCCTCAAAAGAATCTATGTCTTGGATATAATTTTTTATTTCACTAATACGAGTTTTTCTATACATAATAATACTCCTAAAATTTACAAAGTCCATACTTAGAGTATTATTGTTAATGTAGTATTACGTTTTATTCATTACAATTTTATACCTTGTGAACTTCATATATATTTCTTGACCATATCATTGATAAACGACACCTTGCTTTTATGAAATAAATTGTACAAAAAATAAGTGGTAAAAAAGTGGTTTTGGAATATCTAATTGTGTTTGAGATTGAACATTTAAAAATTATTGTGATTATTTAATGAGTAACGTTTTTTAATGGCAGAGAGGAAGGGATTCGAACCCTCGTTAGTTTTCACTAAACTTCGCTTCCAACGAAGCACCTTCGGCCTCTCAGACACCTCTCTACATTAAAGGCGGTATTGTATCATATTTGATATAATAGTTCCATGGTATATATCTATTTATTTTTTACAGCTTTAATAGCTGCCACCTTATTTCCAGCAGGTAGTGAAGCTTTACTTGCATATGACATCTCTGAGGGCCACTCTTTATACTTGCTCTTAGCTGTAGCTACCCTTGGTAATACGCTGGGTTCTTTGATTAACTATTATTTGGGATTAAAAGGTGAAGCTTACTTAGAAGAGAAAAAATATCTCAAAAAAGAGAAAATAGAAAAGTATAAAAAGGTCTTTGATAAGTATGGTGGATATACCTTACTTTTATCTTGGATGCCACTCATTGGTGATCCCATCACTTTTATAGCAGGTATTTTAAAATACGATGTGAAAAAGTTTATACCTATTGTGCTAGTTGCGAAGTTTGGGAGATATGCGCTGGTGGCTTATTTAATAGTGTAAATAGTTTGGATAGTTAAAATGAAGATGAATAAAAGGAAAATCCTTTTATTCAAATATGATGGGTAAAACAGAAGCTACAAGAAGAATTGCCATAGCGATATTTAGTCGCTGAACTGACTTTTCACTTTTGATAAATCGCTTTAGTACTGTTCCCCCAAATGCCCATGTATTACATGAAACACATCCAGATAAAAAATAGATAAATGATATGATAATGATTTGTGTAATTCCATGTTCATTGGACGTTACAAAAATGGATATGGATGTAATAGCCATAATCCATGCTTTTGGATTTACCCATTGAAACATCGCCGCTTGGATAAAAGAAAATGGTTTGCTCTCGTTATTGTCTTCTACATCATATGAGCTTGAGTTATTGGCGATTTTATAAGCCATCCAAAAAAGATATAAAATTCCTATAAATTTCAAAACAGTTAAGACCATCGGAAACTTTTCAAACAAAGCACCCATTCCAAGTCCAACGATTAAAACCATAAGTGGAAATCCAAAAAATATACCTGTCATATGTGGTATGGTTCTTTTGTATCCAAAGGTAAGTCCAGAAGACAAAAGCATAATATTATTTGGTCCTGGTGATATTGAAGTAGAAAGTGTAAATGTTGCAATGGATAAAATCATTGCTAAGGTGTAAAACTCTTGCATCTTTGCTCCTTTATTTTAAAGATACAGAAGTTTAACACTATTTAATATTTTATTCTTTACTATTAATGTCTAAAAAACTATCTATTTTTGTTTGGTTTTAGCTCAATTATTGCTTAAAAGATGCAATAAAAGAATAAGTATCTTTATTCAAATAACATAGGTAAAACTGACCCCACTAAAAGAAGTGCCATAACAATATTTATCTTTTGCACAGATTTGGAGTCTTTAATAAACTTTTTTAATAAAATACCTCCAAAAGCCCAAGTATTAGAAGAAATACATAAAGATAAAAAATATATAAATGCGATGACTAAAACCTGAATTATACTGTTTTCATTGGAACTTACAAAAACTGAAATAGCAGTGATTGCCATAATCCAAGCTTTTGGATTTACCCATTGAAATAAGGCACTTTGCATAAAAGTGAAAGATTTGCTCTGAGAGTTTTCATCTACTTCATAAGAACTTGTATTTCTAGCAATTTTAAATGCCATCCAAAAAAGGTATAAAATTCCAACTATTTTTAAGGTATTTAAAACAAAAGGAAACTGTTCAAACAGTGCTCCTAAACCTAATCCAATGATAAGTACCATCAATGGAAAACCTAAAATAATACCAAACATATGAGGTATGGTTTTTTTATATCCAAAAGTAAGACCAGAGGATAAAAGCATAATATTATTGGGTCCTGGGGACATAACTGTTGACATGGTAAAAGTTGCAATGGATAAAATCATTGCTATTGTATAAAAATCTTGCATCTGTGATCCTTCATAATTGATTAAGGAAGTTTAACGCTTTCAGATTTTTATTACTTCACCATAGATGGCTAAAAAGTTATCTATTTTTGTTAATTTTAGCTACAATTATTGTGAAATAATGAATACGTTTTATTTCAAAGGGATGAGAATGCATAAAAAATCAACCAATAATTTACACAGACAAATAGCTAATGATGCTATGAACTATATCTATAAATACATTGATACAGATATAAATATCGATGAGTTAGCACTTACTTTTAGCATCAGTAAATTTCATTTTCATAAACTTTTTAAAGAACAAATGGGTTCTAATATCTATGCAACCATTAAGTCAATCAGATTACAAAAAGCATCCAATCTTTTAATCACCAATAAAACTTCAACCATCACTGAAATTGCAAATATGTGTGGATACAGTTCTCAAACTTCATTTATAAGAGCTTTTAAATTGCGTTTTAGTCAAACACCAAAAATCTGGAGAAATGGAGGGTTCAAGGAGTATTCTAGTGAGATATTGAAGGATTCAAAACTAAGACTCTTTTCACTTGATGAGTTTCCTGATATTAAAGTAAAAGTAGTAAAGACCAAATCTCAAAAAGCATACTATATAAGGCAAAAAGGTTATAACGGAGATGAAATCAGGGCAATCTGGCAAAAAATGATGGCTTGGGTATATACCAATAAT
>Ga0209826_1002498_pt1 | contig 12037 bp, 10 predicted proteins | sample GOMGulsemesocosm_5_FD_184637 | JGI IMG/M metagenome (GOLD analysis project Ga0209826, IMG submission 184637) | Methane-oxidizing microbial communities from mesocosms in the Gulf of Mexico - GOM15C Gulf of Mexico (SPAdes) (version 2) | ecosystem: Environmental > Aquatic > Marine > Cold seeps...
ATCATCATCACTCACAGTATTTAGAGTAGCTGTAAATGTTGTTAATACATCTGCTTTGGTATCATCTACGCCTAAAACATCATTTGAGTCATGTGATTCAGAAATTGAACCTGCATCTATTTCTTGAACGACTGGTTGATCATTTGTTCCTGTTATTACTAATTGTATATCTTGAGGTTGCGTTAAATTGCTTTCAACTTCACCTTCAGAGTTATCACTTACTTGATAAGAGAAAGTTACTGTTGCACTCTCACCTACACCTAAAGCATTAAAATCACCCATAAAGTGATAATCATACGCAAAAGCTCCATTAGAATCTAAGGTTTGGGTAAAAGTTACTTCAAGAGGTTCAAAATCTGAGACCTCTAAATCTCCTGAGAAATCAATTTTACCAATAAACTCTTGTTCGTCATTACTCATAATGGTAATTTCTTCATTATCATCTGCTTCTTCAAAGTTTGAATCAATTAAAGATATCGTATGGGTATCATTCACATCATCATCTGCACCAGTTATTTCTCCTTCAAAACTTGTAAAGATATCATCTGTTTCTCCAACTTGTACGGTTTCACTAATGCCTTCGTCGCTACTTTCAGCTGCACCTGAAATGGTAACACCATTTTCACTACTAAATGTTATTTGATATGGCCCTGCATAATCACTATTTTCATTGTATCCATCTTGAATGCTATAATCTTCCAAATCATAACCACCAACAACCAAGACATAGTTTCCCGCTGGCAAATCATCAAAACTTAAATAAGAATCATAAGTATCAACAGAACCATCTGCATCACCGCCAGTTCCAGAACCATCATAAGAACCGGACTCGTCATATGACCCAGATTCGTCAAAACTTGAATCATCATTGTCATCAACGTAAGATTCTTCGTCAAAAGAACCTGTATCTTTATATAAATATATATAAGAATCTAGTTCTGTTTGTTCTCCATCATTATTAATATCATTATAGTCTTCATAACCATATTCAGTTAACATATCAATACTTATTGCTCCACCATTATGTGAAAAGTGCCAATAGTCAATACTTCCACTTTCTCCTTCGCCTTCTCCCTCATCATCTTCATCTAATTGAACAATATTACCAGTGGCAATGACTGTTCCTGTGCCATTTCCAGATACGACTACTCCAGGGATACCATCACCAGATTGTTCAGTTACATTCCCTACTGTATCAATATCTACTATTGTACCACCAGAAATATGTTGAACATTTAATTCTGAGTCTACTGCATCATCTCCTGAGTTCATGACTCCAAATACAATTGTATGTTCACCTGCATCTTCAAACTCATATGAAAATACTGTATTTCCATCTACATCTATATCCATAGCTTCTTCAAGTACGGATAATACGCCATCTACTATTACAAAAGAGAAGTCATTATATTCTACTTCCTCTTCTTCAAAATCATCTACATTGATTCCTTCTGCATCTATAAAGTCCCAGTTAAAACTGACTGTTTCTCCAGCACTTACTTCAACTTCAAATCTTATGGCTGACCCATCTTCAGGATCAAAATTTCCACTTCCTTCATTATCTACACCAATTACTTCAACCAATTCGTTTATAGTCTCAGCATCAGCACCCTCAGCAACCAGGCTCCAGAACGCTGAACTTTCAGTTTCTTCACTTTCACTGTCTTCACTTAATTCATTTATTATTGGTTGATCATTTGTACCTGTAATTGTAATACTTACTGTTTGAGGTTCTGAGATATTACTTTCGCTTGCATCAAGACCTTCTGAGTCATCAGTTGCGACTACATCAAAACTTAAGGTAATAGTTTCACCTTCAGCTAAAAAATCTAAGTTATCATCTGTGGTATAAGTCCAAGACCCATTTCCACTAGGTGCTGTATCATCTAATGTTAATACACTAAATCCTGAAGTTAAACTCTCAATAAGCTCTTCTGATAATTCGCCATTAGACCATTGGATGTCATTATTATAGGTCTGGCTTAATTCAACAATATCAGTTAAATCCACATCTGAGAATTCTATGTCTCCATTTGCTGTCAATACAGCCTCTCCATCTTCTTCTATTAAATCACCTGTATTTGTTATTTCTTCAAGGATTGGTTGATCATTTGATCCAGTTACAGTTATGGTTACAGTAGCACTTGTAGTTCCATCTTCACTTAACACTACGAAGGCTTCAGTTTGGATCTGACCTTCAACCAAAGCTTGTACACCATCTCCTAAAGCGCTGCCATCGTTAGGATATAATTCATAAATCCAAGCACCTGAGGCTGTTACAGAGAATGTTCCATATACTCCTGCAACTGCGGTTAAAGGAGCAAAGGCTACAGTAATATTTTGAGAGTTAACCGCATCTAATTCACCTGCTGCGATTAAATCTCCATCTTCAAGTACTTCATCAGCGATATCACCAGTGATAGTTACTGCTCCACCACCTGCAGCTCCACCAGCGGCAGCTCCAGCAGGAATATCATCTAAATCTCCTTCTGTTTCATCGTCATCATCATTGTTATTGTTGTCATTATCGTCATCATTATTATCCCCAAAATCATTTGAATTTGGGTTTTGAGAACTTGTACCTTCACCTGCTGCTGTTGAAGCTGAGGCTGAGGCAAGATCAGTAAATGAAGCCAATACTTCACCTGTAAGATCACCATTAGAATCCACTTCAAGAATATTCAGCAGTTCAAAATCAGCCACATTATTGGCCAGTAAATTCCCCATGTTTTCTAATATGATACTAAAAGAAGTTCCATCTTCGTTAAAAAAAGTTATTTTTACATCATTTGAATCTTCACCAAATAAATCTGATTCAAAAGTTACTCCTTGAGAAACTTTTAAATTTATTTGCTCTCCTGCATTGAGATTGGTTATTACCTCATCTGCTGAGAGAGTGACTTCTCTTCCTTCTATTACAAGCGTGACCATGACATCCTCCTTGGTATTCTTGCTAATTATTACATTCTTATTACAATTTTCATTACATTCCTGTCACATTATTTTTTCATAACCTAATTTTATCGCAGAATTAGTCTTAAAATAGTTTGCATTTCGAGGCAAAATTACAAACTATTTAATACAACCAAATTGCGACTATTAGGGACTTTTCTTTACCTTAGCTGAATAACTTATTATATTATTTAAGTGTATATTTTGAAACTTATTTTTGGGAAAAAGTGAAGTCTTTTTAAGAGGATTAGGAGGAGAGCTAATAGTTGTTATTCTATATAAAATGATAAAAAAGTCATTGAAACAATCAATGACTTAAAAAACTCCATTAAATATAAAATAGAAATATACTCAGTCTTACATTTGAGTTTGTTTTTTATTTAAACTCAACTGTAAAATAATTGTGGCAATGGTTGTAATAATGATTGCTATAATTACCCGAAGAGAGATTGAAGTACCTTCCATTAAAAATACTAAAAAGGCAACTGCTGCTGGACTAATATAAACATACGACATAACGCTCTTAGGACCTATCATAATAATTGCTTTTTGATACAAATAGGTTGTCATTAAAGTAGCTGCTATGACTAAATAAATCATATCATAGACCAAATCTCCTTGTATTAGAGTCCACTCTAAAGGAATATCAAGAACGAGTAAAAGAAAACTTATCCAAACAACACCTCCTATAAAAGTACAAAACACCAAAACCAAAGTATCATCTTTTCTATACAAAAACTTCATAGAAATTGAATACATTGCCATAAACAATATTCCAAGCAGAAAAAGGCTATCCCCACTGTTTAATGAAACAGATAATAAAAGATTTAAATCTCCTTTAAAGATAATACCACACGTACCTATGATTCCAATAGCATAGACTAAAAACTGAACAGCTGTGATTTTTTCTCTGAAAAATACAATATATAAAAGTGCTGTAAGAAGTGGTACTAAAGTATACAAAGTACTTGTATTTAAAGAAGTAGTTGTTTTTAAAGACTCAAAAAGGATAATAAAATACCCTGTATAAAATAGACTCATTATCATAGCACGAGGCAGTGCAACTTTCACTTGGTTTTTCCAGTTTTTTTTCAAGATGATAATGGGGAAAAGAACTATAACTGAAATAAGAAAACGAAGTAATATAAGAGAAAATGGACTAATAATTCCAGCAAGTTTTTCTGAAGCAATAAAAGAGCCAGCAACTAAAACAGTTGCAAATAAAACCAAACTATGTGCTTGTAGTTTTTTGATATTCATAATAATAATTCCTTTAAATAATTAACTATTAAAATAATAGGAAAATACAAAAGAAATGTCATTTACATATGTTGAGTTTGTTTGAATTTATTAATTTTATTGGATATTTATAAGTGTATTTAAAAAGAAGTGTAGATATAAATAGGGACGGCCGCCCTATTTACATATGAAAAGTTGAACCACCATGTGTATTCATCATCCAAATTGAAAAAATATCTAGATACTTCCAAAATGATGCTTTTAGTTTTTCATCCATATCAAGTTTCTTTAAAATAATAATATAAGACTCCAACCAAATGTCTCTTGCTTCTGAAGTAATAGCAAAAGGAGAATGTCGTGCTGCCATCATTGGTTTACCTCTGCTTTGGTCAAAGTATCTTGGTCCGCCACAAATTTGAATAAAAAAATCAGCTGAGTGTTTTTTTGCCAATTCAAATCCCTCATCACTTGGTGGAAAAAGACCTCTGATGTTACTTTGTTTTAATAAATCGTAGTGATCAGAAACAAGTTGTCTCATTCCCTCTTCACCTAGTATTTGTAAAAACCCGCTATCAGGTAAATCAACTCCTGGTCTTGTACCCACCTGTCCTTTTGTAATTATAAAATCCATTTATGGCCTTCGTTTTTTTTGTAATATACAATTATCTACTTATATTTCTACTGAAATAATTAATTAAAGATTGAGGTTTAAAGTTGCAGGATTGAAGAATTATGTACTAAAAAGAAATAAAGAACTTTAACCCATAGGTCTTCTAACCTACGGGTTTGAAGGAAATTTAAATTATGCGATAAATTGTACAACTTTATCAAAATCAAGTCTGATTTGCTCTCTTTGATCTCTTACTCTATATCCCAATGGCAAGACAAGAGAAACTTGTTCTTTAGATGTATCAAGGTCTAATAGTTCTTCTACTTTTTCTTTTTCAAAACCTTCAATAGCGCAAGAATCTACGCCTTTAACAGCAGCTGCGGTCATAATGTTTCCAACACCAATATAAGCTTGTTTTGAGGCCCAAGCATAAATTTTCTCATCTGTATACAAATGTTGATCTACGTAACTGCTATACATGTCTAAAAAGAAGTCAATATTTTCTTTTGGCATATTTAATCGCTCAAATCTCTCCCTTGGAATCCCTGAATCAATTTTAGCATCAATAATAGAAGATATTACAATTACTAAGTGAGAGCAATTAGATACTTGTTCTTGTCCATAACTTACATTTTTAATATTCTCTTTTAATTGCTCATTAGAAATCACAATATATCTGCTTGTCTCTAATCCGTAAGAAGAAGGTGATATTCTTCCTGCATTTAAAATAAATCTGATATCTTCATCTGATACTTTCTTACTCTCATCAAATTTTTTACACGCATGCCTAAAATTCATAGCTTCTTCAAATGTTTTATTTACTTGAATGTCTGTAGTTGTATTCATATTACTTCCTTTTATTATTTGTTTTTTATATGCTATATTTTAACAACATAGGGTGACTCTTGTCATTTATATAGGTAAATCTTCTAGTTTTCTTATGTTGATTTTCTCTTATAACTATTTCTTTTTCATATAGTTTTTCAATACAAATTGTTCTTTAAATCCTAATCTTTTATAAATACCTAAACCAAGTGTTGAAGCTTGTAAAGTCATAAATGGTATTTGTTTTTTTTGTGCAAAGTTTATTGTTTTAAGCATAATACTTTTTGCAATACCCTGCCCTCTATTCTCAAGCGGAACTCCAACAAGATGAATACCTGCAACATCACTGTCTGTGAAAATCAAAGCAGTGCCAACAGCAATGCCATCTTTATAAGCCAATAACAACTCTACATTTTTATCTTTAGATATATTTTGTATCACAGAAGCATTTATTTGGTGGGAAAAAGAACTTGATGCTATCTCAACCCAAGCATTTACATCTACTTTTGAGCTAACAGATTTTATATCCAAATTGTTTTCTTCACTTTCCACAACATAGTCTTTTAAATCTAAGACCATTGCAATTTGTTCAAAAGAGACAGCAAAACCATTGTCTTCTAAAGCTTTTGTACTTAAACTTGAACTCTCATCCTTTTTATCCCACAAAGAAATCGTATATGGACTTGACTCTTGCAAGGCTTTGTTGATTAAAACCTTGGTATCACTTAGAGTGTAGTCATATGATCCCCATAATCTTCCAGGCCAAGAATTTGAGATGTTAAAACTTTTTTGATCATCATAAGAGAAAGAGCTTGATCCCATAGTTTTAAATAGATTTCTAAGATTATTAATATTGTTTTGTTCTAGTTGTTGAGTGTTCATAGATTATCCTTTGTTGATTAAATAAATTGCTAGTAACATTGATGCTACACCAAGAGTTTTGTTTAAAGTAATTGTTGATACAGGTAAATCAAACCATCCAAAATGTCCAGAAACAACTGAAAATAAAAGCTGTCCAGCCAACGAAAAAGTAAGTAGTGGTAATATTCCAATTTTTGGAATCAGGTAATAAAATGTTGCCAAGGCAAAGGCACTTAAAATTCCACCTGTAAACCATAAATAAGAAGGTACTGCTTTTACCGTCTCTAAACTTGGAAACTCACGCATATAAACTAAGACGCCAATGATAGTAAAAAAAGCACTACTGATAAAGGCAATAAAAGTTGCCAGTAATGAGTTTGTAAGTAGTTGTCCCAAGTGTGCATTTAAACTGGCTTGAGTTGCTAAGGCTATTCCTGCAACAAAAGAGAGAAACATAAGTATCATTATTTTTACCACCTGATTGATTAGATGAGAAATTATAACAACATGTTTGGGGTGATGTCATTTACATATGTTGATTTACTTAGTTTTGTTCTAATTTATTTTTTTCCTTATGCGACTAAGTTGAGTAGGTGTGATTCCCAGATGTGATGCGATGTGATACTGTGGAAGTCTTGATTCTAGTCTTGGGAAGTTTTCCATAAACTCCTCATATCTTTCGTCTGCATCATGTTGTACAATAGCCACTTCTCGGGCATCTTTATGTATGAGCCAATGTGCTTCTAAATAGTGAATCTGAAACATTTTTAAGTCATCATATTTTAAAAGTAATTCTCTGTACTTTTTAAAATCAATATGAATAAGCTGTGAGTCTTCCAAAGCTTGTACTGCAAAATTGGAAGGTTGATTGGTAAGAAGTGCCACCATGGAACCAGGAAAGCTCCCCTCTTCAAAAAAGTTTTTATTGTATTCATTTCCTTTTTCATCTAATATAAATGCCCGTAAAAGTCCAAAGCCAACATATGAGAAAAAAGTAGGTATTTCATTGATTTGGCAAAGATAGTCATCTTTTTTGATACTGGCAAAAGTAGTGATATCAACTAGAGCATTCCATGTCTCATCACTTAATACATAGTAGTTGTTCATCACTTTTTGAAGTGCCATATAAGAAAATTCTTTATTGGTTTGTAAATTCATTTTTGTCCTTAAAATAAAACGTATTATTAAAACTTTATCAGTTTATTTATACTTCTATTTTAACAAAATTTTTATGAAGAAGTAGGTTTATTGGGAGAGAAATTCAGAGATAATTTCATCGTATCGACCAGATTTTTTTAATCGTATTAAACCTTGATCAAATGTATCAGCCAATTCTTGCGCGTTTGGAATTTGTTTTGAGATAAGCATATACATTTTGCTGTCAAATAATGCTTTAGGATGGTAGGTAAATAAAGTACGATCTTCTTTGCTAAATAATTTATTAATAAGTTGAACACCTACAACAATACTCGATGCTGTTATATCAATCCGATGTCGTATCATTTTTTTATAGTTTAACCCTTCACGGGGGACTAGTTGCACTTGTAATCCTTTGTCCTTTAATAGTGCAGTTCCTGTATATCCAATAGTTCCTCCAATGGAATAATTTTTTAAATCCTCATAACTTTCCCAGTTAAATTTCAAACTTTTTAGATGAAAAAAAACAGTTTTTGTCCTTAGTAGCGATTCTTTCGTAACTATAAAGTCTTTTTCTTTTTGTTCTGAGTAATACCAAGGGAAAGTACCAACCGCCATACCTTCTTTGGCATTCCTATATGATCTTTTCCAAGGATAATATTCATACTTAACATCAATATTTTCAAGTTTAAAAGCTTCAGAAACAATAACCTCGGAAATTTTTCCCTTGTCATCTTTTTGTGAGGTATAAGGAGCCCACTCACCAATAAATAAAGTTATTGTTTGATGAGAGTATCCGTTTAATGATGAGGCAATTATAATTAGAACTGCAATAAGTAATTTTTTCATATAATATACCTTACTATTAACTTTAGGTTATACTAGTATTTCAAATGATTTTGAATGATCTGATCATATCGTCCAGATTTTTTCAACTTTCGTAAGCCTTGATCAAAAGTATCAGCCAGTTTTTGAGCATTTGGAATTGCTCTAGAGATGAGCATATACATTTTACTATCTAATAACGCTTTTGGGTGATGGGTAAAGAGAGCACGTTCTTCTTTACTAAATATCTTGTTTATGAGGTAATAACCAACTTCTACCCCATAAGGAGTTATGTCTATGCGATGGTTTAATATCTTTTTAAAATTTAGCTCTGCTCTTGGCACTAATTGAACATCTACCCCTTTACTTTGCAATAAAGATGTAGATGTATATCCCATAATTCCACCATTTGAATACTTTTTTAAATCTTCATAGTTTTCCCATTGAAAATCTAAACTTTTAAGATGAAAAAAAACATTTTTTACTTTAAGTAAAGGCTCTTTTGTAACGATAAAATCTTTATTTCTTTGTTCTGAATAATACCAAGGAAAAGTTCCTGTTCCAAATCCAGCCTTGGCACTTTGATATGATCTTCTCCATGGGTAATATTCATACTTGACCTCTACATCTTCAAGTTTAAAAGCTTCACTAACAATTACTTCAGCTATTTTGCCTTTAATTTCAGTTTTTGAAGTATAAGGAGCCCACTCACCTATTAACAAATTTATTGTTTTGTTCGCATATAAATTTATAGCTAAAAAAAAGATGACAATAAAGATACCTACAATTTTTTTCATATCTGCCCTAATATTAATTGGATGTTAACTATTCAATTATTTTTTCATGGACTCTTTAATAATTTGAACATATCTACCAGATTTAACCAACTTTTGCATACCACTATCAAATTTATCAACTAACTCTTGTCCTCGCGGATGTTTTTTTGAAACTAAGTAATAGGCTCCTGTTGCTGGAAATATTTTTTTAGCATGTGAAGTAAACATAGCTGCTTTATCTGCTGGAAAATTCTTTTTGATGATGCTGTGCCCTACTAAAAAACTGGCAGATGTGATATCTATGGTACCAGCAAGTAGTTTTTGAAAGTTTTCTAGTTCTGTATCAGAGAGCTCTACTTTTATTCCTTTTCCATCCAAAAATTTTGCTGTTTTAAAACCTACGGTTCCTCCAATTTTATATTTTTTCAAGTCTTCATATGTTTTCCATTTGACATCTGAACTTTTTAAATGAAAAAAAACCGTTTTTGTACGAATAATTGCTTTTTTTGAATAGAAAAAATTAGCTTCTCTATCTGGAGATTGAAACCATGGGATAGTACCGTCTGTTTTAGCTTCTTGAGCCATTGCAAAAGTTTTTTTCCATCCATCATAGCTATACTTCACATCTATACCTTCAAGTTTAAAAGCTTCCCTGACAATGGTTTCAGCTACTTTTCCATTTGGGTCATTTTGAGAGGTATATGGAGCCCACTCACCAGTGGAAATAGTAATTGTTTCACTTGCTTGAAGACCAACTACTACCATTAAATTTACAATTATACTCACTAAAAACGTTTTCATTTGTGACTCCTTTGTGATTTTATAGATTTTAACCCAATAAATAATTAGTATTTATGAAAATTTATGATTAGTTTTATTTTTAAGATAATGCAAAGTAGTGTTTTTTTGTAGCTTAGTAAAGGCTGTTTATTTTATGTTCCCAGAATAAAAGGGTTTACAGTCTGTGAGTAGTTTTCCTGCACTTTCAAAAATACCCGTAAGTGGAGATAAAAAAGTCGATGCAACATTTTCTTTGAGTTTGATGTCATTTTTATCTAAATCCCCTTCAAATGACTGCATAAATTTAGCACATCTATTTTTATCTAATACAGCTATTTGTATATCATCAAATTTTTTGTTAGCAAGATTTATTGCACCTTTTAAAACAATAATATTCTTGGAAGTTTTGACAGCCACATCTTTTGCCACAGCTTTGTTATTTTTAAAAGTCCAAATAGATGAAAAAGCTTTAATATCTGTTTTTCCTTTTTTATCCACTTCATTTTTAAGTAAGGCAAACTTTGAACTTTGAGTTAACAATCCAGCAAAGGGTCCAGCAATAAAAATAGCTCCTATATCTAAAAGATTTACCTTTTTTGTTTCTTCAAATTTGGCCAATATTTTATCAACATCATATTTTTCCAAGACGATGTTTTTAGCCCACATTTGTTTTGTTCCAGTAAGAGTTTTTGAAATATCTTTTTGAGTATATCCATTAAACTTAAGATTTAGATCTATGTTAATTTTTCCTTTTAGGATGTTTGTTTTACTAGAGAAAAGTTCTTCTAGACTCATATTCATAGCACTTTGTCTTAAAGTAACTTTTGGCTTTTTTGCTTTCACATCTAGTTGATATTCACCTTCAAGTTTTCCCTTGTTTAGTTCAAATGTCACTGGTTTTATATTGACTTTTGCTTTAGATATTTTAACTTGTAAAGCTAAATTAGTTAGCTTCTTATTTTGTATTTGAAGTTCTTTTATTCTTAAACTTGAAGTATGCTCCATTTTTCTCAACACTATAAAAATTGGCTCATAATTAGCAGTGCTTTTTGTCTGTTTGGGTTCATCAATATATCTGCTTAAATTGATTTTATCTATTGATATGTCATTTTTACTTGTGTATGGGTTTAGATTATTTATTTCAGACTCAAAGGTTATTAAACTTTCATCTAAATGTATTTTCGAGTCTTTGAAATATAACTTTTTACTATTTCCTTGTATCTTTGTAAAAAAAGAGAGCTCTTGAAGGGCATGTTTATCTTTTAACTTAGGCAAGTCAATATTTAACTTTTGTGCTATTTTTAGTAGACTTGATTTTTCAAATGACACATCTATATTATAGAATGTATTTTCTTTATTTAAATCAATTTTACCTTTCATTTTTATATCTTTGATTGCTTTCCATGACTCAAGGTGAAGACTTTTAACATCAAGGATAGAACCTTTAATACCTAAGTGTAAATCTAAATTCGAAATTACGTACTTATCATAGGATATTTTTGCATTTTGAACATACAAATTTTGGATATCTATTATTTTTGCACTCTTATTTGCTTTAGATTTTTCATTAGATTCATTTGTTTGGTAAATTGTAATATTGGGATGTGTTAAATAGATTGATTTTATCGTTGGCTTGAAATCGAATAATAAATCTCTTATTGAAAAACTTATTGACAATTCGTTAATCTTAGCTTGTACAATTTTACTATCGTCATATCCTACATCAGTAAGTTTTAAAGATAACTCAGGATAAAAAGAAAGACCATAGGATTCAAAAGTAACTTGACTGTCCGTTTGTTTGGAAATATAAGCGCTAATGTCTTTTTTGTCCACAAAAGAAGTAAATAAAGTAAAAATCAAAGTTAGTCCAACTAATAAAAAAATCACTGTATATTTAAACAACTTCACTCTCATCCTTTAATCTTTAATTCTAATCTCCTATTATATTTAGTCTAAGATATAAGTCTACTTTATTTTTTAAACTTGTTCCCATCAAAAGCAATACTAAAGGCCGTTACGAAGTAAAATTGGA
>Ga0209826_1002499_pt1 | contig 12033 bp, 12 predicted proteins | sample GOMGulsemesocosm_5_FD_184637 | JGI IMG/M metagenome (GOLD analysis project Ga0209826, IMG submission 184637) | Methane-oxidizing microbial communities from mesocosms in the Gulf of Mexico - GOM15C Gulf of Mexico (SPAdes) (version 2) | ecosystem: Environmental > Aquatic > Marine > Cold seeps...
GCGCGACGCATTTCTTCGGGTTTCTTTCCGACACCTGAAAATACGATGTTGGCCGGCTTGCCGCCAGCGGCAAGTACACGCTCCAGTTCACCGAGGGACACAATATCAAAGCCTGCGCCTATCTTGGCAAGCTCATTGAGTATGGCTATGTTTGAATTCGCTTTAACGGCGTAGCAGGCGATGCCGCGGTCACCCAGTGCATCGGCGTAGGCCAAAAAGTTACGGCGCAAGCAGGCGCGACTATAAACGTAGCAGGGTGTGCCGTAGGTTTGGGCTATATCTTGTAGGTCGGCGTTCTCAATATGGAGCGCGTCATTGTGGTATTGAAAATCTTGCATAGTAATAATTAGTTTTTATAAGTGCTATGGGGAGTGCCGGGCTGGTTTGGCTTGCGATGCCCGCTCGTTCACCGCATAAATGCGGTGTTATCGGCACTGCTATTTTTGAACAGCTTCTGCCGAGTTACTGTCTTCAATTGTCTTGCTCGACGTATCGAGGCGAGATTTCACTTCGCTCTCAAGGTCACTTTGGACCGTCGAAGCGCTACTCTCAGCGGCTGACGCTGGAGCTTCGGAGGGCAAGTATAATGGCCCTTTTTGCCCGCAAGCTGTCAGGGCTACCCCTGTTAGAAGTAAAAGGCCAAGTGTCATAATTCTGATCATGGTGGATGACTACCGGTAAATAGAGGTTTGGCTAAACCCAGCCTTGCTTATAGCGCAACAGTTTTAGCGTAAAAGACAGAGTATAAGGGAAAGCCCCAAGAGGGAAAACCTAAGCTTGGCGAATCATGCCCTAAAGCGTGTTTGCCAGCGGGTTTGGCCCCTCTTAAATCGTGTTATTAGTAAATATGCCTAGGTTTACGGCGTGATACAATTGGCCCCTAAGTTTTTGTCGCCAAGCTATGAAGTTTGTGGCGGGCGTTTACGATAAATTGTGCAATAGAGTAGATAGAATGAACGAAGCCGAGTTTATCCACCAGGCCGAAGAGACTATGATAGCGTTAGAAGATGCTATCGATGAGGCGAATGGGCCGTTAGATTACGAAAATAACGGCGCGGTTCTCACTATCGATTGCGAAGATACCAAATCACAAGTGATCGTCTCTCGGCAATTGGCCATGCTGCAACTTTGGGTGGCGGCGAAATCCGGCGGTTTTCATTGTGATTGGGACGGCCAGCAATGGCAGTGTTCTACCACCTCTGAAAGCTTGTTAGATTTACTGAATCGAGTGCTTAGTGAGCAATCAGCGCAAGCAATAGAACTTACTTTATAAACGCCAATAGGTAGCTAACAGCTATACTTGGTGCGGTGGAGAACAAAATGAGTGATTTAGTTAGTTATCAGCGTCAAGGCAGCGCCGCTGTCATTACGATTAAAAATGGCAAGGTGAATGCGCTTTCGCCGCAAGTCTTTGTAGAGCTAAATGCGGCTCTAGACCAGGCTGAAAAAGATCAAGCTGTGGTAGTTTTAAGCGGCCAGGCAGGCATTTTTTCCGGTGGCTATGACCTGAAAGTAATGATGGAAAGCCGTGAAAAGGCCAAGGCACTTGTTGCTATAGGCTCGCGCCTGACACATCGGTTATTGTCGTTCCCTACCCCGGTTATTACGGCGTGTGGCGGACATGCTATCGCCAAAGGTGCGTTTATATTGTTGGCATCAGATTATCGTTTAGGTGTTGCTGGTGAATTTAAAATAACACTGAATGAGGTTGCAATTGGGATGACCATGCACCAAGCGGGCATAGAGTTGTGCCGTGGTCGTTTAGCGCCAGTATATTTTAATCGGGCAATGATTAATGCTGAAGCCTTTGACCCTAGTAGCGCAATAACCGCAGGATTTTTAGATGCCGTGGTAGATAACTATGATCAATTGTTACCACGGGCATTGGAACTCGCTGAGCAAATGGCTGGCTTGAATATGGAAGCTCATCATGGCACCAAGTTAAAAGCGCGTAAGTCGCAATTGGATGCTTTAGAGCAAGCAATAGAAATGGATGTAGCCGGAAAATAAAGCTCAGCTCGACAAAGAGGTCGAGTCATAGTGGATTTATTTCGAACTAAACAAGCTGAACTGTCACGGTTTGGCTTGTTGTTTAAAAGTTTAAGCTCACGTTTGCAGAGCTTAGGCACTATTTTGTTTATCTGTTGCTCAGCCGTTTTTATCGGTTCTTGCAGCACCCTCCCTTTGGCAGTCCCCAGCGACGCCGAGATATCAAAAATATACCGAGCGCTAGCTTCTTATCCTCAAATTGACGCTGAACTTGAAACTCAAAAATTCCTGCTGATGACAGAAGACATGAAAGCGTATGTCGATACCTATGTTCCTAAGGGCAATGGTGCAGGGCAGCGTTTGGTGCAGGTATTCAAGGCGATTCATCAGCCGTCATTGGGGGTTACTTATAGTGCGGGTGCCCACTTCAATGCGCAGGAGGTGTTTGAAGCAGGGCGGGCAAACTGCTTGTCTTACTCGGCGCTTTTCATTGCGATGAGCCGGCATGTCAAATTAAAAGCAAGGTTCCAAGAAGTGGACCTGCCGCCGAGCTGGAGTCAGGGCAGCAAAGATTTGTTGCTGAGATTTCGCCATGTCAACGTGGTAATAAATCTTGGTTCGGGGCGAGAAAAGGTGGCTGATTTCCGCTTGGAGAGATTTAGTCATTTTTATCCGAGAAGAGAAATTACCGACCAGCAGGCTCTTTCCCTGCACTACAATAATTTGGCGGTTGAAGCTATTTTTGAAAAAGATTGGGAGCAAACTCTTTCAATGTTGGCGCTTGCCTTGGCGGCTGATTCTGAACGTACTATCGTTTGGAGTAATTTAGGATTGGTTTTTAAGCGTACTGGTGAGTTGGAGTTGGCCGATATTGCTTATCGGCATGCCTTGAGTTTAGATTCCCATGATTATAGTGTCATGAATAATCTCGCTCAGTTATACCGTCAGACCGGTAAACAGGAACTCTCAAAATTACTGAGTGAGAGGTCATCTCAACACCGAAACAAAAACCCATACTTTCATTATGCCAATGCCGAAGCTGACTTTCGAAACGAAGATTATCCAGCGGCAATCAAACATATAGACCGAGCATTACGGATCAAAAAACACGAAGCAAATTTTATGCGGCTAAAAGCCATAATATTACGGGCTTTGGGGCAGAAAGATAGAGCCTTAACATTGATGAAAAAGGCTTACAGTCTAGAGGAAAACAAACCAACAAAAGAGGCCATTTACAAAATGTTGGAGGACTGGAAGAGTTCGCTATAATCAAGCTAGGCCTGTATGGGGTGTTCCTAACACGCTAAGGCGCTGAAGCCGTTAAAAGAATCGTTCAAACACATTAGGGTAAAACCGTTGAAGCAAGTCGTTAGTAAGAAAAAATTTGATCAAGCGATGGCGGATCAAATAATGACCGCCACATTTCCCCTTGATCTAGAGTGTTCCATATCAAAGCGGGAACTTGATGAAAGTACTAGGTCCGCCTATGAAACCTATATCCAGTTTTATCAGCTGAACTTTGAGACCCAATTTTCAAATAAAGACATAGAATTATATTCTGGGTCAGTATTGAGTGAAGAGTATTCAATCTTTTGCCAGTATTGGCGGCCCAAAAATCCAACGGCGACGGTTGTGATATGTCACGGCTATTACGACCACATGGGTATTTATCAAAAGCTAATATCCTACTTGCTAGAGCAGGGTTTTGCGGTATTGGGCTTCGATTTACCCGGGCATGGTTTAAGCAGTGGTGCCCGCGCTGCCATTGAAAGCTTTTCGAATTACAGCGCCGGTCTCCAAGCCATCTTAGATTACAGTGCGCCGGTCTTGCTTGGTGATGTTCATGTAGTCGGGCAAAGTACTGGTTGCGCGGTAATAATGAACCACATACTGGGCGACTATCCTTTTGTCTTCTCAAAGGTAGCCTTGTTGGCACCCTTGGTAAAACCCAAGGGCTGGAACAGCGGGCAATGGTTATTTACGCTGTTAAATAAGCGAATTCAAACCATGCCTCGACGCTTTGCCGTGAACTCCCACGACCGAGAGTTTTTACGCTTCCTTGCCGAGCAGGACATACTTCAACCCAAGCAGTTATCGGTGCAATGGATTGGGGCGATGAAACAATGGATGGAGACTCTTGAGGCTCGAACTGAAGTTTCGAGTAAGCCCCTGTTAATAGTTCAGGGCACAGAAGACGGGACGGTTGATTGGGAGTTTAATCTTCCTCATATCGAAACTCACTTTACTTCGGTAAAGGTTGAATTGATTGAAGAGGGTCGACATCAATTGGTTAATGAAGCGCCTAGGTTTCGAAAAAAAGTCTTTGCCGCATTGGGGCAATATTTAAAAGCATGAAGCCAAGCCATTACCTGCTAGACCCTATAGGACTAAGACGCGTGGTCTTATAGGGTTACAAATGTGGAATTTGCGACATTTTGAACCCTGTTTTCTACGGCTGGTTGGTCTACTCTATTCTCGCGTTAATTTGAATATTCCCAAATGGCGACGACATAAATTTAGCGCTTGAAGCGTATGACTGGGCTTTGCCCAGCGACAACAATAATAATGTAACATCACTCTAAGGAACTCCCGTAATGATCGAATGGAATGAAACCCATCGCGCTGTGCAATCCATGGTTCGAGACTTTGTCGAAAAAGAAATTGTCCCGTTGATAGACGACCTGGAATACAACGGTTTACCTCCATACGACGTGTTACGTAAAATGATAAAGACCTTTGGCATGGACGAAATGGCCAAAGCTCGATTTGATAAACAAATAGCCAAAGAAGAAGCCTTGGCTCGCGGTGCTGAATTACCAGAGTCAAAGGATAGCGAGCCGAGTGATCCTGGTTTAACCATGATTCCTACCATCGAATTGAGTCGTCATGCTCAAGGTTTGGTAACGGCGATGGGTGTTTCGATGGGGCTGACCGGTGGCGCTATCATGAGCAAAGGTACCCTGGAGCAGAAAAAACGCTGGGCTTTACCATTGCTGACATTAGAGAAAGTAGGTTCGTGGGCGATTACCGAGCCCAATTCTGGCAGCGATGCTTTTGGGCAGATGAAGTCAACGGCGAAAAAAGTTGAGGGTGGATATTTACTCAAAGGTAATAAGACGTTTATTACCAATGGCCCCTATGCAGATACTATTATTTTCATCTGTAAATTAGATGAGCCCGGTGTCGAGCCGAAAGATCGTAAAGTCGTGTCGTTTATTCTCGACACAGGAATGAAAGGCTTGGTACAAAGCAAACCGTTTAAGAAGATGGGTATCGGTTCTTCGCCAACAGGTGAGTTATTTCTCGATGATGTATTTGCAGAAACCGATCGCCTTTTAGGGGGCAGCGAAACCAGCTATGGTCGCAGCGGTGCAAAAGCAACGTTTACCCAGGAGCGTGCGGGTATCGCGGCGATGGCCTTGGGTATTGTTGATCGCTCGCTTGAACTTTGCTTGGAATATGCCAAGACCCGAGAGCAGTTCGGCCAGCGTATTGGTGATTTCCAGTTGATTCAATTGAAGCTTGCGAAAATGGAAGTTGCCCGAGTTAACATTCAAAATATGGTGTTTCGCTATATTGAAATGTCGACCTTAGGCCGCCCCATGTCGATGGCTGAAGCGTCGGCAATGAAGCTTTACGCAACTCAAGCGGCAATGGAAGTTACCACTGAGGCGGTGCAGGTCTTTGGCGGCAACGGTTATATGCGTGAATATAGGGTTGAGCAATTGATGCGTGATGCGAAGATCTTACAAATATATGGTGGCACCGATGAAATGCAGGTTGTCGCAATTGCGAAAGATTTATTAAAGCGAGACTAAACGAGCATTGTAGCAGGGATGTTTGGGCCTATATTTAATTAGCCTCATCCCTGTTCGAATTTTAAACGTCGGCGCAATTGTAGCGGCTGCTTAGTCGCTCGCTTGTTAGCTTCGCGTTGCTTCGAAGATTTTATCCATCTTTTCTTTTTACCCTCTCAATAGTAACTGGCCGCTCCAAACCCGGCGTTTCAAAAACGGGTATATGTTCCCCAGTTCTGAATAGACTAAAAAACCGCCCGCCACACAAAAATAAACCATACACTAGGCCTGAAGCTTACTGTTTATCGCAAGAATGGAAAATACCATCAAGTTTTATTCTCATACACTAGCCTCTCCTGTGTTTAGATTTTGTTGGGAGTTCGAGAGTTGTAGGGCTATAGTAATTTGAATGTTGGAATTATTGAGTGTTGAGTGTTGAGTGTGACTAGTTATGTCTCATTGTTGTTTCTCGTCTGAAGGCTGAAAGGTAGTGTTTAATGAGTAAAGTTGATCATCGCCGTCGAATGATGGTGGTCTTACAGTTTGTTGAAGATAATTTGGATGCTGAGCCAGAGTTGAATCACCTCGCAAGTTTGGCTTGTTATTCACCCTTTCACTTTCATCGCTTATTTTCGACTTTTGTTGGCAGCAGCATTTATGCCTATCGCAAACGTTTATTGCTTGAGCGGGCCGTTAGGCATTTGCAACACAGTAACAAAGCCTTGTTTGATATCGCTGCAAGCTGTGGTTACAGCAATCAAGCTTCATTTAATAAAGCATTCAAGCAGCAATTCTCAGCAACCCCCAGTCAAGTTCGTGAGCATAAGGTGTTACCAAAGATACTTAACCCCTTAATATTGGAGAGCTTGACGATGGATGTGAATATTGTAGAACAAGACGAAATTAATATTATCTGTGCCCGCGCTACGGGAACTTATGCGCAAGCTGCGCCGATTGCATGGCAGGCTATTATGAGCTTCGCTTATGGCAACCGGCACATGAAGCCCGAGGTGCGATCTTTCGGAGTTTCACACGATAACCCTTCAGTGACAGATGCCGGAAATATTCGCTATGATGCTGGGCTCGATCTCGACCCGAGTATTGATATTTCTGGGCACAATGAGCTGCATCGACATAGCATTCCCGCTGGCCGCTATGCGGTGTTTCATCACAAGGGTTGTTACACAACATTCCCAGAGGCTTACCATTATATTTTTCACCAGTGGTTTGCCAGTTCAGGGGAAACCTTGAGGGACGAGCCGCCGTTTGAGATTTATCGCAACCGTGATCCCCGCCGCACCAAACCAGAGAATCTACGTACCGATATCTATCTACCGCTGGCGAAGTAAAGCTTACGTGCCAGATGCGTTAACTGCCTTTATGGGGCTATTGATTACCGCTATAATTGTGGCAACTCAATATTTCTAAAGGATGTCTTCATGACCCAGTTTGACAATGTTTCAGTGATACAAGCGGGCAATACCTATTTTGACGGTAAAGTGAATAGTCGTACGGTTTTATTTGCCGATGGAACAAAAAAGACTCTGGGTTTTATGCAGCCAGGTGAGTATCAATTTGGCACGGCGCAGCGAGAGTTAATGGAAATTATTGCTGGGGATTTATTAGTGCGTCTGCCTGGCGAGGATTCGTGGGCTAAAGTGTCGAGCGGAGGGCAGTTCGAAGTCCCAGCTGACTCGCAGTTTTCGGTTCGGGTTGAAACGGTAACCGATTATTGCTGTTCTTACTTAACGGATTAGTATTAAGCAGCAGCGCTCATGTGAGGGCTGCTGCTTAATTCGTGATCGCAAAAACAATACGCGACTGATTTATGATCGCTTAAAACAATACGCGACAGCGCATTGTGCCTTCAATGCTTTTCAGCTTCTTCAGTGCGACATCACTGTATTCCGCATCCACATCAATAACGACATAACCAACCGATTCATTCGTTTGTAAGTACTGACCAAGAATGTTGATGTTGTTTTCTGAAAACACCAAGTTAATAGCAGACAAAGTACCGGGTACGTTTTTGTGCACGTGCAATAAACGGTGAACCTCGGTGTGAGCGGGTAATGCTACTTCTGGGAAGTTAACAGCCGTAATGGTTGTGCCATTATCTGAATACTTAACCAGCTTCTCAGCGACTTCCAAACCAATGTTAGCCTGGGCTTCCTGAGTCGAGCCGCCGATATGGGGCGTCAAGAGAGCGTTGTCGATACCACGTAACGGGCTGACAAATTCGTCGTCATTGCCACGTGGCTCAACAGGGAAAACGTCGATGGCGGTGCCTGCCAGCTTGCCTGACTTTAAGGCTGCGGCGAGCGCGTCGATATCAACAACGGTACCGCGTGAGGCGTTAAGCAGAATGGCTCGGTCTTTCATTTGAGCTATTTGCGCGGCGCCAAACATCATCTTGGTTTCGACGGTTTCTGGCACGTGTAAGCTGACAATATCAGATCGCTCTAATAGCTCTTCCATATTGGCAACTTGTGAAGCATTACCAAGCGGTAGTTTCGCAACCACATCAAAGAATACTACTTTCATGCCGAGGGATTCAGCGAGTACGCTAACCTGAGTACCGATTGAGCCGTAGCCAACGATGCCTAAGGTCTTACCGCGAATTTCATATGAGCCGACGGCTGATTTAATCCAGCCGCCGCGATGACAGGCTGCATTCTTCTCTGGAATACCGCGTAGCAACAATATTGCTTCAGCGATAACCAGCTCAGCAACGGAGCGAGTATTTGAGTAGGGGGCGTTAAAGACGACAATGCCTAGCTCTTCGGCGGCTTTTAAATCGACTTGGTTGGTGCCAATACAGAAACAACCCACAGAAATTAGCTTTGGCGCTGACTCAAGTACTTTGCGAGTTAGCTGGGTACGAGAACGGATGCCTACAAAGTGGGCATCGGCTAATTTAGCGATCAGCTGATCTTCAGGTAGCGCCGTTTTAATATACTCGATGTTGCTATAACCGGCTGCGGTAAGAGTATCGACCGCAGACTGGTGGACGCCCTCGAGTAGCAGGAATTTGATTTTGGTTTTTTCCAAGGATTTACTGGCCATGGTATAACTCGTTCTATTGTTGCTTGCTATGGTATCGGGCCTGTACATCAGCCCAGTTTTAAGGCGCGCTATGATAGCATACGAACCAACAGGTGCTATTTATTTGGAGTTCTAAGCTTATGGGTTACACCCTACAACTTGATGGTGATACGTTCGCCGCCACTGAAAATAACGGTTTAGGCCGTGAACTGGGCAAGATTGTTTGTGTGGGGCGCAACTATGCAGCCCATGCGGCCGAGCTTAATAACCCAATTCCTACTGAACCAATTTTATTTATGAAGCCCGCTACAGCGGCTGCCGAGATAGGGTCCTATTTTAGCATCCCCTCGGGCCGAGGCTCTTGCCATATCGAAACCGAGATAGCGGTACTGATTGGTTCTGAGTTGTGTCGAGCCAGTGAGTCACAAGCCTTGGACGCTGTGGCAGGTATTGGTATCGGCTTGGATTTGACCTTAAGGGACCTGCAGGCAACCTTGAAAGACAAGGGGCTACCTTGGGAGAAGGCCAAAGCTTTTGACGGCAGCTGCCCGCTGACGGGCTTTATGAGCCCAGCTGCCGATGAAGATTACGCCAAGCTCGGGCTTGTTTTAAAGCGCAATAATGTAATTCAGCAGGACGGCAACAGCGGCCAGATGTTGACGCCAATCATCTCGCTCCTGAGTTATATCAGTGAACATTTCACCTTGATGCCAGGGGATGTCGTATTGACGGGTACTCCAGCGGGTGTCGGGCCTTTGGATCCTGGGGATCATCTTGAGTTGGAGCTGAAGCTGGCTCAAAGCACGCTGCGAGTGTCGACCGAAGTTGTGGCAAAGGCACTATAACCAGGTTTTTGACGGGAGCTCTGGGACCCAAGTCTGTTATGGGCGCACGATAGCAAGAGTTAGGGCTAAAAGCGGGCGCTCGTGTGGTTATCTGTGAATCCCGAACGCAGTTCAAGGCTTACGGTTCGATGTGGGTTTCAATCCAAGTCTGGTCCGTAATAATGCCATCCAGTGGGATGTCCCAGCTTGCGGTATCCAGTGTATCGACCTCTTGGATGCTGTGAGCGACACCAATAAGCTTTGGAATCTTGAATTTCGAGGCTGTAAGTTCAGTACTTGGCCCCTGCATGAAAGCGAAGGCTCGGTCATAGTAGCCACCTCCCATTCCTAAGCGCGCACCATGGCGGTCAAAGCCCACCAGCGGCATAAGCACAAGATCTAGCTCTGAAGCATCCAGCAGTGTTGTTGAAAGCTCGTCCATGGATGGCTCTGCAATACCGTAACGATTAAGGTGCAGGATTGTCGCTCGATCATAAGGCACAAAATTCATCTGACCTTGTTCTTCACTCACTACCGGCAGATAAACGTTCTTGCCTAGTTGCCAAGCCAGTTCAATAGCGGGAGCAAGGGATATCTCGCCGTCGCTGGCTAGGTACATGGCGATGTTATTTGATTGCTGAATAAACTTGAGTGTTTCTAAGCGCTGGGACAGTAAGTCTGCAGCAACTGTCTGGGCATCAATGCTCAAAGATTGGCGCTGCTGGCGAAGGGTTTTACGAAGTTGCTGACGAGAATTTAAAGTCATAATTTAAGATAAGGCCCCAGGGCGCCGCGGTCAACTTGGCCTTGAACCCGACGGTTCAAGGTGGGAATTTCTGCGATACATAAGGCTTTCCAACATGTGGACATGCACACCAATATCGGCGAGAAAAACCCGGTTGTTGCATTATCGGCTCGAGGACTCGTCGACGGGGCGAACGCCTCAGGGTTAGGGCAAGTATAGCCTAAGCAGGGCGCCGGAAAAATAATTTAATCGGTATATTTAGATAGGTTTTTTGATTTAAGGTCTTGCATTGGGCTTGAGCTCAGAGCTGGCAAGGGGGCTAGCTCTGAATTTATTTTAGGGCTTTATCGAGCTTGTCGGCTAGTCTGTTTAATAAATCTTCATCTAGACCAGAATCTACCAAGTTTTTCTGTTTTTGTATTACCAACAGTTCGTGGCTGAGGTTTAAGGCCGCCATAACAGCAATGCGTTCCAGTCCAATAACTGAGCCACTGGCTCGAATATCGCGCATTAACTTGTCCAAATTACGACCAGCATGAAGTAACTGATCTCGCTCTTCTGGGGAGCAGGCCACTTGATATTCTTTATCGAGAATGTTCACAAATTCTGTCTGTGGTTTATCACTCACTGTGCGCTCTCCTTGGGCCGGCACCGGGTTGGCGTGCATAATCGACTCTTTTCCGTATTCAGTGCTCTATTTCGAGCTGGGTATATTTCGGGTTTGGCGTGTTTAAGAGTTAGCTTCTAAATCTTTAAGGCGACTAATCATCGCTTCAACTCGTCCACGGGCCAATTCATTCTTCTCAACTAAGCGAGTTTTATCCCGCAGCCACTGGCCTTTTTCTTCACCTAGCTGGTCGTTTTCTTGCTGCAATGTATTGCAACGAGTTATCAGCTGGTCGAGCTTTTGTTCCAATTCTTGTAGATCTGCCATAGTGGTTCTGGTCTAGTTAAACAGGCTTACTATATTGCGCCCTAGCTTATGGGTCAAACGAGCTTAAAGCACTTTGTCAACAGTTTAGCCTATCTGTATGGATTTATGGGCTTTTTTCTCAAAAATGTCATCTGGCGGCTTATTTTATTCAGGATAGATGACTGCTCGATGAACATTGCCGATTTAAGGCTGGGTAAGCCTTTGAATACTTTAAGCGTAAAGGCCCTATTAGTCTTGGTTTTAAGTCTACATCCGCCGAGTTAATTTGCCTTCAGTTTGTGCCCTCCAGTGTCTTGGCAGAGTAAGTTTGGCGCGCCTTTTTATGGGGCAGCCATGTTAGAATACGCCATCATTTTAGCGGCTAGTGGTTTCACGACGCTGTTTCCCCCCAAATTTAAGACAATTAAAGAAGTTGAAGGATATTTATGAGCACTTTGCTGAGTTTTGATGATTATTGCGACTTACTTGTACCGGTTGGTGCACTAAATAGTCCAGCGGAGTTACATGGCATGTTGTGTGGGCGTTTATGCGGTGGTTCACGGCTACTCCGCGCCGACTGGTTGTCGTTGGCTTGGAACTTTTTAGATCTAGTCGATGAACAGGAAACAAAAATTGACCAGGCTTTAGAGGATTCTATTGCCGAGCTATACAACGGTACCCTAGTCCAGTTGCAGGACGAAAGCTTATCCTTACAGCTGT
>Ga0209826_1002504_pt1 | contig 12013 bp, 7 predicted proteins | sample GOMGulsemesocosm_5_FD_184637 | JGI IMG/M metagenome (GOLD analysis project Ga0209826, IMG submission 184637) | Methane-oxidizing microbial communities from mesocosms in the Gulf of Mexico - GOM15C Gulf of Mexico (SPAdes) (version 2) | ecosystem: Environmental > Aquatic > Marine > Cold seeps...
GTTTAGGTCTTAATAAGATAAAATTGGCAGAAGCTATTATATTTAAGTTGGCTACTTTGGCTGTTATGAAACCTGCTCGTATCGAATTTCCTTTTGAAAGAAGTACAACATCACCTTCTTTTAATTGAAAGCGCTGAATATCTTTACCTTCCTTGATGATTATATTTGTAAGCTGTTGCTCTATAATTTCACCATTCAAGTTTAAAGAGCTACCTGTTAATAAGTGAATAGTATTTTCTCCTTGATGATCACTCTTTTCAAAAAGAGAATTTGTTGCACCCGTTGTTAATTCTTTGCATAATTGATCGATAGTTTTCATAGCCATTCTTTATTCGTTTTTGTTGTACGATTTATTTGATGGGTTTATATTAGACTGGTTTGGTGTAGTAAGCAAGAGTTTTATTAAATACTTTAAATCGTACGGCTAGTACGAATTGCGCTGTAGGTAGGTTTTTTTGTATGATGTTAGTTTTTGTCACTGAATATTGTGTATTAAAAAGTAACTTGTTGTGCTTTTTAAATCTTATAAGGTTTAATTTGACAATTACTTAAGGCAGTCATAAATAAAGCCCCTTCAGGAGCTAATATATCAAACATCAACCTGCTTGATTTTGAAATAAACAACTATTTTGAATAGGTCGTAATATGTGAGTTTAAACTTTATTTGTTATAACCTAATTCCTTTAAATATCCTTGTATATCCGCTTCCAAATTTTTTAAATCATTCTGTAACTTTATACGTTCATGTTGAACTACGGCTAAATTAATTTCAGCTTCTTCTTCAAAAATATCAACATAGCGAGATATATTAAGGTTAAATTCGTTCTCTTTTATTTCGTCAAATGTTGCTAGGTATGAATATTTATCAGTGGTTTTTCGTGCTTTGTAAGTATCGATAACTTTTTGAATGTTTTCTGGTGTTAACTGATTTAAACTTTTATTAGACTTGAATTCACGACTAGCATCAATGAACAATACCTTGTTGTCGGTCTTTTGCTTTTTAAATAGTAGTATCGCCGCAGAAATATCTGTGCCAAAAAATAACTTTTCAGGTAAGCCAATCACTGTATCGAGTAGGTTTTCTTTAATCAGTTTTTTTCTAATTTCTCCCTCGCTTGATGCGCGAAATAATACTCCATGTGGTACAACAATCCCCATACGCCCCGACTCTGGTTTTAATGTTTCTATCATATGGCTAATAAAAGCATAAATACCTTTTGTTTTTGGTGGTAATCCTCGATGAAACCGGTCGAATTTATCATTAGCAGCACCTTTATACCCCCAATTATCTAAAGAGAAAGGAGGATTCGCCGCAACAATATCAAAATCCAGTAAAGCGTTACCATCACGCTTTAATAGCATAGGATGTCGAATGGTATCGCCCCACTCAATGCGGTGGTTGTATTCATCATGCAAAAACATATTCATTATTGAAATAGCCCAAGTAGAACCAATAACTTCTTGTCCAAATAATTCATATTTATTCGAATCGTTAAAGTTATTTCTGATCATGCGACCAAATTTTATTAATAATGAACCTGTTCCACAAGCTGGATCACATATTTGATCACCTTCTTGTGGGGCTAAAATTGTAGCTAAAAGATCTGATACTTCAGGAGGAGTATAAAATTCAGGTATTGATTTATCATTACTTGCTGCAAAATGGTTAATCAAATATTCGTAAGTATTACCAATACTATCAAGTGAACCAGCATAGTTTGGATCTAGCTTTAGGATATCTTGACCAAAACATCCTAATATATCACATAGAATGTCGTTCTTTTGTTTTTCTAGACCAAGTTTGTCAGTATTAAAATGGGTAACTTTGAAAATGTTTTTTAACTTAGCTCCGTTAGCTTCTTCAATAACATGTAAGGCTTTGTCAATACGTGGACCATTATTTTTTTCATAGCGTTTCTCATAACAATCCCAAAAGCTTGCACCTTTTGGCAATACAAAACCTTGTTTTGTTGTCACCTCTTTAATAATATTAAAATCTTCACCATGTTGAATGGCTAGGTTGTTATCATCATTTGAATTTGCACCAGAAATGTATCTAAAGAATAATATAGTTAAAATAAAATCTTTATAAATCGAAGGTTCTACTGTGCCTCTAAAAATATCGCAGGCTGACCATACGGCCTTGTTAATGTTATTTTTATTAATTAGTACTTTTGACATAACAACCTCTTTATATTGGCGTTTTTTGTTCTTTCATTAAGTCATAAGATATTACAGAAAGCTGCTGTTGACTGTTTTTTAAAAGCTTACTAAGTAAAGCTTGTTCTTTTAAACTGGCTAAATACAAATTAGCGATTACATGCTGTTTTACTATATCAGGTATCGATAAACACACCTTTTCAAGCACAGTTCGGCGAATACTCACCTGTAATGTTCCTTCAGAATTGACTTTAAAATAACGTTGGGCGTGAGATTGATTTAATTGCCATGCGATAAAATTAGGATCGATAACATTGTTAAATTGCGGCTTTATTTGCACCAAAAAGAAATGGGGTGAACAAACGGTATTAGGCTCATTATCGGTAAAATTAATGCAAGCAGCCGTATTTCTAGGCCCTTTGGCTATAAATAGAATATCTCCAGGTATGAGCCAGTCTGGTTCTCGTTTTTTGGTTAACTGAGCTTTTATTAACTGTGATTGGTTTATGTCACCAAATACATTCACATCACGCACTTGAATAACTTTAGTTGTAGCGTGATCGTCAGAAATGATACGCCCACGAAAAGGGTATCCTGCCTTGATTGTTGCAATGTCGGATAGCGCCTTAAACATATTAGAACCCTTATTTACCTACCGTGAATGAAGAAGTGTTTTTATTTTAATTAAGCTATATTTTGCGTAAAGTCTCAATTTTAGTCAAGAAACAAATGCAGCAATAAGATGACGCAGTTTTTTTTAAACAAACCCTTGCATCATTGCGATGGTGCAGGCATGATTGTTGGCATAGTAATGACTTCTTAAAAATTGGATATTGAGCATAATGAAAATTATTTTAGAAACTAAAAAACAGAGATTAGTAAATCTACCGGTAGTTAAGAATGCCTTGTCAGAGTTAACATTGGCTTCAATTGGGAAGTATAGCCAAGGTATAACCATCAAAGAACGAACATATTATGTAACGCCACCAGCCATTGAAAGCCTTCGAAAAGGGGATACTTTGTATAATGTACCGTGTTTATTAAATATTGATGGAACGCCTTGGATTGAAGCTAATCTTTTTTTATGTAATTTAGCGAAAGAAAAGTTGGATACAAAAGGCGTGATTCAAAGGAAAGGTAGTCATTTAATGGATTATAAACTTTGGATTGAAAAAGAAGAATTGAATTATTTAGATTTTGGCAATGCAATCAAAAGGTTAAGGCCCACTTATTTATACTTTAACTTTTTGCAAAATAAAGGAGGAATATGTGAGAAAAATATTAATAGCAGAACGGGTAATATTTACCAATTTTATAAATACTTGAAAAATCATCTTAACGTTGAAATTGATTTAAAAAAAGTAGATGTCATTACAATTGGAAGCATGTCTTTTAGGAATGCTAATGGACAACGTTGTAGTAAGCAGATTAATAAAAGGGAGCTAACACTAATAGGAAATAAAAAATCATTAGTTAGTATTGGCTATGTGCGAGATGATGGGGAGGATTTAAGGCCTTTAACAAATGAGCAAACTAATGTTTTGTTTAAAGCTTTAAAAGGTAAAAATATCACTCAGGATGAACGACTGATATTTCAGTTTGGACTAGACACAGGTGCTCGGAAACAGACGATTCTGACGCTCAGAGAGCGTCATCTAGAATTATTCATCGAAAGTAATCTTCAAAAAAATGGTTGTTATATATTACATATAGGACCCGGCACGGGCATAGATACTAAAGGTGGTTATGCTCATAAAATTTATATTCCGAAAGGGCTAGCAGAAGCCTTAATAATGTTTGGTAAGTCCTCAATTCGCAAAGAAAGGAAGGAAAAATTCATTCGTAGGTTTGGTGATGAAGTATTTGAATGTAAAAGTGATATGTATGTTTTTTTATCAGCCGAGGGTAACTGTCGTTACATGGCAAAAGATGACCCTAGATATGAAAAGATACAATACCCTCCGACTGGAGGTAGTATTCAAAATCTCATAGTTCGTTTGCTTAGAAATGTAAAAGGTGATTTCCCTAATGATTTTACTTTTCATTGGAGTAGAGCGACATTTGCGTATCGATATTATCAATTTTTACTCCCTTTAGTTGAAAATAAAACAATCACGTATGTTGAACAAATCAGTTTAATTCAAAATGCAATGGGACACAAGAATCGAAAAGTAACAGAAAATTATTTAAAATTATTCACTGGCGAGGATGATTTGTTAAAGATGCAAGAATCATGGGAAAAACAATTTTTTGGTTTAAGTGTAATAGATGAAATGAAGAGCCTGTAAATGATCAATTATGAGAAAAGAAAGACTATTGATTTAACAATACCAGAATTTATGCAAACAAGAGTTTTGAAGTATGAACTTGTCAGAATATGTTTCAATAAGAATAATAAACCAATTGATATAGGTTCGATAGCCTACTCTAATCGCGTTTTAACTAAAGACATTAAATCTAAAGATTTTACTGCTCGGGGTGTGGAATTGAGTTCTTTAAGAAAAGAACGGCTTTTTTTTATACAAGAGTTTATTGAATCGATATCAACAAATAGGATTGGGACACAAAAGGAATATTTAAAAATCACAGGGGTATTTGATTGGGTTGATAACAATGGATATTCAGATCTACTTGTATCACCTATGGCGTTACATAAAGCATATTTCGCATTTACTAATCACCTTTTTGAAAAAATTTTAACACATGGTAAGGATAAAATAGGTGTCAGGTGTGCAAAGGCGCTTCAACGAGATTTTGAAAAAATTATATCTCTAAGTTTTCCTAAAAATAGTGACTCTATTAAGGTCGGTGTTCAGAAGGTACATTCTAAATTTGACAATGATATATTACAAAATAAGTCAATACCGAGCGGAATGTTGAGTAAGCACTGGGATGTTAATTATGCACTGTTTAAACAAATGACAAATTTTGCAATGGATAAAGAGCCTATGCCTTTTAAACTAGTTTTACCAAACTTTGAAAGTTATTGGTTTCCAAGTAATTCTGACTCAGCTGTCAACTCGCCATTACTAACGAAAAAAAAACTATCTCGATATTATAATTACACATCAGGTGAGTTTTATGAATATGAACCACTGAATAAAAAAATAAAGTTGGAATATAAAGAACAAAATAAGAAGTTTTATCATTTCAAAAAAGATTATAGCAACTCTATTAAATGTTTTAACGCAATTAATACTGATAAACGAAGCTACTGGCGTGTTCAAAATGGTTTGGTAGCGATGAAAGCTTTCATGCAACTTTTTAGGTTCATGACGTGTGCTAACCAACAAACAGTAATGGATTTAAACGTATCCGCAGAGATACAAAAAGATTTCACACAAAGTGAATTTAAAAGCATTAAATATCGAGCGGGAAATAGAGAAGTTTCTTATCGATTGCACAAGGAAGGTTATAAATTATATTTAGAATTTTTAAACCTTAGAGCATGGTTACTTAACGGCCGTGATTTTAATTATTTATTCTTTACTTTTGGAGAACAGCATAAAAGTAGTGAGCCGATCAAAACAAATGCTTTTGTAAGTCGATCTTTTTACAGAGTTTTGGTTAGAAAAGGTTACGTTGCCTCTTCTTTTTCAATGTTAAAAGATAATGAATTAAGAAATGCTAAAAGTATTATGTTTAAAAAATTAGGTTATTCACCTAAAGCCGTAGCAGATATGTTGAATCATGATATCGATACGTCAGAAAAAGTATATTCATGTATAAGTGAAGAAGATCAAGTTAAGGAGTATAAAGCTTATTGGGGGTCGTTAAACAAAGTAAATATTATTCGTAACAAGGAAATAAATAATGAAAGAGTAAACGTTGCTGCTGGGCATTGTGATAATAACGCGTCTCAACCTGTGAGTATTCTCGATTCACCACCAATTCAACCTGATTGCGATACACCTCAAGGTTGTTTATTTTGTAAGTACTTTGTTGTTCATGCTGAATCAGAGGATCTCAGGAAATTGTTTAGCTTAAAATTTATTATTGAATCTGTGTTATTGAAAACTATTGATTGGGAACATGCTCATTCAATATTTTCACTCGTAATTTTACGAATTAAAAAAATTATCACTCAGGTCTCATCGCTGTCAGATGAACACGCAAAGCAGGTGGAGGCTATGCGTAATGCAATTTATGAATATAATGAATTAACACCTTTCTGGGATAACCGCTTACAACAATACATTAACGCAGGTGTTATAAAGTAATGCTGACTTTTATTAGTTCGCTCTCGCAATATAATGACAGTAAAGTTTGTGATGAATTTCATACAAATGAATCATTTGATTTCAAACCAGAGCCGTCATTTGTATTATGCCGTAATAAAGTAGGCGTTTCTACTGCCATTTATTCAAGTAATCAATGGGATTTTAACCCCGTTAGATTGGGTGCTAGGAGAATGGCGATCATCGATTTTGACAAACCACTAAATGAACTGCAGCTTACACCTGATTTGATAGAAGATATTAAAAGTATTCTATTCATTTTACTTTATATTTCTTCAAATAATGGTCGAGTCGGCCGACTTTCTGCGAAAGTTTTATATCAACATTTTTTGGTCTTAAGAACTATAGGGCTATTTTGTGTTGAAAAAGACAATACAATATTGAAGGGCTTATCAGTAAAAGACGTGCTCTCAAATGAAAGTTATTTATCACTGTTTATTGCTGGAATATCTATGAATAAACGTAGTCAGTTGTCTCAAATTTTATTTTCTTTGAATAATACCGAACTACGCTGCCTTGATTTCAATCCCGTATCTAAAGATCATTTAGAAGTCGATTATTCATATAATCAAACACCGATCATACCGAGTAAAATTTATCTTGATTTGATGATCAAATTAGAAACTGAAATTGATTTTATTTACCCTTTTAAGCATAGAATATCGAATCTAATTAAGCTGTTTAAAAATGAAAGAATTGGTTATAGCTTGGAAACTCAAAAAAATTCAATGAAGGGTCTGGGCATTAAAAATGGCTTTTTACCTACGTTAGATGAACTTATTGCAACTACTGAACTGAAGGATTTTTTTATCGGTTATTATCAAGTGTCAGATAATAAACAGCAGTTAATGAAAATATTTAATCAAATTCAAAGTTTGTTAAAGTTAGCAATTCATTTTTACACTGGCATGAGGAGTGATGAGGTATTACGCTTACCTTACAAATGCATTTATGACGTAACTTTTGATGGACTTGACGATACTGGTGGTATTAGTACGTTGAGTACAGGTGAAGCAACAGATAGTAATGTTGAACCACGAATGATACAGCTAATATCTACAACCACAAAATTTACAGGACAACGTAGAGAAGCAAGTTGGCTAGCTCCAGATATAATAAAAAAAGCAGTGTCTATTCTGCAAGCATTTACGGAGGGTGTTGCAGAAATATATGGTGTTGAAACTTCATCCCTATCTATTTTTCAATCTTTAAATATTATTTGTTGTCGAAACACAAAAATAAATCACATATCTCTGAGCACTAACACAAAAGAGTTATCAGTTTTCCGTGATTTGGTCATTACCGCTGAAGATAAAGAAGAGCTTTATGCGTCAGATCCCGATAGAAAGTTTGATGAAAAAGAGTTTGAAATAGGACAACCTTGGAATTTGAAAAGTCACCAACTACGTCGTTCGTTGGCATTTTTTGGTTCAAATAGTGGTTTCTTGTCACAACCAAATGTAAAGAAACAATTTAAGCATACTAGTTTGGCTATGGCACAATATTATCGACGAAACTTTCATAAATTATTAACTATTTTTGGTCACTATAATGAAGAAACAAAAACAATGGAGGTACCTAAAAGTCATGTTTTATTTGAATTTCAAACAGGAGTTCCTTTAGATAAAGCTAGAGTTATCATTGAAGATATTTTTAATTCTGGAGAGCAAATATTTGGAAAACGAGGTAGTTATATTGAAAGAGTTAGAGCTGGTTTAGAACAAAATGATATTATTATAAAGCAAGTGATAAATGATACAGAACAAAAAGCACTTAGTGGTGAAATATCATATAAACGAACTTTATTGGGTGGCTGTATGAAAAATGAGAAGTGTGATGACTTTATGCTGGGTAAAATGACTTCATGTATTGATTGTTCTGATTCAATCATTCAATTGAAAAAAATAAATATTATGATAGAACAATTTGAAAATGAGTTGAATACGTATGATGTTGACAGTTATGAATATAAATTTGTCACTAAAAATTTGGAAAAATTGAAGTTATTTAAATCTAAGCAGGTGATAAATGGATAATAATTTAAACGAAGGTCTTTTATTATGTGAGCAAGCATTTGAAAGGTTATCAGCAGGAAAGCCTCAAAAGCTATTGATTACAGATTATAAAATATATCGAATCACTGCCGCCATAGTGAGTAAAGAGGCGGGGTTTGATGCTGGATACCTAAAGAAAAGTCGGGTTAATCATCGGCAACTTTTACTTGAAATATCTCAATTTAACGCTAATCAACAAACTTGTACTGGCCGTGATAAAAAACAAATATTAGATTTATCAGGTCAGTTGGAGAATAAAAAAAAACAGGTAGGTAATTTTGAAAACCTTTATACGGAAACGTTAGCCAGAGAGTTAATCTTATTGGTTAAGGTAGCTGAGTTAAAGTCTAAAATTAGAACGTTAGAATCAAATAATCTTGAGCAAATAAAAAGAATATAATAGTGTATATACTGAGGATCTTTATAGAAGCCTTTTTTCTATATTAATGGGAGTTTTTGGTTACTTTTCCGGCCAACCTTCTCTTAACCGTAAAGTAACAATAGGATTCAAAAATCAACCTTCCAATTAATAAAATACTAAGTGACCTTTTAATAGAGTTAAAAGGTAACCAGTGTGTAGTGCTACAGGCGGAACCAGGGGCGGGTAAGTCAACTGTCGTACCGCTTGAATTATTAAAAGCTGACTTTCTCAATGGTAAGCGAATTATTATGCTTGAGCCTAGACGAATGGCAGCAAGATCAATCGCTAATTATTTAGCTAATTGCTTGGGTGAAAAAGTTGGTGAAACTATTGGTTATCAAGTAAAAAATGATAAAAAAATATCAACTTCTACAAGACTTGAAATACTAACCGAAGGAATATTGACAAGACGACTTCAATCAAACCCTGAGCTAGAAGGGGTTGGCCTTATAATCTTTGACGAGTTTCATGAGAGATCTATTAATACTGATTTGTCACTTATGTTATCTTTTGAAATTCAACAAGTGATTCGTGAAGATCTTCGGCTTTTAGTTATGTCCGCAACATTAGACACTAATTTAGTCTCAAAATACCTCGATAATGCACCTGTGATGTTATGCAAAGGGAGGGCTTATCCAGTTAGCGTTTTTCATCAGAAAAGTGATAAAAGACAACTGGCATCAAATGTTTGTAAAGCAATATGTAACGTCATTGAAGATAAGGGAGATATTTTAGTGTTTCTACCTGGCGTTGCGGACATTAAAAGGTGTATTTCACATGCGGAAACTGCTTTTTCTGAACGTAAGACACTTAAATTGGTGCCATTATATGGTGCATTACCATTGGAAGAGCAGGAAAAAGCGATAGCGTTAGCACCATCAGGTATTAAGAAGATTATTTTCACAACCAATATTGCTGAAACAAGTTTAACCATAGAGGGTATTTCCTGTGTCATTGACTCTGGGTTGGAAAAAAAACTTATGTTCAATCCCTCGAGTGGCATGTCAAAGCTTACGACAACTAATATATCAAAAGCATCAGCAGAACAACGTAAAGGCCGTGCAGGTAGGTTATCTGAGGGGAAATGTTTAAGGTTATGGAGTGAATCCGAACATTTATCGCTAAATGACTATCAAGAAGAAGAAATTCTGAATGCAGATTTAGCTGGTGCAGTGTTAGAGCTTGCAAGCGCTGGGCATTCGAATTATGAAGAAATTAATTGGTTAACACCACCACCAAAAGCTCATTATGACTCAACTCAAGATTTGCTCGTAAAAATAGGTATGCTTGAGAAAACAGGAAAAATTACAGCGCTTGGTAAACAAGCAAGTGTTCTCCCTCTTCATCCAAGGTTAGCAAAAATGTTGTTGGCAGCGAATGGCAACCAAGAGCGTGAAATTGCTTGTAATATTGCGGCTCTTTTGTCAGAACGAGATATATTGCAAGGTAGTGATAGTGCTGATTTCTTGATGAGATTACGCGTTCTTGTTGAGAGTGATACGGGTAATGTTAATAAGGCATATGTAAATAGAAATAAGTTAAAAACGGTAGTTAAAGATGTTCGCACACTACAGACATCTATCAAGCATAAAAAAATCAAAGTAGATATTTCAGGTGTTTCAGATATTGCTGCATATTTGTTGCTTCTAGCCTTTCCTGAAAGATTAGCTAAAAGACGCTCAACTAGTAGTAATAAATATCAACTAGCCAATGGTAAAGGGGTCTTTCTTGCAGAAGACGATCCGCTTATTAATAATGAGTATTTAGTTGTTAATGATTGCGATGCTCAAAAAAAAGAAGGACGCGTTTTTAGTGCTATTACTTTTAATAAATATATTTTATCTGAAAAGTTTCCTCAGGAAATTTCAGAACAAATAGAATATGAATTAGCACCAAATAATGGACGTGTATACGCAAGAGTATTGAAAAAGTATGGCAGTTTAATCATTGAAGAAACAAGGAATAATGATGTACCAGCCAAATTTATCTTAGATTGCATTAAATCTCTTATAAATACAGATGCTAGAAACATATTAAGCTGGACTAAAGAGTGTGATGATTGGTTGAAAAGGGTGTTATGGCTTGGTGGTAAGGTTGAAAACTTTCCAATATTCTCAGAGGCTTCAATCATGAATACCTCTGAAAACTGGTTGCTACCATATGTTTCCAACATTAAAAAAATATCGGAATTAAAACGGGTAAAAATATTCCCTCTATTATCATCATTATTAACATATGATGAAAAACAAATGCTTGAGAAAGAAGCGCCTAAAACTTACACGACACCGAGTAATAAAAAAGTTCCTATCATTTACGACAAAAATTCAGGACCAACAGTATCTGTTGTATTGCAGGAATTGTTTGGTGAGCTTAAATCGCCAATGCTGGCAGGTAACAACATTGCACTACGTTTTGAATTGTTATCACCAGCCCGAAGATCAATACAAATAACGAGTGATTTAGCCAATTTTTGGGGAGGTTCATATGTTGAAGTTGCAAAAGACATGCGAGCAAAATATCCTCGCCATAGATGGCCCGAAGAGCCATTATTAGAAAAACCTGGTCGTTCAATGAAAACAAGAGTTCGTTGAACCTCTGCAATAGTTCTTGCAAATTATCATGTACCCCGATCACCTAATATCATCTAAGTAGATCCATCGCGATCATTCAATACCGCTATTTTTCAAGACAGTTGTCGCCTAAATTGTAATTTATTTAGTCATCGACCTGAATGTTTCCGTTAGATTTTACTCTAGTCAGTAGATGTGAGGTTATTCTTTTCCTTTTTTTATTATGAGAATAACCACTGCGCCAACGGAATGTATTACAATGAGTAAACTCAAAGATACTTTAATGCTGTCAATATTTTGTGTTGAGGAGTGAAAAAGAGAGCTCAATTTGTCAATATTTAAGTGGAAATAGACAGTCAATGCAAAATTAAGAATTTAATAACAAACCCTTTGGTAGTGGGGTATTTAATAGGTTGTCAATAATAGTCTCATCTGTTGAATAGAATTATTGGCCTGATGATCCGGCTAATGCTCAGCCAACTAACAAAACTAAACGTCATCTTAATAATCTATAAACAATCTATAAACAACCTATAAAATTTTATATAAGAACTCTTTATTATGTTAAAT
>Ga0209826_1002506_pt1 | contig 12002 bp, 7 predicted proteins | sample GOMGulsemesocosm_5_FD_184637 | JGI IMG/M metagenome (GOLD analysis project Ga0209826, IMG submission 184637) | Methane-oxidizing microbial communities from mesocosms in the Gulf of Mexico - GOM15C Gulf of Mexico (SPAdes) (version 2) | ecosystem: Environmental > Aquatic > Marine > Cold seeps...
GAGGAACTAAAAACAAAACTATCGAGTTTGACAAAAAATACTATTGTTATTTTAGGTGTTTACTTTAAAGATAAAGAGGGCACTTATTTTACCTATGAAAAAATGGGAAAGATTCTCTCCCAACACAGTAACGTCCCCGTCTTTGCTCTTTTAGAGTTTAACCTTAATAAAGGAGTAGTTGGTGGAAATGTAATTGGCGGTTATTACCAAGGTGAAGGTATGTCAAGGATTGCACAACAAGTATTAAATGGTATGGAGGTTTCCAGCATACCTGTACAAAAAACTGGGGCAGTAAAATCCATATTTAATTATGAAGAATTAAAAAAACACAACTTGGATATGACAAAACTTCCTAAGGATTCTACTCTTATAAAAAAATCTGAAGATGTAGTTTTTTTTACAAAAGAAGAATTGGATTATTTGAAAAATAAAAAAAGAATTTCTTTGTGTATTGACCCTGATTGGATGCCTTTCGAAAAGCTAGATAAAAATGGAAAACATGTGGGCTTAAGTCGGGATTATTTTATCTTGTTTGAAAAAAATATTGGCATTCCTATTGAGGTGGTTCAAACGGTAAATTGGAGTGATTCTTTGCGTTTTGCTAAAGAGCGAAAGTGTGATGTTTTATCTCTTGCCATGTCAACACCTAAAAGAGACAAATACTTAAATTTTACAAGTGCTTATGTAAATTTGCCTTTGATACTGGCAACAAAAAAAGACATTACTTTTATTGACAACTTTAAACAATTGGATAAGAAAAAAATTGGTATTGTTAAGGGATATGCTTACAATGAACTATTACGAACAAAATACCCAAATGTGCAAATCATAGACATTAAAAGTACAAGAGAAGGATTGTCATTAGTGGTTTCTGAAAAACTATTTGGTTTTGTGGGTAGTATTGCAGATATTGGATATGTCTTTCAAAAGAATTTTTTTGGTGATATTAAAATCAGTGGTAAATTTGATGAAAAATGGAACCTGGGAGTTGCAGTTAGAAATGACGAGCCCATTCTTTTAAGTATATTTGAAAAAAATGTTCAACACTTAAGCGAAGATATCAAACAAAAGATTTTAAATAAACATATAGCCATCAAATATGAAAAAGGCACTGATTATACTTTATTATGGGAAGTATTGATCGTTGTTTTTGTAGTTTTTATGGCATTTTGGTACCGTCATTTGGTTTTGCAACGATCTAATAATAATCTAGATATAAAAGTAAAAGAAAAAACACAAGAGTTACAAGAACTCAATATTGGCTTAGAAAAAAAGATAGATGCAAGAACCCATCTATTGGCAATAAAAGCACATAGAATTAACTATTTATTGGACAATACTTCTCAGGGCTTTTTGTCTTTTGGAACAGATTTTTTAATTGAATCTGAATATTCTCTTGAATGTGAAAAACTCTTGGAAAAAGGATTACATAACAAAGATATAAGCTTGTTACTCTTTAAAGACAAATTAGACAAAGTGGAATTTTTTAAAGAAACAGTACTTGATGCTTACAATGAAACAAATGAACTGACCAGTTCTTTACTTCTGACACTACTTCCTAAAGAACTCATAATAAACAAACGAGCTGTTCATATAGAATACAAAATACTTACCAATAAACACTTTATGATAATTTTGACAAATATTACTGAAAAAATTAAACTGCAAACAAAAATAAAAAATGAACAAGAAATATTAAAAATGATTGTCTCAATAGTTAGTGATACTGTACTGTTTTATGAAACAAAAAATAGCTTTGAGCAATTCTGTTTGGATTCAAGTATTTATATCAACACTTCAAAATCAAGTAAAGAAAATGCTCAAGCAATATATATATTGATACACACTTTTAAAGGTGTATTTGCTCAGTTATATATGAAAAGTATGGTCAAAAAGTTGCATGATTTTGAATCATTGATTGTTGGATTTATTGATGATGAGTCTAAAAATAATGAAGCTTTAAAGCAGCTCTTTCATGAAAAAAAGTTAAATGACTTTATGAATGATGATATTGATGTTTTGACGAAAACTTTGGGAGATGAATTTTTGAATGAAGAATCTTTTTTCAAGATTAATAAAAAAGAAATTAACCAGTTAGAAGAAAAATTGCAAGAACTAAAAAATTTCAACAAAGATAATTCTAACTATGAAGAGTTATTGGATGATTTAAAAAGTTTAAAAGATAAATCTTTAAAAGATTATCTAAATGTTTATCCAAAACTCTGTGAGCAGTTAAGTGGGAGTCTAAACAAAAGTATTAAAAAGGTTGAAATAATAGGAGATGGATCAATTGTAGTAGATGAAGCGTTTAAACCTTTTATAAATTCTCTGATACATGTTTTTAGAAACTGTTGTGATCATGGTATTGAAACGCAGGAGGAAAGATTTTTAAGCAATAAAAATGAGAAAGGTGTCATAAATTGTAGTTTTAAAAAAGAAAACAACAGTATTTATATCGAAATTAGTGATGATGGCAAAGGTATTGATGTGGAGTTGGTTAAAAATAGAATAATTGAAAAAGGCTTAGTGGAAGAAAATAAAATAGATAGTTTATCAAGCTCAGAAATTTTAAATTTTATTTTTGATACTCAGTTTAGCACCAATGAAACAATAAGTGAAATATCTGGACGAGGAGTAGGTTTAGCTGCTGTTAAAAAACAAATTGATTTACTAAATGGCAGTATTGAAGTGAAAACTCAAAAAAATAAAGGTACTTTCTTTATTTTTAAAGTAACACAAACCTAGAAGAGTTATTTATTCTAAGAGGAATGGGAAGAACAATATGAAAAGAAATATAAGTAAAAAATTTCACCTTTCTACTATTGTCAATTTTATTTTTTTTATTATATTTATTACTATATTAATAGTTTCATCGGTATGGTTATATACCAGTTCAATTAATTCAATGCAAAATGAAACCAATAACTATCTCAAACAAAGTAAAAAAATTGTAGAAATTATATTAAATAACTATGTTAATGGTTTAATGGAAATCAACAAGCAAATTTCAAAAGAGTATGAGTTTAAATTGTCTCGTATTAAAAATGATGACAGTACAAAAATTTATTTAGATTCAGTCTTTAACTCAAATAGTAGTAATAAGCTTGACTTTATGTTTTTAAGTCTTTTTAATGGGACGGTCATTGATGCAAGTTTGTCTGTTTTTGATAGCAGTAGTATTATCTCTAACGTCATAAGTAGTCAACGAAGTCTCTTTTATAAAGAAATACTCATTGATAATAATTTGATTGCTTCAATTATATCAAGGGAAGAAATAGTTGATTCTCAGACAGGACGTCACATTGGTAATTTATATGCGGGAATAGTACTCAATGATAATTTTTCGTTAATAAACGAAATATATTCCTTATTGGATGTTAAAATGGTGGCCTTTGTGGCCAATAATAAAACTATTGCCACATATGATTTTTTAGATTATGAAAGATACAATAAGTTTGAGAACATCAAAAGAGATAAAATAATTATTGTAGATAATTCAATAATTAAAAAAAGCCAAGTTGAAATAAAGGGGATGGATACTGCACTTGAGGTACTTATCATTTCAAGTAATAATGTTTACAACAAATTTGGAAATGAGTTCCTTACAAAAATTACTTTTGTCATGTTTTTTGTGATTTTGCTATTTTTTATAACCTACAAGTTTATAAAAAAACTAATAGAAGCACCTTTGCAAAAACTTCTATTATTCACCTCTCATACAATCAAAAATAAAACTGTTCCAGAGTATGAAGAAACACTTGTTTCTGAGTTTAATAAAGTAGGGAAAGACTTTAAAGCGCTTATTTCAAGAATAACGAAGATGAATCACACTTTAGGGGATCTAGTAGAAAAAAGAACGGAAGAGCTATCTATTAAAAGCAATAAGGTGGCTTCTTTGTTAAATAATGCAGGACAAGGATTCTTATCTATTAACAATAATTTTTTAATTAATGATGAATATTCACGTGAGTGTGAGAATATATTAGGGAAAGATTTAGAAAATAAAGACATTATAGAACTTCTTTTTGAAAAAAAGAAAAAGAAAGTAAAATTCTTCAAAGAAACAATTTTAGATGCCCTAGCTGAAACAAATGACTTGACTTCAAACCTACTGTTGTCATTACTTCCTCCTGAAATAATTATTAGAAAGAGAGCCATAAAAATAGAATATAAAGTTTTATCAGATGAAAAACTTATGCTTATTTTAACCAATATAACCGATAAAAAGAAACTAGAGCTTAAAATTAAAAAAGAAGAAGAAACACTTAAAATGATTGTTTTGATTGTTAGTGATAGTGTTGAGTTTTATGAAATAAAAGAAAACTACGAACAATTTTGCAGTGACAGTGAACTCTATATTAAAGATGACGAAACGGCAGTTGAAAATGCCAATACCTTGTATATAGTTATACATACTTTTAAAGGATTATTTGCACAATTATATATGAAAAATACGGTTAAAGAATTACATGATTTGGAATCTAAACTCTTGGGATTTATTGATGATGAAGAAAGTAATAATACCTTACTACATAAATTAATATCTTCATATAACTTAAGTTCTATTATGGATCAAGATTTAAAATTGATTACAAATAGTTTGGGCGAAAAGTTTTTGTTTGAACAATCTCATATAAAAATAAACGAAGAATTGATGAATAAATTAGAAGAAAAGCTATCTATATTTTGTGATGTGTCAAAAGAACATCAGAAAGAATGTGAAGAGATACTACTTGATATTAAAAAACTAAAAAATAGAACATTGAAATATTATTTGTCAGTGTACCCTAAAATCTGTCAACATTTGAGTTTAAGTTTAAACAAAAACATTTACCCTTTTGAAATTATCGGTGATAATAATATTTTTGTACCAGATAGTTTTAAACCTTTTATCAATTCTTTGGTTCATGTTTTTAGAAACTGTTGTGATCACGGGATTGAGAAAAAAGAAAAAAGGATATTGCTAAATAAAAATGAAGTAGGAACAATTAGTTGTATATTTAAAAGAGAAGGTGATCTTTTAAATATAGAAATCTTAGATGATGGGTGTGGTATAAATATAGAAAGCATAAAAGAAAAAATAGTGCACTATAAGTTAAGTACCAAAGACTCACTTGATACTTTAACTCAAGAAGAAATATTAAACTACATCTTTGATACGCATTTTAGTACTAAAGAAAGTACCAATGAAGTATCTGGACGTGGGGTTGGATTATCAGCGGTTAAAATTGAATTAGAAAAGTTAAATGGGAAAGTTGAAATTGATTCAGAAGTAAATAAAGGTACATCGTTTATGTTTAAAATACCATTAATAAAAGTTTAGGAGGATGAAAAGATGTTAAAAGTTCTTATTGTGGATGACTCATTAGTTATTAGAGCAAAAATGAAGAGTTATTTTAAAAGTTTGGGACATAGTGTTGTTGGGGAGGCTAAAGATGGGAGGGAAGCTATCTTAATGAATGAAGAACTTTCCCCTGATTTAATTACTATGGATGTGAGTATGCCCATAATGAATGGTGTTGAAGCTCTTAAAGAAATAATGCAAACCCATGCTGCTGAGAATATCAATATAATCATGATTACAGCCAATGGACAAGATGGTATTGTTAAAGATGCTTTGAAATCAGGTGCAAAAGGTTATATCTTAAAACCCATATCTGAAGAGAAGTTACAAGACTCAATAGGAAAGATCTTTCCAAAATATTGCACAGAAGATAATGACTTTCTAGATGAAAATGATTTAAATGAGATGATGAATTAAGGATACATGATGGAGAAAAAAATAGAAATAGTTCACACTTATACAAAAGATGTGTTAATGCCAATCATAAAAAGAGTTAAAAGTTATTTTGAAATGGAAATGAAAATAGATATTTTTAATGTGAGTGAAATTGCCTTTCCTAAAAATATTCATTTGAAAAAAAATACAATTATGATAGGTACCAGTGGGTCAATTAAACTCATTATTACATTGGGGTATGACGATGTATTATTGAACAAATTGGTTGAAATGTTTGTTGAAGGTGATGATGTTGAGGATTATGACATTGATGAAATAAGAAATAGTGTTGCTTGTGAAATATCCAATACAATCATAGGAAATGCCATGAACAATCCTGTTGATAACAGCGATATTTACATTACTCCCCCTGTATTGGTAAGTGAGGCAAAAACTTTGTATAAAGATAAATTTTCAAAATTTGTTTTTGTGACTTTTGTAACAAAATATGGTGATGTTCAATTAACAGCTGTTGGTCCAAAAGAACAATTCGAAGAAGAATTAGATTTTAAGGAAGTATGATATGTTAAAAGTATTAATAGTAGATGACTCATTAATAATGAGAAGAAATATAAAAAAATATTTAACAAGTTTGGGACATGATATTATAGGCGAAGCTAAAAATGCTAACGAAGCTTTGGAGTTTTGTAAAGAGAATAAACCAAATTTAATAACAATGGATATCTCAATGCCAGGTATGAGTGGAATAGAAGTGATAAATAAAATTAGAAATATCAGTCAATATTTTTCCATCATTATGATTACTTCATATGGAAATAACTCCATAGTAAAATCTGCCTTGCAAGAAGGGGCACAAGGTTATATCTTAAAGCCAGTTACTGCTGAGAAGTTATACGAATCAATTAGTAAAATCTATCCAGAATATCTTAAAGATGATGATTTGGAAAATTATGATGAATAAATAAAGGAGTGGTTATGGCTGGTTATAAAAAAAGAGCAATCAAAAAAGCAATCAAAAATTTTTTAAATATGGAGGCAATTAATAATACTTCATTATTTGGAGTATATATTGTGGATATAAATACATATGAGGTAGAGTATGTGAATCAAGCCATAAAAAACATTATGGCAGATAGTAATGCTAAGTATTGTTGGGAAGCTATATATGGGGAGGAATCACCTTGCCATTGGTGTAAAATACCAGAACTGATTAACAAATATCGCAAATCAAATGATAAAAATGTTCTTTCTGAGCATTTTAATGAGGTGAATGATAAATGGTATCAACTACAAGAACAAGTCATTGATGTAAATGACACGTTAACAATTAAAAATGCTTTTGCCATAGATATATCTTTACAAAAAGAAGCACAAGGTGACTTGATCAAAACGAATGTTAAGCTCTCACTTCAAAGTAATGAGTTAAAAGAAGCCCATCAAGAACTAAAAGAACTCTCAAATCGTGACCCCATGACAAATTTATATAACAGAAGATATTTATCAGAGGTTTCTAATGAGTTGTTTTTATTGGCAAAAAGAAATGACTCTTCTCTAAGTGTGTTAATGATAGATATTGATAAGTTTAAACATATTAATGATTCTTATGGCCATGATATTGGAGATGAGGTTATTAAACTTTTAGCAAGCACTTTAACTAAGTCTCTGAGAGAAAGTGATATTGTAGCAAGATTGGGCGGAGAAGAATTTATCATTATACTTCCTGAAACCAATTTACAAGATGCCACAAATAAAGCTGAAGAAATACGTAAAACGGTTGAATCCTTAACTTATAGTATTGATTCAGCTAAAAAAAGAGAGTTTACCATTAGTATTGGAGTAAGTAGGTATAATAAAACCGATATATCTTTTGAAAGCTTAGTCAAAAATGCAGACAAAGCATTATATGAAGCAAAAGAAAAAGGAAGAAATAGGGTTGAGGTACATTAATTGTTATATGCATACATTAGCGTATAATTAATATGTAATACTTAGAGAGTTCTTATTCACAATTATTTATAATAATCAGAAGTATAATTATAAATAATTTTTCCTTGCCCTATTATATAGATATTGGTAGTTAAATTTACAATTAATAATTTTTTCGATATGATGAAATTAGAATATCTAAAAGGAGGTTTGGATGTTTCAGAATTTATTTTCTAAACCTACTACAGCTGATTTATTAAAAATACTCAAAAAAACACCTTTTAATGAAAAAAAAGCAAATTCAATTTTAGAACATGTGAATATTAATGCCCTTGACAATGAAGGTAAAACATTCCTACATCACATTTGCGATGAAGATATTACTGAACCTATTTCTTGGTTAGTTAAACAAGGAATTAATAAAGAAATCTCCGATTATTATGACAACACGGCTTTAAATATTGCTATTAATAATGACTGTGATGATTGTTTTCATGCTTTATTAAAAGAGGGTTATAATGTTGACTTACGAAATAGAAGTGGACGAACTATTCTTCAAGATGCCTTACTTCTAAACGACTCCAAATTTTATAAAAGTATCAAAAAACATTCAAAAAATTTAAATAATATAGATGACAATGGAGTCAATATTCTTTTTGATGTACTCTCTTCTGGGAATCAAAAACTAATAGAAGAAGTATTATTGGAAGATATTGACAAAAGTCTTGTTAATAAAGCGGGTGTTCCAGCGCTTTTTTCTCCTATAGTGCTTAACAGTGTTGAGTTACTTAAACTCTTTGTTGATAATAATGCGGACATCTCTTTAAAAGATAGAGATGGCAATAATATTTTATATCATATTTTACAAAATGAAAGTATCTGTGTTGATGCTATTGATTTTGTACTTGAACATAACTTTGATGTAAACTCCATCAATATCAAAGGTAATACTATTTTGATGGAAATACTTTACCTGATCTACAAACAAGACAGTGAAGGTACCCTTGACAAGTTAAATAAAAAAATCATTTTAACTACCATAGACAAACTCATTGAATCCGATATTGATATTAATCTACAAAATGATCAAGGTCAAAATACACTAATGATTGCATCAAAACTCAATAACATTGGTGTTGTTAAAAGACTCATTAATAATAATGTAAAAGTTAACCTTCAAGACAAGGAAGGAGACACTGCACTTAGCCTCTCAGCTATTCAAGGAAATGCATATAAAGAGGTAATCTTTTTCTTGGTCGTAAATAAGGCCAATGTTTATTTAAAAGACAATAACAATCAAACCATAATTGATAAACTTATTGATGCAATTTTACATCTGCACAACAAAAAAAGAATCAGTTCTAGACTTATTATGAAAATGAATGAAAACTGTGATTATTTTATCATTTTAAAAGAGATTTTAATCAAGATAAAAATTGATTTGTATTCTTTAAATTCACAAGATGAACCGTATTTTTTTGAAGCAATTAAATATGGAAATCAACATTTATTTAAACTTTTGATTCAAGCAGGGTATCACATAGACCAGCCAGATATTAAAGGTCTAACTGTTATCTATAAATTAATGTCAAATTTTGAAGGACTTACAAATGAAGCGTTAAAACAGTACTATTTATCGCTACATTTGTTAATCGATATGAGAGCAAATGTCAATGCTAAAGATAGTTTTGGTGGAAATACTTTACATAAAGCAATTTTAGCAAATGACCTTCAAACTGTACATATGTTGTTAAATGCTAATGTAGATTTAGACGCCCAAGATGAACAAGGACGTAATTATATACATAATAGTATTTGGAAAAATAGAGTTCAGATAATGAGAGCTGTACATACAGTAAATACTAAGTTGATAAATACTCCAGACAAATATGGCGTACTACCCATTAATTATGCTGCTTTTTTAGGATATACGGATTTGGTTCTAGAGCTGATTAATCTTGGTTCCATTGTAAATAATACCAATCCTAAGAAAAAGTATATTTTAGATTTTTTGAAAAAGTTTCATAAAAACATATTACCTATGTTTAGAAATACGAGGAATGCTTCTGATGAGCAACTCATCGCAAACTGATCAAAAATATGAGGCAGGAATTTAATTTTTAAGAGGGAGTTTAATTTTCACTTATATTACTTATAGGAGAGTAGTCCTATAAGTAATTTTCTTTTTTATCAGAAGTATCAAGTTCTTGACCAATTTCTTTGTATTTTTGGAAATAGTACTCAACAAAAGAATAAATAGTTGAGTTTACGGGCATATAATACTCATCCTCTTTTGTTGCATATTTATTTAAAAACTCTGTTGCATCTTTTTTATTTAAATAATGCAGTGCCAGATTTTGATAGGCTGTGATATACCATCTTTTAAGATTTTCATACTTTTCAACACTCATATCGATACTTAGTTTCTGTCTCTTCCACGTTAATACTTCTGAATCAAATAAAGCATTTAAGTGAATCAATCCTTCACAGTAATAAGGTTGTACTTCATCTACTTCCATCCAACCAATAAGTCCAACAGCTCTTTTGATAGAGTCTGTTAATACTTGTGTTTGTAAATCAGCTTCGTCATTTGAGATGAAAAAAGATACTAGTCCACCCGTGGTTGCTTTAAACTCTTCAATATTTTTGAAGTTTCCTGTTTTATTCATGAGTGTTTCAGTTTCTTCATCACACCATAAGATATGACCATATTCATGACCAATAGTAGTGATATCATACACCTGATGCCACTTCTCATCTTCTTTAAATAAAAAGTTTCTGTCGTTTGTTAAAAACTCTTGTCCAAAGATTTCACTTTGTAATTTTAAAAATGGTTTAGCTCGACTGCTTTGTAAAATTTCATCAGAAAATGCAAAGATTTTCTTCCCTTCTTCAGAAGTCACTATTTCGTCATTTGGTACAACTTGAGCTGAAAATAGTCCGTTAAACTCTGCTCCAAAAAATAGTGCAGGTCGCCCTAAATATAACTGTACCTTGTCTAAACTTTTATATGAAAAGTCAAATATTTTTTTGTGTTCACTAAAGTTGTCATCAAGTTCAAAACTGTGAAAAATAGTTGAGAACATATTTTTTATTTTTTTAACTCTGTCATTGTTGTTTTGTAATGTTGGACTGGTAAGTCTTATATCCCACTCTAGGGCAACGGCTTTTCTGAAGTGATCTTCGTAGTACTCTAGCGGATGTCCTATTTGAATAGGTGTTTTGATTTTCATCCACGCTCTGTCCACATCTGCCCATCTTTGCACCAGTAAATGGGTATGTGTTTCGCTAAAAGCTTTGATAAGTGTTTGAAGATATAAAACATATTCCCACTTTTGATTGTAAACAGTATCTTCAAGATTGACCAAGGCATCTTCAAATTCTTCCAGTGCATCAACAACAGCTGTTGTTTCTTTTTTAAAAGCATGCATATAAGCTTTTGATTTGTACTCTTCGCCTTCAAGAACTAGGGCTGAATAACATCTATCTGCTGGAAGCTCATTGTGTCCCATATCAAGTAGATTTTGATTCTCTAAGTACTGAAATACTTTTTCTTCTTTGTTGTCAAACTTTTCCATAAGGTCTTTGTTCACACCATTAATAATATGTGCTGTCCAAGTTGATTGCCAAGTTGACATTGCAAGACCTACATTGTAAACACCTTTAAAAATTTCTTGATAAAAAGGAGTTAGTAGATTGTTCTTTTTGATAAAGTCAACTGTCTTTTTATGTTTGTCTTCCCAAAAGTTTTTTACAAATATATAGGCTTTTTCTTGTAGCTCAATAATCTCAACAGCGCTTTTACTTTCTTTTTTAAGTGTTTGAACCAGTGAGTCATCTCTTAAACTAACCAGTCTTGTAATAAGGGAGAGTCTTTTTTCATTTGTTAAGTTTTCATGTAAATCTAATGTTTTTGCAAACTCATCTATAAGAGTAAGTTTGTCGAAGTTTTCTTTTTCTAAATGTTCAAAAAGTACGTTTACGTGTGCTTTTTCAGTAGTAATATAGTCGTATATTTTTTGTGTATCTTTTATAAAAGTTTGTTGAGGCATTGTGCTTCCTTATTCATATATTTATAATTGAAGTTTAGCACTTTTTGACTTTTTTCTGCATTATAATGGTGATAATTAGCACTTAAATGCTAAAAGTGCTAATTATGTTAAAAACTTTAGTCTATTTTTATAAAGTTTAGTGTAGAATTTCAAAAAATATAGATATTTACAGGAGACATTTAAAATGGCTAAACATCAATTTCAAACAGAAGTAGGGCAGTTATTACACCTAATGACGCACTCATTATACTCAAACAAAGAAATCTTTATTAGAGAATTAGTAT
>Ga0209826_1002508_pt1 | contig 11992 bp, 9 predicted proteins | sample GOMGulsemesocosm_5_FD_184637 | JGI IMG/M metagenome (GOLD analysis project Ga0209826, IMG submission 184637) | Methane-oxidizing microbial communities from mesocosms in the Gulf of Mexico - GOM15C Gulf of Mexico (SPAdes) (version 2) | ecosystem: Environmental > Aquatic > Marine > Cold seeps...
GATATACCGACGCTGAAACAAAGAATGGCTTCAAGTTACAGTACGCGTGTTACGCCGATGATGTTTGAATATGAATTGATTCAACGCGCAAAATCAGATTTACAGCATATTGTTTTGCCCGAAGGAAAAGATGAGCGGATTTTACGGGCAGCTGAAATTTTAGTTTTAAGGGGCGTTGCTAAAATCACCTTGTTAGGCGATGAGGAAAGCATACACAAAAAAGTACAGGCTTTAGGGTTGCACCTGAGTGAAGTCAATATTGTTGACCCTCTTCACTCCCCCATGCGCGAACACTATGCAGAAAGTTATTTTAAATTACGTCAGCATAAAGGCATAACGTATGAAATGGCTTATGACACGGTAGCTGATAGTAGTTATTTTGGCACTATGATGGTTCATTTAGAACATGCCGACGGCATGGTTTCAGGTGCAGTTCATACCACTCAACATACCATCCGCCCTGCATTTCAGATTATTAAAACCAAGCCAGGAACCTCCATTGTTTCCAGTGTGTTTTTTATGTGTCTGGAAGATAGAGTTTTAGTCTATGGCGATTGTGCAGTCAACCCAGAACCCAATGCACAAGAATTAGCCGATATTGCAGCGAGTTCAGCAGATACGGCAAAACTATTCCATGTCACCCCGCGTATTGCCATGTTGTCCTATTCAACGGGAGAATCTGGAAAAGGACAGGCTGTGAATAAAGTACGAGAAGCGGTAAAAATTTCTAGAGAACTGCGTCCTGACCTTAAACTAGAAGGCCCCATCCAATATGATGCCGCCGTTGATGCGGGTGTGGCAAAAACCAAGTTACCTGATAGTGAAATTGCGGGATTAGCTAATGTATTTATTTTTCCTGATTTAAATACGGGAAATAATACTTATAAAGCCGTACAACGTTCATCAGGTGCCGTTGCCATTGGCCCTGTATTACAAGGCTTAAATAAACCCGTAAATGATCTAAGCCGTGGCTGTACGGTGACTGACATTGTTAATACCGTGGCTATTACCGCTGTACAAGCTCAAATGAGTGGAGTTGTGAATGAAAATATTAGTGCTTAATTCAGGCAGTTCTTCTATTAAGTATTCTGTTTTTGAGATGACAGATTTACAAGTCTTAATCTCAGGCACCATTGAACAGATTGGTGAAACTCAGAGCTTGCATAAATATTGTTTAAGCAATGCAATGGGCAATATTCATAAATATCAGGATGAGAAAAACATCTCTGATCATCAACAAGGTTTAGCGACTATTTTTCAGTTATTGCAAAAATTGGAAATTGTTAAACAAGCATCCGATTTACTTGCCATTGGACATCGTGTTGTTCATGGTGGGGAAAAGTTTCAGCAACCAACATTAATCAGTGCCGAAGTCATAATGGATATTGAAAAAATGATTCCATTAGCACCATTACATAATCCAGCCAATTTAAAAGGTATTGAAGTATCAATGCAGTTTGCAGAAAAAATACCACAGGTTGCGATATTTGATACCGCATTTCATCAATCCATACCTGGACACGCCTTTCATTATCCTATTCCTAAAACACTTTATCAGCAACAAAAAATCCGGCGCTATGGCTTCCATGGCACCTCGCATTATTTTGTTGCCAAACAAGCTGCCAGTTTTTTAAATAAGCCCCTCGATACACTTAATCTAATCACCTTACATCTTGGTAATGGTGGTAGTGCAACGGCCATTAAACAAGGTAAAAGTATTGATACATCAATGGGTATGACACCATTGGAAGGCCTAATGATGGGAACACGCAGTGGTGATATAGACCCCGCTATTCCCTACTTTCTGAATAAAAATTGTGGTATGTCGATAGATGCTATTGATACCCTGCTAAACAAGCAAAGTGGATTAAAAGGTATCTGTGGTGAGAACGATATGCGCGCAATACACAGTATGGCTGACCAAGGTGACAAGAATGCAGAATTAGCCATTGACATGTATTGCTATCGCATTAAAAAATATATGGGAGCCTATTGTGCCGTTTTAGGTAGTGTCGATGCCATCATTTTTACTGGAGGCATTGGAGAAAATGATATGCAAATCAGAGAAAAAGTTTGTCATGATTTACCTCTATTAGGTATATCAATTGATCAACAAAAAAACTCAACGATTGATGCTGAAGTAGTTGATATTAAAGATAATCAATCTGCACTTAGTGTACTGGTTATTCAAACCGATGAAGAATTAGAAATAGCGATGCAAACAATGAAGTGTGTAAAGAGTATTTAAACTTGGTAAATTTATAATTAAACAAACGTCACCCCACTAAAAGTAGATCCTAACGTCCCTGCCAGCATAGGTGCGATGACAGCAAGCAATTGAGGTAATTGACCGTTTATTGATAACAACATTTTATTTTCTGCTAACCATATTTCTGAATTAACTTTATCTGTTGTACTGTTTTCTAAATTAATTAATTCTCTTGCTTGTTCAGATAATGAAAATGCAGAGGGAATATAAAGTGCTGCCATCGTTAAAGTATAAATAACCCCCCAATATTGGCAAATAGCTAAAGTGACTGCTTCAATTTGTTGCCGAACATCATCATCCACTACAAAAGTAACAGGCCAGTTTAACCATAGTTGCATATGTAATATACCTATGACCATAACTGCCGACCCTCCCACTAATAACTCTTTAATATACTTAGATTTCTTAAGCAGACTCTCTAGCCCCACTTTATGATGAGGTATACACCCTTGCATAATACAACAACCTGTCACAATGCCTAAAGGTACAATAATGATAGCGACAAAATTAACAATAGATAAAGTAAAACTAATTCGGCTTAATTCATTTAATGAATATTGCTTAGAAGCTTGCAATGAATCAAAAGTAAAACGAAAAATAGTGACTAATGGCCTCTCATTCACAGCAGCTTGGCTTAAATAAGCTATTTCACTGACTGAATAAATCATCACTGCCGATATAAGCACAGCTATACTTGATTTTGTAAGCGATCTTTTTAGAGTGTTCCAGATAAATGCAATAAAAGCAGAACAAACAAAAAAATATAAAATGACACTCGTTAACCACAAAATACGTGCTTTAGCTTCTTGGAAGCTGAGTGATAAAGGCTGTTCTTTTATTTCAGAAAAAGACTGAATCAAGCTTTGGTTTAGTTCTGGAAATCTAAAGGCTAGTAATTCAAAAAGTATTTTCCCTAGCAGCAACATACCAAAAGGAGCCAGTGAAAACCGTAAGGAAAATAAAACATCTCTAGAAAAGGTTCTATGTTGCATATAATAAAACTCCATAAAAAATTCAACAATCTTTAAATACTATAAGTTCTACTGAATCAAAACTGAGCCAGCAGTTTGCATGACTAGAATTACCCCCGCCCAAATTGCTCATCATCAAAAATATTTTTCCTTAATGAATTTTCACATTGTTATAGTATTCCCGTATTCATCCAGATTTTTTTTAAAAAGTTCCTTTAGATAACTGATCTATTAACAAAATACAGCTTAAAAAGTATTTAAGCAAAAAATATTTTTCTGTAGAAGGAGCCTATTTGGCCGAGACTGATCTTGATCTTATTCTGGTTGCGCGCCATAGCAAACAATCACATAAACCACTTTAATTTACATAAATTATGACTGACATAATTTTCAGCATTAGCTTGCATACAATGCTTTTACTTTAGCGCATAGTGAAATTAGTTAAAAAATAGAACGACGACTTTACAATAAAGGCATATACCATAAGCAGGAATTCATATATAGAACTTTATCCAGACCTGTTTAACTTGCATAAAATGCATGTTAACCCGTTTAGAATTTATAGCTTTCAGAGCTATTACTAACATGGAATAGGAGTGATCTAGAATGTCAAATCCAACTAAAATCATGGTAATTAGGCACGCTGAAAAGCCTGCAAAACCAGGCTCACCACTCGGGGTTAGCACCGATGGGAACAAAGATTCGGAATCACTTATCGTCGATGGATGGCAGCGGGCTGGAGGACTAGCGTGTTTTTTCGCCCCCACGTCTGGGCCATTACAGAATTCTAAACTCGCCAACCCCCAATTTCTCTACGCATCAGGTATTGCACACCACAGTCATAGTAAGCGCCCTCAAGAAACGATCACACCGTTGAGTAATAAGCTCAACCTTACGATAAACACACAGTATCTCAAAGAAGACTATGAATCAATGGTGGAGAGTGCTCTCAAATGCGATGGTGTTGTATTGATCTGTTGGGAGCACCAAGATATTCCAGCAATTGCCAATCAGATACTTAACAACACGACAACATCACCACAAAATTGGCCTGGCGATCGATTTGACTTAGTGTGGGTGTTCGACTGGGATCCAGCAACAAATGCATATACATTCAATCAAGTTCCCCAATGCCTTCTTGCAGCAGACTCGTCTATTTTAATCACATGAGATTAGTTCTAACACTTAAAAATAGCTGCTTACACCTAATGGAAAAAAGGAGGCTACTCTTTTTCAGATATCATTTTTTAACAAAGCTTAAATGTTGACGAACGTTCATCATATATCTTCCTGCGTTAAGAAGAGACCAAGGTGTTAGAAAAATGAAGATAACATAACAACTGAGGAAAATATAATGACTTTATCAGAAATAGAACTACCAGAGACTGACAAAATCCGAGCTCTTTAGTTGTACAACCATTCTTAATAAAAAAAGGGGGCTATTTCATATTCTCTATTCTATTTATTTTTCTTTTTTTCGTGGAGATTCACATAATGATAATAAAAAAAGTTACTCTTTACACACCTATCGTCGCTTGGCTTACCCTGTTCGCTACGTCTTCGAATGTTCATGCTTTCAATTGCCCACCCGGTGCACCAAATATCTGTGCACCTGCAACAGTCATCGATTTCACCGTCCCACGGCTTCTATCAACCGTAGCCCCTGGCGATGCTCCCTTTATCTTACGTACAACCACTCTGATTACAGCCAGCTGGTTCGATGCCATCGCCCCGTTCAGCGCGATCACAGACGGAGTCCACTCTGATCTCGGGCGTCAGATCCCTACTGGCGGAGATAGCGAGCGCAATATTGCGATTATGTACGCCAGCCGCGAGGTACTCAATAGCCTGATGCCACAGTTCTCCGCAGACTGGGACATAATGATATCAACCGTGGGTCTTGACCCGAACGACCCCACCATTGACCTATCCACGCCGGTAGGCATCGGTAAAGCGGCCGGCATTGCGGTCGTGAATGCCCGTAAACATGATGGCATGAACCAGCTGGGAGACGAAGGTGGCAAGCTATACTTCCAACAACCCTATTCGGACTACACCAGCTATGCACCCATTAACTCGACCCAACATCTCAAGAACGCTCGCCGTTGGCAGCCAGATACGCTAACCAATGGCAATGGCATATTCTTTTCACAGCAGTTCGTTACGCCTCAACTAGGCATTACTCAACCCTTCAGCTATAACACAGTCACACGTATGGCTCCGAAACCCTCCAAGAGCTATGCAGTAACACCCTCAGGCAACCTCCGTCCGCAGTATAGAGCGCAGGCAGAAGAAGTTCTAGCCGTCCAAACTGCACTCACCGATCGGCAGAAGCTCCTTGCCGAATTCTTCGATAATAAGATTATCAGTCTGGGGTTTTCGACTCTGGCCGCGACCTTTCATCACCACTTGAGCCTTGAGCAGTTCGTACAATTAGACTACCTCGTAAACGTGGCCGCCTTCGACACCGCAATCACGATCTGGCACAACAAACGCCATTATGACGCAGTGCGCCCCTTCACAGCCATTGGAGCCATCTATGATAACGATACGGTCACCGCTTGGGGAGGTCCTGGTCAGGGTATTGTCAACAACATAAAGGGCAACAACTGGCGTCCCTACCTACAAACGGCTAACCATCCAGAGTATCCCTCGGCGAGCGCCAGTTTTTGCCGCGCCCACGCAACCTCAACCAAACTCTACCTGCAAAATGTGACGAAGCTGAGTCCCTTCGAAGCAAACGACTTGAGCTTTTGGACCCCTGGCTTTCTGCCTCCACAATTCGAGGTTCTCGACAAGCAGCCAGGCTCCTCACTTATCGAACCGAATGTGACTCCTGCTGAGGCAACAGAGCTCGGCTGGGATACTTGGGACGACTTCGCCTACGAGTGTGGCATGAGCCGCCTTTGGGCTGGTGTGCACTTCTTCGACTCGATCCCTGCCGGTCAAAATATCGGCGATCCTATCAGTACTGGTGCCTACGAATGGCTGATCTCCCACATCGACGGCACAGTAAGGTGACGAACTGCCAATTTGGCTCTGCCCTGCCAGACTGGTTGCAGCTAGTTGTTACCATCGCACGATAGAAAAAGGGAATGAAATTTATTCGGATACTAATATTAATTTTTTACAATCTGTTCAATTTTTCATTGAATTAACCCTTGGGGCGAGAAGGCTGGAGTGAGGGTTTTGCTCTTAAGCCCTCGCCCCAGGTGGGGAGAGGGTTTGGGTGAGGGGAAGTTAAACAATTCTCTTCTTCAAATATTTTCTTTTGTTTTTTTAAGAGATTAAAAGAACAAGGAATAGAGAACCTTATTCTTATTCCCCTCACCCAACCCTCTCCCCCACTTGGGGCGAGGGCTTAAAGCACCTACAGTATGATTAAGGACTGGCTGAAGCTGATACGTAATCTGTAATGGTCTAATAATCCTGGAACGATTAATAAGCACACCTGAGGCTGGTCTTGCATTTTACATTTATGTAATGGGATAAATGAAAGAAGTAAGTTCTTTTTCACAGGCACTGCCGCTAAGTTATTTTAATGTTGGGTAATGCAAGGATAACGATGAATAATTTTGAAACACTCGAACCTTTACTAAACCGCGTCAATAGATGCTTCGATGAATTCAAAGAACTTCACGCGACAAACCATCGTTTCGCATTCTGGCATGATGTTGGAGTAACCGGGCTAGGAGCTCTAGCTACCGCATTGATAGGAATATCGGAGCTTTCAGATTCAGGTTTAATACAAGCCTTACTTCGCGGTACTGTACTTTTCATTACAGCATCAATAACGGTTTTTGCGGCATGTGGCCAATTTTTTCGATTTAAAGAAAGAGAATACGAATATAGAACAGCACTGGAACGACTGCGTGAAATTCGAATGTCACTTTCTGCAAATGCTGAAATAGATTCAACTGCCCTATCTGAATTAGAAAAAGCATTTGAAGTAGCTGCCACTTTACCTGGGTATGAAACAAATGTGCCCATATTCAACGGTTCAAAATTACTGAAACGTCGAGTCTTTAGAGTCTCTGTATTAATAATAGTAATTTCTATTTTATTTGTTTTATTAACATGTAAACCGACATCAGAACAACCTTCGCCTGAATGTAAGAGTGAGAATAAAAAGGAGCAGCCAACTTCCTAAACATAATACTAATGCTGGCCGAGGGTTATCTTTTTTCACCAAGAATCATACTATAAAATTCTCTAACTCTTATATCCACAACAAGAGAGAAAAACTATGCTATTTAATAAAATACATGAGCTTTTTAAAAAAGATCCTACTATTGGAAACAATCAAGACTTTTTAAGTTTATTTACTAGGTTTCAGGAAAGTGCTCCCGTAGGACAATCCAGTGATGAGTTAAGCGATAATAATCGTATTTCCGATGTGCTTAACTGGGCTAAGGATCGAGGGTATCTTGATGAATTAGGGATAAGCGATAAGAATGCTGCAACATTACTTCGTAGCTTTCTTGTTGAAAGGAACCTGCCTGAAGAGTTAATTCAGAACGAAAAACTACGTAACGAACTGACTCAAGTCATAAAAAAAAGGGCATCAGAAAATGCCCCAGTCAGACCTGATGAGGCTAAACAAGCTATAGAGTTGATTTCAACGGGTGCCGTGTTTGGAGATGTAAGTTATTCCATTGCAGTCATCATTAACCTTATCACTAAACCTGAGCGCTTTACTGAAGAAAACCTGAAAGGCTTGATCAAAGGGTTGGTTAACCTACCCAGAGCTATTGCATCTGATCTGGATCCGCAAGCTGTTGCAGATAGACTTTCCACACAGATACAACAAGTACAATCTGGAGAGCCATTAAAAAACCCTGAAATACTAAACAATACATTAGCAGGTATATTTTCGCTTCCCGAAGTTGGCGATATCATCGACACAGCGAACCTTTTGCTTGACGAAAATAATGAATCACTGCGTTTGGCTTTATTGATTTACGCCAGATTAAACCAGATAAACCTTGAGCAGCAAGATATTGACAAGGTACGAGCCACTATTTTAAATCGAGAAAACCCAGACTTAGGCTCTCTTCTACTATATCTAGTGGATGAAGAGAACTTATCAAGACTCGTTTTATAATTTCTTAAGGATAAAAATAGAGTTCTTAATCGTTATTTAATTTCAATTTTCACATATCGGAGACAGATGATGCCAATAGATAATAGAAAATATACAGAAGTTGCAGATAATCCACCAACGGATGAAACACTTTTAAAAATTCATAAACAATGGAAAATACACAGCGTCACAGTTGGTAAAATTAAATTGCGTGCAGGACTGTTCCCTTCCCAAAAGCCTCAACTAAAAGCTACTGTACTTTATTTAGAAGGGCTAGCAGATTCAATGTATAACCATGAAAACCTTATTAATACATTATCACTCGAAGGATACCAAGTCATAGCTTTTGATTATCCTGGACAAGGTGGGTCTGAGGGAAGCATGAATCAAACTCGCATTACTGCAAATGACTTACCTTTGGATAAATTAGAGGGGCTTTTGGGGATTGAAAAAAGCAATGATCATTTCAGTAAATTTAAAGAAGCTTTTAATAAACACAAACCAGAGCTCTTCGATACTTTTCTTATAAGTGATATGGCCGACAAGGTCTGGGAAGAAATTAAAAAGAAAAATGACATTGACCCTACCAAGCAGATCAATGCTGTCATCGGCTGGTCAACAGGGGGGCTTGCGGCATATGAATGGGCTAAAGATAATAAAGAAGGAATCAAAGCGGTAGTATTGATTGCGCCAGGTACTAATACAAAGTTTGTTGACGTAATTGAAACCAAAACTTTAAACGGAAGTGGTTTTCAGCATTTGGATAATATAAGGCCTAATTGTCCAGTTAAAATCCCTGGTTTTAGCATGAACCTTCTTGCCTCTGGTCATGCATCACAAGATTGGAAAGTGGAAAATGATATTAAAGGACTCGTGCTTTTGTCTGACCCCGAAAAAGATAGTTATGTAGATAGTGAAGCCGTAGGTAATACTTTGAAAAGAAATGCTAAACATTTTGAATTTGTGAAATATGACGGAGCAGCCCATGAAATAGATAATGAAACCATAGAGAACCGTAAAACAGACAATATTTTATTAGAAACAAAGGTTGCCAATTTCTTAGATAAGGTTTTATCCTAAGTTTTTATAACCATGAAAACCATAGGATCAAGCCAATTAGAAACAGCAGAAAGAAAATAAAACCAGGTAACGTCAAGATTATTATAACCTGGCATTCAACTCGTCTTTATTCTTCAAATGCATAGTTCATCTTACTGAAAAAGGTATGTTGTTGTACGCAGCAAGTTATTTTAATAGTTAGAAAAAAACTAAAAAATCGATTTTTGGAGAATAAAAACTATGCATAAAAAGTAGATACAAGAAGCACTGATTACTTCTACGCTACTAATTAGTTACGGCTAGCGTATATATAAATTTAATTTTTTATAGGAGATAACACTATGACTGATACTTTATTACCTAAAAATGACCCTAATACTACCGCTCGGCAAGAAAATTTACGAAAAAACCAACAGACATATTATTATAAATACGATTATAAATCCTTAAATGGCGTGCCTATGGCAGATGGTGTGCCATTCAAAGATTTACCTCGTTTTCCATGGGTTAAACAAGCTGTTATTGCCGTATTAAAAATGTTACGTAATGTTGGTACTTATCAAATTCTTCAACGTACTTCATTTAGATTGTCTAAAAAACAAGAACTCAACCTATTAGCACAACAACCTAGACAAATGAGCGATTATATTCGTTACTTTCAAAGTCTAGATATTCCCAAAATAACCTTTAGCTATCAAGATGACAGCGTATTTGCACGTATGCGAGTTGCAGGACAAAACCCTGTTATGCTAACCGCTATGCATTCAATAGATGAAGGTTTTAAGCTCAGTAATCAAAAATTTCAGTCTATACAAGGTTTTGCCAAAGACTCTTTGACTAAAGCAATGGATGACGGACGTTTGTTTATGGTGGATTATAAAAAACTGGAAAACATTAAACCTGGTGACAATGGACATGGTATACAGCAATATAACTATGCACCTAAAGCAATATTTGCTATACCGAAAAATTATGCTTGTTTAAAATCTTCCTTAGTACCAATTGCCATTCAATGTGGGCAAAAAACTAGTAAAGAGATGCCTATTTATACGTCTCATGATGGCGTTGCTTGGGAAATGGCAAAAACTGTCGTACAAATTGCCGATTTTAATTACCATGAATTGATTTCCCACTTAGCTGCCACACATTTGCTGATAGAACCTTTTGTAGTGACTAGCCATCGGCAGTTAGCTGATAATCACCCTCTTAAAGTTTTATTATTACCGCATTTTGAAGGCACACTATTTATTAACTGGGCAGCACAATTATCTTTAGTGAATGATGGTGGAAAAGTGGATACCTTGTTTTCTGGCAGTATAGAAAGCAGCCGCGAGTTAGTTATCGAAAGACTGGGGCTTTCATTTAACGAAGCCATGTTGCCTAATCAAATACAGCTACGGGGTGTCGAGAGCCCTAGCCTTGTTTACCCTTATCGCGATGATGCGCTCAGTCTTTGGAATGCGATTTTAAAATGGGTCAGCGCATATCTAGATGTGTACTATAAAAATGACCAAGATATTGCCAATGATGTTGAACTTGCTGCTTGGGTTGCTGAGTTGATTGAGGCTGGTCATGTGGTCGGTTTTGGTGATAATGAAAGTGGTAAAGTCCTTAGCTTAGCGTATTTACAACAAGCCGTAACCATGCTGATTTTCACTTGCAGTGCACAACATGCAGCAGTCAATTTCACCCAACATGATTTTGCAGGCTATCCACCCAATATGCCCGCAGCAGGCTATACTCCGCCACCTAAAGCTAAACAGCAAAATACCGAAGAATGGTTAGATTTATTACCTCCCGTGAATATGTCAGCCCAACAAGTAGAATTGGTTTTTTTACTTAGCGCAGTGTATTACACATCACTAGGGCAATATAAAGAAAATCATTTTAGTGACCCAGCCATCGCACCTCTGCTAAAAAACTTTACAACCGATCTTGCAGGAATTGAGACGACCATTACTGCACGGAATAAACAAACAAATGAAGCAGGAATGATGCCCTATACCTATCTACTACCTTCCAAGATTCCACAGAGTATTAATATTTAAAATGCTAAGTTCGCTTATATTAATAGTTCCATAAGTTTTGACACACTAGCCCCTTCTCCCTTGAGGGAGAAGGTTGGGGTGAGGGTAAAATAGACTGCCAGAACTTTTGGAACTATTAATAAATATTCCTCAGCCTAATTCAGAAGTGTAGTTTTTCATAGTGACTTAATCTCTCACTTAACCCCGTATCTTTTGGGCCAGTCACTCTGTTGTTCTGATGGTGCTGAACAGCTTGATGCTGCTGGTATAGCCTCACCCGTTATACAATCACTTGGACAAAAACCTTCATCATCACACACTGCATCTGGTTTCACAGGACCCGTTATACCCCAGGTATTGTCAGGACAACTCGCTTGAGTATTCTGCATCATTCCTCGGTCTTCATGTCCTAATATATGACAGTGATTCACAAACATACCCGTAAATTCTTTTGCTACATAGAGTAACTGAGCTTGGTCGAGTAGACGGGTTCTTCCGATAAGCGAGTCAATGAGTCGATAATACTTTTATTGTACACTTCGCTGCACGCAGCTACTGTGTGATTTCTAACCATTACTCTATT
>Ga0209826_1002510_pt1 | contig 11988 bp, 8 predicted proteins | sample GOMGulsemesocosm_5_FD_184637 | JGI IMG/M metagenome (GOLD analysis project Ga0209826, IMG submission 184637) | Methane-oxidizing microbial communities from mesocosms in the Gulf of Mexico - GOM15C Gulf of Mexico (SPAdes) (version 2) | ecosystem: Environmental > Aquatic > Marine > Cold seeps...
CAGGCAGCAAAAAAAGAAAGTTGGGACAGCGGAGCCAACGTTTTCAAAGATTTTTTGCCGCAGGCAGAAGCCGAGTTAGCACGAATCACTGGGTTATAAACGTTAGATATTTTTATGCAAATTGATACGCCCGAGAATAGAAGCAATCCCCCTACCCGCAGGTTAACCACTGCAGTTTGGCGACGCCGTTGAAATCGCCCGCATCAGAAATAGCTCTATGGCGATGGCTCCTTAATGGAAAAAAGTATCCAATATTTTCACTTAAATCAGAAAGACTCGTATACTGAATGGCCTTTTTTTGTTTTTAATTGTACAAAAAATCAATAATATAACGTAATAGCTAGTTGAAATAGAAACTATTTAAAACAAATAAACACGCTTTAATACAACGACAATCGTCAGCTTCAGGTACTCCCTGTTTTCACTTCGGCACTCACCAACATGCTGGGCAATAAACTCCCCCATTGGTCGTTCACAAATAACTTTGAATCTGCCATGCGCAAATGCACTGTGTACAAAAACCCCTGCTGCTGGCCTGCCGAACCATTAATGATGCCCCCATGGTAAGGCTGACGGCGCTGGCGCCCCAAACGCTGGCGCAGAGGCATTGACGGCCCCAGACAAGCGCTGTCGATACTGGTTGGGTGTCAGTCCGTTCCAGCGAACAAAAGCTCGGCGAAAGCTGACGGCTTCGGCATAATCCAGCAGATCCGCGATATCCGCGACCGTCAATTCGGTCGTCTCGAGGAACTGGCAGGCGAGTAGATTTCTCACTTCATCGCAGATAGCGCGGAAATTGGTGGCTTCGTCTTTAAGGCGACGCCTTAAGGTGCGACCACTGATGTGCAGCCGGTCGGCCACCCCATTGAGATTCGGAAAATTTCCGCCAGCACGGATCAGTACCCGGCGCACGGTAGCGGAGAAATTTTCAACCCTGTTTATTCGGCGCAGCATCTCTTCACACTGCTGCTGAAACAGCACACGACCGGTAGGGTTGGCGGTGGTAACCCGCGCGTGCAGGAGTTCTGCGGGTATCAGCAGCTGGCTGTACTGTTGGCCAAACTTTACCGGCATGGAAAATGCTGCCCGATAGGCCTCCCTGTGAGCCGGCGGCGAATAGTTTAAATGCAATTCACCATCGTCAATAACGTGGTTAATGAGTGCTTCACCCAAATGGCAAATTTGCGAAAAGGTCACCTCAGTGATCAGTTGGTTCAGCAGCGGATCACCTAACTCCACCTCCATGCGCAGTATCTTGCCCTGCGATTGGTCGATCACGTCAAGGAGGATCCCAGTCCCAGAGGCTAATTGATAATAGCGGCGCAAGAGATTAAGCACCTGGTGAAGGTCGGCGCAGCTCATCAGGGCAAAACCGAAAGTGCCCAGACTCGCGAGATCGACCATGCGCCCGAGACGCAGAATCAGAGTGGCATCATTTGTCAGACCCACGACAGCCTTTAACAGCTCCGGTATTCCTGCGGTATTTATCGGCTTGCTTCCGTTAGCCGTAAGACTCTGCAGTTCGGGGGTGGAATACAGTTGCTCCGCCGTAAAGCCCTGCTCCTTGAGCAGGGTCAGTAAGCGTTGAAAAAAACCATAGGATAACGGGTGCTCAGTCATCTTCTCTTCTCGCAATGGTCAGCGCAGGCTGCTTGGGGCTTACCCGCGGTCAGGCAGCATTGATTAAAACACTCTCAGCTTTGGCCTAAACTATCCCCAATAATGGCCTAATATGTTTCCCTCTTGTCTGGGCGCTTTTACTATCATTCTGACTACCGTTTATGTCAAGGGATAGTGAATATGACCGCATTGAGAGCTAAATCGAGTATGCCTGACGGTATTACCATCGAACCCCGCAACCCTGAGTTCGACCTGAAAGCGGCACTGGCCACCGACTGGGTCAACAACGATCCCTTTCTGACGGCTGTGTTTAATGCCATGAGCCTAAGCTTCCCGGTGGGTGAGCGGTCATTTATTGATTCCGTGCGGCACTTCGAGGGGCGGATTAACGATGAAAAGTTGCTCAAGGAGGTCAAGGGGTTTTACCGCCAGGAGGGCATCCACAGCCGGGAACATCGCAAGTACAACAAGATGCTGTGTGAGCAGCGTGGTTATGACCTGGAGGCACTGGAAGGTATTTATATAAAGCGCAATGAGTTGAGCAATAACAATCCAAAGGTTACCCCCCACGTGAGGCTAGCATTCACCGTTGCGCTAGAGCATTTCACCGCGAGCTTTGGCGAAAACATCCTCGAAGGTCGGCTACTGGAAAACGTTAACGGCTCTATTGGCGAGCTCTGGCGATGGCACGCCATGGAGGAGCTGGAACACAAGTCTGTCGCCTTTGATGTGTATACCGAGGTGGGTGGCCCTGAGAAACTGCGCAGCGGTATTATGCGTATAGCCATGTTGATACTGGCCGGCGATACATTAAAAGTGGCTTTCAAGATACTGCGCCACGACAAGCAACTGTGGAAGTGGAAAACCCTCAAGAGTTTTTCCAAATTCCTGTTTGCCCAAAAGGGCCTTATTCGCTTGCACGCTGCCTCTTACCGGGACTTTCACAGGCAAGATTTTAACCCCTGGGACGTGGATAACCGTGACTTATTGGAACAGTGGAAAAACATGCTGGAGCCGCAGCCAGAAGCTGCCTGATCGAGGCGTGAACCCCCTGCCCTAACAAAAACGGCATTCGGTGGAATAACCCCCACCCTGAGGTTGGAGTTAGCCACTTAGCCCTCTAGTAACGGCGGCGGTTAAACATGGGGGGATTACCGTCCTCTCTAGCCATGTCAGAACTTTCTCCAGAAGCACAGCAACCGCTAACGGAACAGCAAGATAAAATGTTTCTGTCATCACATACAGTACGAATACCGCAATCGAGGGCGGACTTTTATCGGTATGGAAAAAGCAGCCAAACACTCAGTGGGATCAGACGGTGAGGCATTCTTTCAAGCCTATTATGAGTTAGAAATTATCAACCAGAAAACATTGGGCCACATGAAAAATGAACTGGGGGCCAACTACCACGCCAACTGGTTTACTCGAAGCGTGTTGCAGGTGACAGGTGACATTGTTTGGCGCTTTGTTAGCCCACAACAATTGATTGATATCATTATCCCCTAGCTGCCCAAACTCAAGGAGATGCAGTCCCTAGCCAACCCCAAACATAAGATTTTCTTCGCTTACATTGTTGCGCAAGAACAAGCACAGCTGAATGCTTGCCGTGCAGCGAAACAAGAAAGTTGGGACAGTGGCGCCAACGTTTTCAAAGATTTTTTGCTACAGGCTGAAGCCGAACTACAGCGGTTACTAAGCACTACCCACTGAAGCCCTTCGCTTCGTCTTCTCTAGCTTACAGAGCACTTCATGCGACTCAGCCGAGTGTTATCGACAGGCCTTCAACCCCCTGGGCTACGACTTTTAAATTATTTACAGCCCATCTAAGCGCGGCATCAATGATTTAATTCAGGGACTAAGCGATGGCAGTTGTGGTCGCGGCGAGCTCTCCCCATTCCTCTCCAAGCACTACTAAGCACTAAGAACCCCCTTAATAGAGCAACTGCAACGACAGCTCAATGATCCAGCCAACCCCACTCATCCGCTTTCAGGGCTCACCTTCCCCGCCTCCGCGCCAAAACTAATATTCACCGCACCCCAGCCCTAACGACGGCCCAACCGTTCTTGACCCCTCGCCACCACCACCTCTCTCCGCCACTCGTCACAGCCAACTCCAATCAGACCATCATTTTCAATGAAAATAATTTACACTGCCCTCAATATAAACAACACCTAACTTCATCAAATAAACGGCAAAGGGTTAAGCATGGCTAAGTCATCCCACATCTGGGGCTGGGTACTGCTGTTCGTCAGCTTCGTTTGGGGCATCGAGTTTGCATTGGTCCACCAGGCACTGGATTCCCTAGGGCCCAATACCTTCAATGGCCTGCGCTTTTTTATCGCTATCGTCACGCTGTGTGTTTATTGCCTAATCAGTCGGCAACGCCTCAGCCCACACATCAACCGCGCGACATTGCACCACGGCATTGTGCTGGGTTTGCTGCTCTTCGCAGGTTTCGCCACGCAATCGGTTGGCCTGCAATACACCAGTGCCAGCAACGGCGGTTTTATCACCGGCCTCAATGTGGTGCTGGTGCCCGTAACCGCCTGGTTATGGCTCAAGCACCCACAGCACTGGTATGTTTGGCTGGGTGTGGCCATGGCCACACTCGGCACGCTGCTGCTGACCGGTGGCATCAACGGTTTCGGACGCGGTGAGCTGTGGGTATTGTGCTGCGCCTTCGCCTTTGCGATTCACATTGTCTACACCGGTGTCTACGCGCGCACGGTTAACCCGCTGGCATTGACGCAAATCCAATTCATCACGGTTACTCTTCTCAGCGCAGTGGCGGCGTGTATATGGGAAACCGACTCGATGTCGAGTGTGATGCCGGTGTTACTGGGTGATCACCCCGCGAGTGTCACCGCATGGGTGGCCATATTAGTCGGTGGCATACTCGGCACCAGTCTCGCCTATGTGGCCCAAACCATAGGCCAGCAAACCATTGCGGCTTGGCGAGTCGCGTTGATTTTTGCCACCGAACCGCTGTTCGCCGCACTCGGCGGTTACTGGCTGCTCGACGAGGTGCTCACCACCATGGCGTGGCTCGGCGCGCTGTTGATTATCACCAGCATGCTGGTGGCTGAACTCGCCGATGACGACGATTAGCGTCAGCCGATCATCACCACTTATTTCGAGCGCATAAAAAAAGCCGTGCACCCTAACAGGGGTGCGCGGCTTTTTTGAATCAACAGAGTGCGGTATCAGGGAAACTTAATGCAGTTTCATACGAGGCCGAACAATGCGCATGACTTTTTCAGCGAACCACAAACCAATGGTGCGCAGCGTGCCGTGAATGGCGCGCTGGTGCATACGGTAGAGCATGATATAAACAAGCTTGGCGATACGCCCCTCGATGAACATACTGTTCTTCGATAGGTTGCCCATCAAGCTGCCCACCGTACTGAAGCGCGCCAAGTTCACCAGCGAACCATAGTCTACGTATTGGTAGTCCTGCAGCGCTTGACCATCAAGCTGGCGGATAATGTTTTTTTCCACAGACTCCGCCATCTGGTGCGCCGACTGCGCACGCGGCGGCACCCACTTATCCTCGCCCAGACGACACGCACAACAATCGCCGATCACGAAAATATTGTCGTCAACGGTGCTGACCAAATTTGGTTTGACAAGAATTTGATTGGCGCGATTAAGCTCGAACACATCGAGATTTTTAATAAAGTCTGGCGCTTTAACGCCAGCCGCCCAGACCATCAAATCCGATTTAATCAATTCATCTTCGGCGTTGATAAAGCCATCCGCTGTCGCTTGTTTAATGCGGGTATTTTCACACACATTAACGCCTAACTTATTCAGTTCACTTCGCGCCGCAACAGAAATACGGCTCGGCAGAGCGGGTAAGATAGTAGGCCCAGCCTCCAGCAAGTTAATCGTCAACTGGCTAGCGGTCATATTGCTCAGGCCATAGACTTTCAGCAGGTCGGCAACATGGTAAAGCTCGGCGGATAATTCAACCCCGGTAGCGCCCGCGCCAACAATCGAAATATTAAGCGCGCCATCGCCACCGGATTGATGCACCTGGGTAAAGTTATTCAACAGCGAGTTATGAAAGCGCTCAGCTTGCTTGTGCGAATCGAGGAAGAAGCAGTGCTCCTGCACGCCCTCGGTATTAAAATCATTACTGACGCTGCCCACGGCAATCACCAGTTGATCGTAACTGACCTGTCGTTCCGGCAGCATCAACTGCCCTGCGTCATCGGTCTGCGCTTCGAGTGTCAGTGTTTTAGTGTTGGTCTCAAGCCCACAAAAACACCCCAACTGAAACTGGTAGCCGTGTTTTGCCGCATGGGCTGAGTAGACAACCCCATCGAGGTTGGCGTCGAGCGAACCGGTGGCCACTTCATGCAACAGCGGTTTCCAGATGTGACTGCGATTTTTATCGATTAATAAAATATTGGCGCGTTTTTTTCTTCCCAGTTTGTGTCCTAACTGTGTTGCTAGCTCTAAGCCACCGGCTCCGCCGCCGACGATAACAATATTAGGAATGGTTGCTGTCATGGTACTACCCTCAGAATGTAATAGGACTGGACACTGCAACGCTGTCGCAAGCACCAACGCACAGTCCTATGACATACCGGTAAGCGCATAGTGATACAACTCAGGCCATAAGTCACCACCCTTAACAGGTCATTTAAACCTCCAGCGGCCGTCACGTTTTACAAAAAACGAGTCATCAATATCTACGCTATATACAAATAAATGCCACAGAAATACGAGTGCTATTCAGCCATCATCACTTATCCACCCGTAATTCTACACAGCGGCGTTCAAGGGATTGATTCATCCCCCCTAAACGCTCTGCTGCCGCGTATTCACGCGACGAGAGCATGGCCTCATTGGCCATACGGTCGTAACAAGGGAGGCATAAAGTGGTCGATGGGTGCTGTGAGCGGTCATCGGAGCAGGGATAGGTTTCGACAGGTTCAGCGGGGACAGCAATGGGTGATCAGTAACACCTCAATAGCCGGCAGCCGCTACGGCTGCCCTGCGCGCTGACTGAGTTGCTGTGTGTTGCGCTCAGTATCTATTCCAAGTTAAGTTTCATTTCTACCATTGATTTTACGAAGCCTACTTTTTCGTAGGCTCTTATAGCCGCTTCATTTTCACTATAAACGTCTAGGTAACAGTCTGATACCCCTTGGCTTTTACTCCACTCAACAAGCCTCTCAACGATTATTTTGTTAATTCCGCGGCCGCGATATTCGGGCACCACGTACATAAAGCCAAAATAGGAATGAGCGTCGTGGACCAGTGATTGTTTGGATTCTCTAATTTGAGCATAACCAGAGCCAACAACGGCTCCCTTCACTTCTGCTACAAGCAAGTGCGACTTATGGCCAGTGAGTAAGTTTTTTAAGTCGTAATATGATGCATCAACCAATTTCAGACTTGAATTATATGGGCGCTCTGCGGCTAGCACTTTCTGCTCGAATTCCAGCAAAACAGATTCGTCGCTTAATAATGCTTTTCTCAGATTAACGTCTTCCACTTTACTTGTACTCGCTTTGTAGTGAGATAGCCGACACCTTTGTGCCATGAACGGCCGATGGGGATGTCATTGGCCTTAATTGAAGCAATGGTAAAAACGGACGATCAGTAGTGCCTTTAACGGCGAGGAAATCACTAGCATGTGCGCGTGTTTTTTCCGATGTAGCACCTTATTAGCTTTAGACCCCTCACATTTCCAATACGTCTACGCTGCACCCCCACAAGTCACTTATTCTTTTTGAAACATTACTCGAAGTGTCGGTACTGAAGAATTGAACCTCACCGACGTCATGACTGGGATGCAAAATATTAAGATTAGTTAATCGGTTTTTTAATTCTAAAGCCACTGGTTTTGCAGTATCGATTATCGTTGCCTTACCTTCTACGATCTTCTCAATCACAGGAGTGAGGAAAGAATAATGTGTGCAACCTAGAACGATATGGTCAGCGCCTTTTGAAAGTAAAGGTAGGATATAGCCATTAACTACCTTGATGCTTGTTTCGCTATTAAGATCACCATCTTCTACCAGCTCAACAAAACCCTGGCAAGCTTTAACCTCTATTCTTACCTGATGGGAAAACCTACTCTTAAGTGCTTTAAAAGATGCGCTTTTAATTGTTCGCTCTGTAGCAAGAACGGCTATAACGCCACTATTGCTTTGCTTAGCAGCCGACTTTATTCCTGGTTCTACGCCTACAATTGGAATGTTAAATTTTCTTCTTAACTTACCTATAGAGTTTACAGTAGCGGTATTACAAGCCACTACAATTGCTTTACAGCCACGATTGAAAAGAAATTCGACTATATACTCCGATCTATCTTCAATCACTTCTTTCGACTTATTGCCGTAAGGGGAACATTTAAAATCAGCAACATATATAATATTTTCTGATGGAAGTTCACGCCTAATACTGTGGATTATTGACAACCCGCCAACACCAGAGTCGAACACTCCTATCGGTGATTTTTTTACCATGCTTGTATACACACCCAAAGCGATTGTTTTTCGTCGAAGACACCAACATCCCACCTAAAGGAGAATAACAGTTGGTCAAGAAAAGCGACAAAGAAGAAACATCAACAGTTACTTGTCATTTCAGTGACTTTACATACAGCTATTAATTAGAGCCCATTGGTTTTGATCTTAATATGCCCCCTAAGAAAATCAAAGGCTTTGCGGCGCTTTCCGTGTTCAGACTATTTTTTAAGGACTCGCGGCGCACCGTTTCCATTGATCTGGATTTTCAGCGGCTCAGAAGCCCCGATCAATGCCCGTTACTGGGCGAGTTTCGAGCTCAATCTTCATCCTTCCTGGGCGTCCGCTTTGAATCGTTAGCCGCCAAACCAGAATAACAATCGATGTTGTCACACCATGCTCCATGAACACTTTCCCCCGCCAGAGTCTTGCCGTAATCTTTGCGCACCTAACAACGTTCAGAAGTACGCGTCAAACCTAAAACTTGGATCCCTATTTTGTCAGACAATATCACCATCGATACTCAAACGACCGCACACAGCCCCTACCAACGCTACACCCAGCAACTGCTTTGGTTGGCGCCCCTACTGGGTTTGGTTCTCGGCTACGCCATGCACCTAGACGGTTGGCAAGACCCTGCCTGTATCACAGCGGGTCTGACGGTTGTCTGCACACTCTGGTGGGTGTTTGAACCGGTTCCCATTCCAATCACCTCGTTGATACCACTCGGGGTGTTTCCATTGCTCGGGATCCTTGACGGCAAGCAAGTGGCGCTGGCCTACGGTTCACCGCTGATTCTATTGTTGGCGGGTGGCGCCATGCTGTCCAAAGCCATGGAAAAAAGTGGGGCCCACCGCCGCCTGGCGCTGGCCATGGTCAACCTGTGTGGCGGCACCAGTCAGCGGCGCTTGGTCATCGGTTTTATGCTCGCCTCCGCGCTGCTGTCTATGTGGATATCCAACACCGCAACCGTGCTTATGCTGCTGCCGGTCGCGCTGGCGGTACTGGAAAAAACCCGAAACCCCACCAACAACAGCAACACACTTGCGGTGCCGCTGTTGTTGGGCATTGCCTACGCTGGCAGTATCGGTGGCCTCGGCACCCCGATTGGCACACCACCCAACATCATCTTTTTACAGATTTATAAAGAAGCCACCGGCAACAACATCAGCTTTGTTGATTGGATGATCAAGGCTCTGCCTGTGGTCGCGGTCCTGCTGCCGTTGGGCGCCTGGTGGCTGACCCGAAAACTCGATAGCCGCACCACCATTGATCTTCCTTCTAGCGGCCCATGGCGGGCGGAAGAAGTGCGCGTGTTGTTTATTTTTGCCCTTACCGCACTCGCGTGGATGACCCTTAGCGAGCCGTTTGGCGGCTGGAGAGGTTGGTTAAATTTGACCACCGCCAACTACGCCTCCGTCGCCTTTTGCGCCGTCATCGCGCTGGCGATGACATCCGATGCGAAAGGCGGTCGGCTGTTGACGTGGCACGAGGCCAGCCAGATTCACTGGGGGGTGTTAATTTTATTTGCTGGCGGTATCGCACTGGCAAAAGCCTTTTCCAGTACGGGGTTGTCTCAGGCGCTAGGTGAACAATTAGGTGCCCTTGCCGAACTGCCGCCCTGGTTGCTGGTACTGGGCATTTCTCTGGGCGTTACCTTTCTCACCGAGATCACCAGCAACACCGCCACCACCACCTTGCTGATGCCCATTCTTGCGGCGGCGGCTCTGGGCGCTAAGGTCGACCCGATGCTGCTCATGCTGCCCGCCGCGTGGTCCGCCAGCTGCGCCTTCATGCTGCCGGTGGCCACCGCGCCAAACGCCATCGTCTTTGGTACCGGTCAGGTCACCGTGGCGCGCATGGCACGCGAGGGGTTTGTCATCAATCTGATGGGCGCCGTGGTGATCAGTGTGTTCGTCCTATACAGCACCCAGTAATGGGGAAGGCTATGCGCCTAATCCATCGACTGAAACTGTAAGTCAGCGAGACGTTTGTAGAGCGGCGAGCTCTGTAGTAATTCAGTGTGACTGCCCTGTGCCACCAGCTGACCTTGGTCCAACACGGCAATGGAATCGGCGTGCAGAATGGTCGCCAGGCGGTGCGCGATAATAATCGTCGTGCGATTTTTCATCAGCGTTTCCAGTGCCCGCTGCACGTGGTATTCACTTTCGGCGTCCAGCGCGCTGGTCGCTTCGTCCAGCAACAGTATTTTAGGGTCTTTAAGGATCGCGCGGGCAATCGCTAGGCGCTGCTTTTGTCCGCCGGACAAACGCGTGCCCTGCTCCCCCAAATAGCTGCTGTAACCCTCTGGCAACTGCATAATGAACTCATGGGCGTGGGCCGCTTTTGCGGCTTCCATCACCTGCTCATCGGTCGCCTCTGGCTTGCCGTAACGAATGTTGTACCAAACATCATTGGTAAACAGTGCCGGCTGTTGCGGCACCACCGCCAACTGCGAACGCAGCGTCGCCGTATCAAGCTGGCGAATATCCACCCCGTTCAACACAATACGTCCGGCGCTAGGGTCGTAAAAACGCTGCAATAACTCCAGCACCGTTGACTTGCCCGCGCCCGACGGGCCGACCAAGGCTAGGCTTTTGCCCTCGGCCACGGACAGGTTCAAATCCTTGAGGGCAGGCTGGTCTGGACGCGACGGGTAGTTAAAGTTAACCGCCTCAAAGCTTAACTGCGATCCCATCGCCGGCGGCGTTTGAATACCTTTGGCGGCTAACATGGGTATCAATGACTCAACATTCAGCAGATCCACTAAGCGCTCTGTTGCACCGGTGGCTCGCTGCAGCTCACCATAGACCTCAGAAATGGTGGCAACCGCCGAGGCCATCATGATGGCGTAAAACACAAACGCCGCTAGATCTCCGCCGCTCATACGCCCGGCCAACATGTCGTTGCCGCCCACCCACAGCAGGCCCCCAATTGCACCAAACATCAGCAGGATAACAATGGCAATTAATAGCGCGCGTTGGCGCACGCGTTTTTTGGCCACCTGAAAGGCTTTCTCAACTTCACTGCCAAAAGACGCGCTCTCGTGTTGCTCACGGGTATAACTTTGCACGGTTTTAATGTGCTGAATAATTTCTCCGGCGTAACTGCCCACATCGGCGATAGAGTCTTGGCTTGCCTTAGAGAGCTTGCGCACACGGCGCCCGTATAAAAGAATCGGCAGCAATACCAGTGGCACCCCCACCAGCACGATCAAACTGAGCTTTAAATTGGTCACCAGCAATAAAATCAGTGCGCCAACAAACGTCAGTGAACTGCGCAGCGCCATCGAAAAAGAGGAACCGATAATGTTCTGCAGTAACGTGGTATCCGTGGTGAGGCGCGACATAATTTCGCCACTGCGGTTGGTCTCAAAGTAGCTGGGGTGCAGGGTAATAATATGATCAAACACCGATTTACGCAGGTCTGCGACCACTCGCTCACCCAGCCAAGACACCAAATAGAAACGTGTGTAAGTGCCCACTGCCATCAACAACGACAGCCCTATAATCATCAGTACCGCATTGGCTAAGGCCTCACTCGACTGGGCGACAAAACCATCATCAATGAGTAATCTGACGCCCTGCCCAATAGACAAGGTAATACCGGCTGTGAACACCAAGGCAATACTGGCGCCCACCAATGTCTTCTTATAAGGCTTCATGAATTGCCACAGAGCCTTCAATATCGACAGACTGTTAGCCTTATTTCCCTGCTCTGCCGTCTCATCCTCTTCTCTAAGCGAGGTGTCTACTGGCGGTACATTCGAAATATTGGACATAAAATATCTACTTGAGCGGTGGCCAGCAAGTAGCTGGCGATTAAGTATTGTGTGCTGGGCGACAATGCCCATGTGTGCGCGAGTATATACCGTATGTATGTCAA
>Ga0209826_1002511_pt1 | contig 11980 bp, 5 predicted proteins | sample GOMGulsemesocosm_5_FD_184637 | JGI IMG/M metagenome (GOLD analysis project Ga0209826, IMG submission 184637) | Methane-oxidizing microbial communities from mesocosms in the Gulf of Mexico - GOM15C Gulf of Mexico (SPAdes) (version 2) | ecosystem: Environmental > Aquatic > Marine > Cold seeps...
CTGGCTACGCCACCGATCCTCACTATGCCGATAAAATCCTTGGTATTGCGAAACAGCACTTCGGTGAGAGCGAATCGAAACTTAGTAGCGGAAGGCAAGGCTAATGGCGGGATTACTTGATACCGCGGTAAGTGGGTTGCGGGTTAGTCAGTCTGCGCTGCGCACTACCGGCCACAATATTGCAAACGCCAATACTCCCGGTTACAGCCGACAAGGCGTTGAAGTCGCCTCGACGGGTGGCATCAATAGTGGGGCTGGTTTTATTGGCAATGGTGCGCGAATAACAGCTATCGAGCGCACGGTTGATCAATTTTTGATTACGCAATTGCGTACTGATACTTCTTTGGCGTCAGAGCTCGACTCGTTCAATGTCAACATTCGGCAATTGGATACACTGCTTTCAGACCCCTCAACTGGGTTGTCTCAAGGTCTAGATAAGTTTTTTGCGACCATGGAAAATGGCGCAGATGATCCCACCTCGATACCATCTCGTCAGCTAATTATAAGTGAGGCTGAAAATCTCGCGCTGCGATTCAATACGCTGTACGAAGGTATCCAGACGCTGAGTAACAACGTCAATCAAAAAATGGGTGTTGCGGTTTCTCAGATTAATGCGCTGACCGCCAGCATTGCTGAAATGAACAAGAACATTGTTCAGGCACAAGGCGGCGGTGATCAACCGGCGAATGATCTACTAGACCAACGCGATGAAGCGTTACGCAGATTATCTGAACTGGTCTCGATCGATGTTGTGGACCCCGGTGATGGATCCCTAAATGTCAGTATGGGCTCAGGCCAGTCATTGATCTTGGGCGGTGTAGCTCGTGAGCTGGAAGTGGTTGATGGGACACTCGACCCTCAGCTCAATGAAATTGCTTACAAAGGCAATGCGGGTAACTTGGTAATAACGGACTTCGTGAGTGGCGGTGAGTTGGGCGGCTTGTTAGATTTCCGCGACAGCACCTTGAATACCGCTTTTAACGAGTTGGGGCGCGTGGCGCTGGTGCTAAGCGATACCTTCAATGAGGTACATAGCCAAGGTATTGATCTCAACAATCAATTCGGAGGGCTGTTTTTCAGTGATGTGAATGCGCCCGCTACCGCTACTGCTCGAGTGTTTGGTGACAGCAGCAACGCACCTCCGTCTGATCGTGTGATGAACGTTGAGATAACCGACACTTCTCAGCTGACGGCGAGTGACTATGTGTTAGAAGTGGCCTCAGGCGATACCAGTTATAGAGTCACTAGAGAGTCAGACGGTGCCGTGGTTTTCTCGGGTGCCTTGCCGTCCAGTTTCCCCTCATCCATCGAGTTTGACGGTGTTCAACTAAATTTCACCAGCGGCTCGTTTCAGGCGGGCGATCGCTTTTCGATACAACCGACCAGAACTGGGGCAAGAGATATCGCATCAGCCCTAGATCGACCGGATCAGTTGGCATTTGCAAGCCCGTTGGTAACCACAACCGACACGGGTAATACCGGCAATGCCGAAATATCTGCAGGTTCACTAACCGGTTTGACCGATGTGAATGGCAATGCTTTACCGCTCTTTGCCAATACGGGAGCGATGTCGCCACCACTGATAGTGCAGTTTACTAGCCCAACAACCTATGATGTTTTGAACAATACGGATCCGGCGAATCCAGTACAGCTCGATCCTCCGATCAGAAATCGAACCTATGTTCCTGGACAAGTCAATCAGTTGTTTTCACAGGACCCTGGGGGAACCTTGGTCGCGGCCAATGGGGCGTCACTGGGAATCGGTGCAGCAGTTGCAGGGGCTGGCCCGCTTGCGGCTAACCCTAATGGCTATCCTTCTGAAACTTATACGGTCACCTATACCGATCCGGTGAGCGGTGCGCAAACTTTTCAAGCAATGAATAGCTCACCCAATGACTCTGCTAAGAGCATCGCCAGTCAGCTTTCGAATTTGCAGGGTGTCACAGCCACGGCACGCAATTCTTTGATGGTAGGAGGCTTTGATTCTCTTACCAATACAGCACCGTTGCAAATTGCGCTTAACGGCGTTGATTTGGTGGAGTACAACGGGGCGGCTGTTGATGCCACTATCCCGAATCCGGCTACAAACCCCATTGAATTTAACAGCTATCTCGCCGATCGCATTAATGCGAATCCGGCGCTTCAAGCATCAGGGATTCGAGCTGTAGCGGCGACTAATGCTTCTACCGGACAGCCTGAATTGAGAGTGTTCTCAAGCCAAGGGGATGATCTCAATGTAACTCTTGAGGCTAATGTTGGTGAAACACTCGCCGTTGCAGATTATAACGCCGCCACAGTTGGCTTGACCGGCGCCGGCGCTGGTAATCAAGAAACAGTGACGGTTGGCGGTACGTTAGATATAGAACTCGCCGCTGATCAGGTCCTAAACGCGAGCCCAGTGCTAAGCGCACTGTTGGGCGATAGCTCGGCGGCGGGCTTCGCGAAGTCAAGCTACTTGGGAATTGAAGCCAGTATTAACGGCCTCGCAGATACAGGCGATCGTTTCAATTTGGATTTTAACACAGACGGTATTTCAGATAACCGCAACGCTCTTGACTTAGTTAACCTTAGCTCTAAAGCGACGGTAGATGATGGTTTGAAAACTCTGAGCGATAGCTACGGGACCTTGGTCGAGTTGGTGGGGATAGAAACGAACTCCTCGACAATCAAGCTCAATGCGGGCAATCAGGTATTGGCGCAGACTGAAAATTTGCGCAATTCGGTATCGGCCGTGAACCTTGATGAGGAAGCCGCCAATCTAATTCAATTCGAGCAAATCTATAATGCCAATGCGCAAGTGATTTCTGTTGCGAGAGATCTGTTCGACCGCTTGCTTAGTATTTTTTAGGGTGTCGTCATGAGAATTTCATCTATTCAGATTTTTAATATCGCCAATAACAGTATGAGCGAAGCAAATGAGGCGATTGCGAAAACGCAAGCGCAGTTATCGTCTGGGCAGCGAGTATTGACTCCGTCCGATGATCCGGTGGCGTCGGTAAAGATATTGGAAATTGAGCAGAATTTGGCCCGGCTAGAGCAGTATGGAAAGAATATTGATATTGCCAATAATAACTTGTCTCTCGAAGAGACTGCGCTCGATAGCGTTTCAACTTTATTGCAACGGGTAAGAGAAATTACCGTTCAAGCGGGTAACAATGCCACCTATACCAGCAGCGATTATGAGACGCTAGCGGTCGAGGTTGATGCCAGACTTGATGAGTTAAAGAACCTCTTGAATACCCGCAATGCCGGCGGCGATTATATTTTTGCGGGCTATACTGGCGGCGATAAACCGTTTGATGGTACGGCGAGTTCGGGCTTTGTTTACAACGGTACTGACGGACAGGTTAATATTAAAGTTTCTGATTCGACCTCTGTGGCCACCAGCGATTCGGGAAAGTCCATTTTTGTGGATATTCCCGCCGCTCAAAATTCATTTAATACATCTGTCAATCCGGCCAACACTTCAAGTCCTGCGGCCATGATTAGCGTTGGTCGAATCACCGATCAAGACGTTTACGACGAATTTTATCCTGAGGATATGATTATCAGTTTTGGTCATGACGCCCAAACAAATCCATCCGGAACAAATTTGACGATACGCGAACGTTCTACCGGTAATGTCATTCAGCCATTTCAGAATGCACCCTATAATTTAGGTGAAACTCTGGAAGTCAACGGGCTGAGTTTTGAGATTACCGGCAAGCCTGATACTGGAACGACGCTGTCGCCAGCAACGCTTAACTTTGGCGCCGTGGGTGTGGTTGATTTTTCACTTCCATTAAATACCACCACTGTTGATATTACGGTTGGGGCTGTCACTGAAACCTTCGTCATGAATCAAAGCGTGACCAACGCCGTAGATCTCGCGAATCTTTTGAATGATGTTGGTAATGGCAATGCCGGCCGCTTGGCTAACCTTGGTGTCAGCGCTAACGCGACGGGTTTAGTGATGCCAGCTGGCGTCAACTTTTCTCTGGCAGGTGGTAACGCCAACACCGACTTGGCGTTTGGCATAGCGACTAGCGTTGGTGTGACTTCGACGGATGGTGCGATTGCAGAGGGGGATCAGTTCTTTGTTGATTCGAGCCCCAATCAGGATGTGTTAACGACTCTGGCGCGCTTCAGTCAAGCGATGCGAGATATCGATGGCAGCCAGGAGAGTAAGGATCGATTGAGTGAGATTGTCGCCGACACTCTCGATAATTTGAATAATGCACAGACGAGTATATTGGAAACAACGGCGAGCTTGGGTGCACGCGTCAACACCTTGGACAGTACCCAGCAACAGCATACCAACACAGATCTGGTGTCGCGTGAGATTATGTCAGAGTTAAGAGACTTAGATTACGCCGAAGCGGCGAGTCGGCTTTCAGCGCAAACCTTGGTTTTGGAAGCGGCCCAGGCGACGTTTGTTCGAATCAGTCAGTTGACGTTGTTTAGTCGCCTGTAAACTCAGAGTTTTTAGTTTCAGTTTTGTTGGTAAGCTTTAATCGAATCAAGGTTCTTGCGCTGTGATCGCAGTTCTGTGCCGCTGCTCTTTTGAAGTTCTTTAGCTCGCAGTATGAGTTCATCTTGCTGCAAGCAAGCTTGTTGGTAGACCTCTCTTGCGTAGTCATATAGCTCGGTGGCTAAATCATCGGGAAAGGCTGCTGGTAAAGACGCATTTCGGTCTTCCAGTGCAGTTTCTACGCCATCCCAATCTTCATTCTTAAACGCTTCGTCAATGTTTTTTGATAAGCCCTCTATATGTTCAAGGCGTTGTTTTTGCTCGTTAATACCATTCATTGTTTCTTGTCGCTCGAGGGGTAAACGTGTGGCTACCATAGTAGGCGGCAAAGTTTCTGTTGCCAAGCTAATTGTCCGAAAAAGAAAGCGGTAATTACAGGGGAATATTGTTGCCGCTTTTGCCCAAGAGTCAGTAGGTTGCAAGATCTGTATTTATAAAAACCCCCGTGTATTCAGCTAGTTACCTCGTTTTGTGTTTTTTGGCATGGCGGTTGCAATAACTTACTTGTGGAAAAATCTTGCGGTACAACCGGCAAACGTCAGCCGCTGTTACCGAGATCATAAAATCGCCGATATTTATTATCGGCATGCTCTTCGGTATATAGGAGAAATATTATGCCATTGGTCATTAACACGAATGTGGCAGCGCTGAACTCACAGCGACAATTGGTTAAGTCTGGCGAAGATATGGCTCAGGCGATGGAGCGTCTATCTTCTGGTAAGCGTATTAATACAGCCGCTGACGATGCTGCCGGTTTAGCAATTTCTAATCGAATGACATCGCAAGTTCAGGGTCTAAATCAGGCTATCCGAAATGCGAACGATGGCATCTCACTGATTCAAACTGCTGAGGGCGCGTTGGATGAGACCACAAACATTCTGCAGCGTATGCGTGAGTTGGCCATTCAATCAGCCAACGGAATTTACGCTAACGAAGATCGAGCGACCTTAGATGCCGAAGTGCAGCAGTTGCTCGAAGAGCTGGATCGAATCGCAGAAACCACAAGTTTCAATGGGCAGCAACTTTTGGACGGCACTCTAGGCAGTGTTGATCTACAGGTCGGCTCTGAAGCTAATCAGACCATTGCTTTCAGTATTCAGGCCATGTCTACCGATCAGCTGGGGTTGGGTTCTACATCCGGCGACCTAACGGGCGATCGCTTTGACGCGACGGGTAGCTTTAATGATGGCGACGTTATTGTTAATGGTGTTGGTTTAGCCGCGCACGATTTCGCCAATGATAATTTGGAAAACTTGATTAATGACATTAATCAAAATGTCGAAGGCGTCAGTGCCGAAGCGTTTAACATCGTCGAGGGTGACACGGTAGGCTCCGGTATCTTGTCAGGTAATGAGGCTTTGCAGATTACTCTTGGTACTGTGAATGGTCAGCCGTCGACCAACTTCCTGTTTCAAAACACTGCGAGCCTGACAGAACTTGTCAGCGCGATTAACCAGACAACCGGCGGAACTGTTGAGGCGAGTATTAGCGATACAGGTCGTTTGGTCTTGTCGAATACAACTGGCGGCGATATCACTGTAGCGGTTGATGATGATGCGTCGGCAGGATTTGTCGCGAATGAGGCCGGTCCATTTACGCTAGAGGCGATCAGCGGTATGCAAGATACTGGCGCGGCCGGTACCGAGACCTTTAGTGGTAGCCTTTCTTTAACCTCCGATAATGGCGAGGGCATAACGGTTATCAAGGGAGCCAATGGCACTGACGCTGACTTGGCAGCGCTTGGTTTCCGCACGGTCGAGAACCCAGGCGAGCTCGTGAGTGGCGCCTTGGATGCCGCTGCGCAAGCGCTTCCGATTGTTGCAGGCGACTTAACCATTAATGGCGTGGGTATAGGCGCTGTAGCCTCTACGGATGGCTTGGGTGGAAAGATTGATGCGATTAATGAAGTCAGCGATGAGACTGGCGTAACGGCTTCGATTTTGGCCACTGAGTCTTATACGATTAATACCGCCGGCGCAGTTGAAATTGTAGCCACTAGCTTTGGCGCCCGAGTGGCGTCCGAGACGACTCTTGTCATGAACGGCGTGAATGTAACCATTGGCACGGCGGCAACGGCTACCGATATGTCGGTTGCGATTAATACGCAGACCTCTAGCCATGGCGTGAAGGCATTCGTCGATTCGGACGGTGAATTACACCTGTTTTCTAGCTCAAATATTACCCTCAACGATACCGGTGGCGCGCTAGTCGGCGATATCTTCGGTACTAATGCAGTGGCCGGTAGTAGTCACGCAGTTTCAGCGCCAGCATCAGGAAGCATTTCGCTGAATAATGTTGAGGTCACTATCTCGAACGCTGATGATATTAATCAGGTCGCTACTGATATCAATGTTGCCCAAGGTAATACGGGTGTCAGGGCCTCGGTTGATGAAAATGGCGAGTTACGATTGGAGAGCTTCTCTGCGATTACCGTAGGGCTTGGCACCAGTGGGGACTCGATGGCGGCGGCCTTCGCGATGGGTATCGACTTCTCGGATACCGATGGTGACAATATACTGTCGGATGAGGTGGTATTGATTAACCCTCGAATTAAACTCGATTCTGCCAATGATCAACCGATCAGTGTCGATGTGGTTGGCAGTAGTGTTACCGACGCAATTGGGTTGGTTGATGTTAATACAGACTTGAGCTCATTGGTTACTGGCTCTGCGCTATCTACGATCAGCGTTGCTACGGCTGCAGGGGCTCAAGGCGCCATAGACCCAATCGATAAAGCGCTCGAAACGATTAACGCCACGCGATCTCAGTTGGGTGCGGTAACTAACCGGTTGCAGTTCACGATGAGCAATCTAATGAACGTGACGGAAAACACCTCGGCGGCTCGATCGCGAATCATGGATGCAGATTTCGCGGCAGAGACGGCCAATTTGTCGAGAGCTCAAGTGCTGCAACAAGCTTCGCAGGCGATGTTGGCTCAAGCCAATGCTGCGCCTCAGCAGGTACTGCAGTTACTTAACGGTTAAGTTCCTATTAATTGGGCTTAAGAGGGCAGTCGCTGCTATTGCTGCCCCTCTCTCGTCGACGCCAAAAACGAACTTCAACAGAGGTTCGTTTTTTTGTGTGCGGGGTCTGAATTTATAGCATGCATCGAGTGGCCTGCTTCAAGCCTTTGTGGTCATTTCCTCAGATAATCTCTCTATTACTCACTGCAATGGACAGTAGTGTTTTTTTTGCACACATTGTTCAAGAATTCTATCGCCTTGCCGACAGCCCAGTGATGATATTCACCGGTGAAGGGATCGCTGCGTAATATGGCACTTGTTATTAACACCAATGTTGCGGCGTTAAGCGCTCAGCGACAGCTCAGTAGCGCCAGCCGAGAGGCTGCGGGTGCTATGGAGCGCCTAGCATCTGGACAGCGGATAAACTCCGCTGCGGATGATGCTGCAGGCTTGGCGTTAAGCAATCGTATGACGTCACAAATTAAGGGGTTAAACCAAGCGGTTAGAAACGCCAATGATGGCATCTCCCTTATTCAGACGGCTGAAGGGGCTCTGGATGAGAGTACCAATATCCTCCAGCGAATCCGCGAGCTATCGGTGCAATCGGCCAACGGAATATATTCCGATGCAGATCGCACAACGCTCGATGCGGAAGTACAGCAACTGGTCTCAGAGTTGGATCGAATCTCCGAAACCACCAGTTTTAATGGCCAGCCGATTCTTGATGGCACCCAGTCGAACCTCGAATTGCACGTCGGCGCCGCGGCTGGGCAAGTTATCGAATTGAGTATTCCTGCGCTGAGTGCCGATTCATTGGGGATGACATCCTCAAGTGGCGACCTTATCGGTGCAGATCTCAATATCGGTCTTAACGGTTTACTCAACGAAGCCTTGGCTGCAGCTTCGGTCAAGGTTAATGGACAGGTACTAAAAGGTGTTGCGCAAGGGGCATCGGTACAAACATTGCTCGATCGTTTTAACGCGCTCGAGGGCATCGAGGCGACAGCTCAAATTCAAATTGAAGCCGAGATAACAGGCTCTGGCGCGCTGAGTGGTGGTGATAGTGTGACTATCTCGGCGATTTCACTCTCTGGTGAAACCCAAGCCTATAGTTTTTCAAACACAGCGTCTTTGCAAGAATTGGTAGAGAAAATCAATGATACGGCAGGAACCAATCTGCAAGCCTCAATTGGCGAAAGCGGTAAATTGACGTTAGCCAGTGATGGTTGGTCTCGATTTAGCGTGTCCGATAGCACCGGCGGGGTGGCAACGGGGTTTAACGTTACGACGATCGAAGATGCGGATATCGCCGCTACCATCAATGGTTTGCAGAGTTATTGGATCTCAGAAGCTGAGGCGCTGATAACGACTTTTTTTGGCATTTCCGGCGACGGCGTTGATTTGACGTTAGATCTCGAAGAGAGCGATGGTGTTGGCGGCAAGCTTGCAAGTGTCAGCTGGTTTGGTCCCGGCCTAGGAACAGGCCTAGAGCTCAATATCGATATGGCTGATTTCACCGATGACAACCAGCCAAACGGCGGCACTGCGCCGATTTATAACGATCGCATTATTGCCCATGAAATGGTTCACGCCGTGATGACGCGCATTACAGATATGAGTGCGCTGCCAGGCTGGTTCACCGAGGGCGCGGCTGAGTTGATTCACGGCGCTGACGAGCGTGTATTGGGAGACTTTTCGAGTCTCGATGCGGCAGATGGTTCGGAGCTGACAGTAGCCTTCAAAACAACGCCAGGCTCACCGACAACCAGCGCGGGTTACTCGGCAGCCTATCTAGCGACCAAAATGCTGCACGATGACAGTGTTGCCAACGGCGGTGGTGGTATGCCCGCAATTCTTGCGCGTTTAGAGCTTGGCGATACTTTGGATCAGGCGCTCGCCGACGGCACAGTCACTGGCGGAGGTTCCACTGCGTGGAGTGATCTGGCGACTTTTGAGGCGCATTTTCTGGCCAATGGTGTTGATTATCTTAATGAAGTTTACGTCGGCGGGACGCTCGACTTGTCCGATACCGATACAGGATCAATCGCAGGCTCAGATTATGGCAACCCCACTGAAACGGCAGAGAGCATTTTGGATAACGTCTCGGGGTTGGGGGCGCAGAACTTTAATTTGATTATCCCTGATGAATACGCGGGCACGGCAAAAGTTGCGACCGCTCAATTGGTGTTGACGTCGGTGAGCGGCGAGCCAATTACAATTGCAGTCGGTGTCAACGGCAGTGACACTGATCTGTCCAATTTAGGTTTCATAGAAATTCTTGAGCCTGGCGTAGTCACCGGTCAGGAGCTAAGCGCTGCTGATCAAGCAATGTCACTTGCGAGCGGGGATCTGTTAATCAACGGCGTCGATATCGGATCCGTAGATGGGCTAACTGGTTTGGGCGGAAAATTGGATGCAATAAATGCCGTGAGTGACGACACTGGAGTGGTCGCCCGCATGATCGCGCAACAATCTTTTAGTGTTGATGTGGGTGGTTCAACTGAATATCAGACGGGCGGTGCCCTAAGTATTGCCAACGCCGGTGTGCTTGGCATTAACGGCATCGGTATTGCCGTTGCCTCGAGTGATACGGCGCGCGATATCGCCGCCTCAATTAACATTGCCAATGCAGTCCATGGCGCCACGGCTTATGCTGATGATGCAGGGCGTTTACACGTTCAAACTGACGGGGTGTTGAATCTCGGAGTTTCAGTTCCGGCATTGGGCGTTGAGTTGGGGTTGTTAGATACCGGCGCTTCCGGTGCCGGCTCGGTCAAGCTTAATGGTACTGAGATCAGTCTATCCTCCCTAAGTGATATCGGTAGTATCGTTACTGAGCTTAATAGCGCTCAAGGCTCGACCGGGGTTAGAGCTTCAATAGATGATAACGGTGAGCTTAAGTTGGCGGGTTCATCTTCGATACAAGTCTCTCTGGGCAATAGTAATGGTCTACAAACATTACAGGCGTTAGGGGTGAGCTTTACCACCGATGCCGGTGGGCTTGGTGGTGTTCAAGAAGATCTACACGATACCGATGGCGATAAACTGCTGGGCGATGAAGTGTTTACGATAGACGCGAGAATTCAACTGGATTCTCGAAATGATCAGGCTATTTCGCTGCAGCTAACGTCAGCCGGAGCTGATGCAACCGGGCTTAGTGATCTTAATAGCTTCTCTATCGCCGGGTTCGGTGAGAGCTTATCGGGTATCAGTGTTGCGACTCAGGCGTCATCGCAGAGCGCGATCGAAGTGGTCGATGGTGCACTCGAAACGATTAGTGCAGCAAGATCTGAGTTGGGCGCTGTTAATAATCGGCTAGAGTTTACAGTCTCGAATTTGATGAGTATCTCTGAAAATACGGCAGCGGCTCGCTCGCGTATTGTCGATGCCGATTATGCACAAGAGACGGCGCGATTGAGTCGCGCGCAAGTTCTGCAGCAGGCCGCCCAGGCTATGTTAGCTCAGGCAAATTCAGCGCCGGCTCAAGTTTTACAATTGCTGCGCTAAGGTAAGTTTCAGCGTTATCGCAATTGGTTATAGGTTTTCTTATATTTAGATAGGCTGTTCTAACCTCTTGTTTTAAAAGTATTATTTTTTTTATTCTTGTCAAGATTTTTATATTCCATCCCCCTAAAGTTCCTAAGGCTTCTGCCGAAAACCTATTCAGGAATGGGAATACCTTTCCAATATCCTTAATTAGGCTAGTCATACTGGCTGGCGTCGAGACAGTACAACAATGAGCAGGAGTCTCTCATGGCTTTAGTTATTAACAGCAATATTCAGTCGCTCAACTCGCAGCGCCAGTTAGATAAATCCGGTATGGCGCAGTCCGAGGCGATGGAGCGTTTGTCGTCTGGTAAGCGAATTAACTCAGCGGCGGATGACGCGGCGGGATTGGCGATTTCCAACCGATTAACTTCACAGGTTAGAGGTCTAGATCGCGCAATTTCAAACGCGGCGGATGGTGTTTCTCTGATCCAAACGGCAGAGGGCGCACTGGACGAATCAACTAACATTCTTCAGCGTATGCGTGAACTGTCTATTCAGTCCGCTAACGGAATCTACAACGAAGGTGACCGAGCGACTCTGGACGCAGAAGTTCAGCAGCTGGTTGAAGAATTGGATCGTATTGCTGAAACCACCAGCTTCAACGGCCAAAATATTTTAGACGGCACCTTGGGCGAAACCAAGTTACAGGTAGGCTCAGAAGCGAATCAAACAATTTCTTTCTCTATTGATGCTATGGATGCAGACACCCTCGGTTTGGGTTCTACTTCATCTGATCTCAGTGGTGATCGAATCACAACTGGCGCCACTGGTGATGTTGCCGATGGTGGTGTGCAAATTAACGGCCAAGGTCTAGCTGCGATTACCAACTTGCAAGCTGGCGGTGCAACTGACACTACGTTGCAAGATGTATTGGACGATATTAATCAAAATGTCGACGGTGTTACCGCCGAAGGCTTTAATGTTGTTCAGGGCGAAACCGTAGGCAGTGGTGTTTTGG
>Ga0209826_1002512_pt1 | contig 11978 bp, 7 predicted proteins | sample GOMGulsemesocosm_5_FD_184637 | JGI IMG/M metagenome (GOLD analysis project Ga0209826, IMG submission 184637) | Methane-oxidizing microbial communities from mesocosms in the Gulf of Mexico - GOM15C Gulf of Mexico (SPAdes) (version 2) | ecosystem: Environmental > Aquatic > Marine > Cold seeps...
TTTATATATTTAAAGATAAAAATATTGAGCAAGAATTTTTAAGTAATCGCCATAAAAGAACATATCAGTGGCAGCAGCTCACTGAACCTAAGCCGGTAAGTGAAGACCAAGCGCGCATTTTATTTACTAAACACCAAGACTTATTAGAGTCATTCTGGCTATCTTGTCTAGCATATGGTCGTTGTCCTGCACATGAAGAGTTTAATGATAGTGATAAAATTAAAGAAATTATCGGCTCTAATAAAAAGGCATTGAAGATAGTAACAGATTGGTTTGGAGTAGAAGAACTGACACTTGCTGAAAACATGCGAAAAGAAGATTTGCTCGTGTACTTTGCTCTTGCTCTATTTGAAAGGCGTAAGGCCTACACCCATCAGCCTGATGACTTAAAGCGTGATATTAAAGCGTTTTTTGATACTTATAAAATTGCACAACATCAAGCGAAAGAGTTATTATTTAAAATAGCTAATATTGATGAAATTTCTGCGGAGTGCCTATCAGCACATAAAACACTACCTGCATCAAAATTAATACTAGAAAATGATTTACCTCACTCGTTAATCTTTCATAAGAAGTTTTTAGAAACACTGTCACCACTCCTTCGAGTATATGTTTTTTCGGCCCTGCAAATGTATGGTGAATTAGATGATATTCAGCTCATAAAAATACATATTAACTCTGGTAAAGTAACGCTACTCGGTTATGAAGGATTTTATGATACTCCGTTACCACAGCTAAAAGAGCGTGTAAAAATCAAAATGGCCGATCAAGATGTCGACTTTTTTGATTATATTCGTGAAGATAAACGTCCTGTTTTATTAGATAAAATTGAGTATGTTGATGATAGTTTTGACGATTATAAAAAGCAAAAGGCGTTTAACAAACGCCTTAGCAAAGAACTAACAAAACTAGAAGTGAGCGACCATAGTCTCACGTGGATACAGATTAGCACTATTTTAGTGCCTAGCATGAAGATAAGAGGTTATAAATTTTATAAAATATAATCTTCAACACTGTTTACATAGTTCAAACTTCGGTATTTTAGAGCCTAACCACAAGCGTTACTCTACCTAGTACTTCGTTAATATTATATAGTTATCTTTAATTTTTATTACATAACAACTTAAGAACCTGACTTCTTCGACCAGGCACATACACTTCTATTTCTTCTGAGGCGTAAAGCGCCACATACTCATACAGGTTTGCTTGAATATCTTTTATATCTCTACGGTATGGTACTGGATCATCACACAATTCATCGTGCAATAAGCTAGATATTTGGCCAAAACTTGGATCTCTATCACCTTTATGCTCAATCAATACTTTTTTCAGCCAACAATATGCTTTAGAGTTTTTGAATTGTGATTGAGCAACTACAAAGTTAGATTTGTTTTCTTCAATAATTGCGAATTCTAACGAAGGATTTACTACATACACCTCGTGGTTGTTACCTTGCTTAGATAAAGGAAAATCTGATACAAATAAATCCTTAATTCTAGGCACAACGTCTTCAGGCCAGGATTTAGGTATGTTTATTAAATTAGAATTAGAAAAATCGGCAATAATCTTCTGCATTTTATTGATCATTTCAATTGTTAAAACAACAGAGATATTTACGACTCTTTTAATAAATTCCTTGGAACTTTCTGAAGGAGAAACTTTAGTGCAAGCTTCAAGGTTACCTTCATTTACCAAAGCAAGCCCTTTTCCCGTCATATTAGCAGAACCTGTAAAAATCAAATCATCATCTATTTGATAAATTTTAGCATGCAAATTAGGTAAACATTTAACTGTATAACCCAATAATATACATTGTCTAATTGCATCGATATTACTAGCTCCATCTATAAAGTCTTTTGGAGATAGCCTTCCAACTAAAGTGATTGCAGGACAGTTATCTGAAGTTAAATCACTAAACCAGCTGACGGCTGGTTTAGTGATAAATGCAGAAATGATGTTAACTACATGACTGCTAGGTAATGATTGCTCAAGTTGCTTAGTTAACTCTTGATTAGAAAATAACTCACCCATTTCAATTCCTTAGGATTACCCTCTTAAAAGTCATCTAAATCATCAGTAGGCTCAACTAAAAACTCTGTTATTATTTTCCCCCACTCTCGTCGAGTTGTATTTAAAAATGCTAATCTTTTTTCATCTGAAGTTTCATTCATAACTCTCGCAAAACCTGCAATAGTTGTTTGCATAACATCTAACTCATTTTCAGGTAGCTTAGATAATAGTTTTTTATAGAACACATGGTTAGTATTAAACATTACTAATGTTAATCCTTTTCGTGTTGATACATCAAAAAAGGCATCTGAATCTCTTGCTACTGACTCAATTAAATATTTCACACCAGACTTAACGATACGAGTAGCAGCTTCACCCGCTTCCGTTGAGGTCATAACTCCCTCATATTCTAAAAAGTCTTTTATTTCTTTTTCATTAAGAGACACATTAAAACCATCTGTTTCATGCCCATGACCTTCTCGATAGGCTGAACCTGCTGTCGCTGCATCTTCGGCTTTTGAGGGTTGTATTCCTCCATCTTCCCCGGTTGGTTTATAATTAGGTTCAACACTTACGCTCTCTAATCCTTTAGAAACATTTTGAATATTTCTTTTTATTGCTTTCACCACCTGCAGAGTATGAAGTAAATGATCATTATTATCTTTTAAGTCTTGAATATACTCTTGTTCGGAGTCAAAACCTGCTTGGGAGCTAATTTCACCTAACTCATAAGGAATTATTTTTACAGCATCCTGTTTGTTATTTGTAACCCCAAAAATAGCATCAAGTGATGGAGGGAATAAAACTTCAATACCAATAAAGCGACCTTTAGTTTCTCGTAAAGCCGAGGTAAGAAAAGTATCTCTAATAACTAGCTCCCTGCCCGCTCTAACAAGAGAAACTCCTATATTCTTCTTACAGTGCCGGCCCCATTTAGTTGCTCCCAACCGTTGCTTATTTGATTTATTTTGAAGGATCTCTTTTGCAATATTATTTTTAACAATAGACGTCTTAATGGTTACAGTCTCATTAATTTGTATCCCTTCATCATTGATAAATTTAACCTGAACGTCTTCTTCATCAAACAACTCAAAAAATGCTTCTTCTTTATAATCTCCAGGTAGTTCATCTAAGGATGTATTTTTTAATAAATACATTGGGTCATTCGCTTTGAAAGAAGACTGTTCAAATATATCTAAACAATTGTTAGTCGCCTTTCGGTAAGTAATACTTTCCAACTTTACTTCTTCATTTGAAATAAAGTTCCTATACATTCTTCCAACTAAGAATTCACAGTGTTTAAAAATTGAACGGCCTGTTTTCCAGCTTAACCTATCTAATTGAGACCAAATAACTAAAGTGCCAGACTCAGGTTTTTTGGGGAAAAATGCTTGTTGATATTCTGGTGGGATTTCAGTTTCAGCTGGTGTAGGTACAATTTCCAAGTCACCACTTTTCATAGCTTCAATGTCTAGGTAGGTATGATATGTCTCCTTACCTTTTTCCCAACTCCAAACATCCACTCTTTTACATTGCGAGATTGAAGAATTTGGTAATCCCATACCAAACTTACCCATACCTGAGTTGTCATTCCTATGAATACCACCTCCAAATTGCATGGCTATTTGAAGAGTTTCTGGGCTCATCCCAATACCATTATCCCAAAGTGATATCTCGGAAACTGTATAAGCCTTTGAGTCTTGTTGTTTTTCTATAAAACCAACTTCAACTCTTGTCGCCTTTGCTTGCAAACTATTATCAATTAACTCTGCAAGTGCATATGCAGTATTGTTATAACCATTATCTCTTAATGACTCAATAACAGTTGCAGCATTTAAAAATCTATTACTCATTAATTATTCCTCTTCTGTCCACATATCATTCCAATATTCAAAAGCTAAATTTATGCTTTGAAATTCAGGAATATCATCCATTACGGTATAAATACGACACTCTTTATTACCACCACTCTTAAAACCTCTCATTGCACGTCCAGCCATTTGCAAATATTGAACTAATGAATTCATTGGTTTTGCAATAATAGACACATTGGTTTTTGGTGCATCAAAGCCAGCGGTTAATACATTAAAATTAACTAAGACTTGAAGCTTCCCTTGCTTGTATTGGTGTATTTTAGCTCTACGACTTTCAGGTGAGTCACTTTTGCTGTCAATGGAGGCTGCCTTAATGCCATGGTAGGACAATGCAGTTGCTAAGTTAATTCCGTGTTCAACAGTACAGGCGAATAAAATAATTTGAGAACCCAAATTACACTCATCAATAGTTGCACTAATTATCCTTTTATTTCGCTCAATATTTTTAGAAAGAGCTTTCATAGTTTCTCTTCCTCCAGCATCACTTAATTCATGCGCAGCAATACCTGAATGATCATAATTTAAGGATTTAAAATTAGCTTTTGCTAAGTAACCTTTTTCAACTAGGTAATCAATTGGAGATAAATATCCAGATACCGTCATAGACACTTTATTATTGTAAAAATAATCAGCTAATAGCTTATCTTCACCGGATAAACCTTCGCATGAATAACTTCGGCCAGGTGTTGCTGTCAGTCCAATTAAATCGGCATTAAAACCTTCACCATCAATGAAATCATTTACTACCTCACTAAACTTTGGAGCAACTGATTTATGTGCTTCATCAAATATTACGAGTGTGACTTGTTTCCTTAATTCCTTATAAAGTAACTGTAACTTTCTTGAATCCTTATTTCTTATGCTCAAAAACTTATGTAGACCTGCAATTACAAAGCCTGAATCTATACCGCTTAAACTTTCATCCGAATCAGAGTAAAAGCCATATAAAGATGCTGGACGATTACCCAAAGCTTGCCAACATTTTTCAAACTCATTAAACGCTTGCTGACAAAGCTCTTCTCTATCAGCAAGCCATAGGACAAGATTAGTATCAGACTTTCTTAAGTGCTCTGATGCAATATTCATTGCAGTTCGGGTTTTCCCTGACCCTGTAGGAAGATGAATTAACACTCTTTTTTTATTGTTATTCAAGTTTTGAATAACATCATTAGAAATGTCCTGTTGATATGGATATAAAGCATAATCAGGATCAATTCGCAAAAGACTTTTCAGAGCAGGTTGATTTGAAGGCTCACTATCATAAACATCTTTTAATGATAACTTTAAGGCAAATTGTTTTAAATTTTGACTTGCCCAATCAATAGCTCTTTCGTAGTGAATTTCAGAGATTTGGTTAGGTAACAAATCTATTTCTGGAAACAGATCAATAAATACTTGTGGTTTCAGTCTTTCTATTAGGAGAGTACGCAACTTGTCGTTAAAGATAAATTCAACCTGCATTGTACTTGCAATGATTTTTACTAGTTTATCCTTACTTAAAGAATATTCGCCTTCTGAGTCATTAGTGACACTTGCCACAAAATCAAAAGCAGATCTAGGCAGGAATGACAGTAGCTCATCCTCGGAGAAGTTTGACAAAATTCTTTCTAGCATAAGAACTCCTTATGTATGCTAATAACTATACGGTATAACATTTTTTTTAAAGTGCACAGCAATAATATTCATTAAAGAAATTATTTTTAAATCAAATGGTTATCGTTAATCATCTACATTTACTATCATGCAGCTTAAAACACTGTAAATAAAAACAGTTTTAACGAAAATTTACTTTATTCTAACTTAAAATAGTATTATTATCTCTTCTGGACAATTTCTCCAGAGGCGCTATATAGTAATGAAAGCTAAATTTACCGGACACGACACCTTTCCTTTAAGATACGGATGGCTTAATAAAGCCGTTAACTACCTGAATTCAGGAGGTAAATTACAAACTTCTAACGAAGATAAAACTCGTGAAGCGATAGTGAAACTTGGTGTTGGCAAAAATATGGTCAATGCAATTCGTTACTGGGCGGAATCAAGCGCAATTATAAATGCGACTAACAAGAATAATGTCATCGAACAAAGCGTATCAAATAATGGCATTTATTTGTTTGGTGGTAAACAAGAAAAGAGTAATTTGATCATAAACGGCAAAGATCCGTATTTAGAACAATTAGGATCCGTATGGCTATTGCACTTTTGGCTAAACTTTAACGATGATTTACTTACCGCATACCGTTACTTTTTTAATTACTCTAATGTTCAGCATTTTGAAAAATCAAAATTTATTGATGATTTTGAAGAAAGTGCTAAATCTTTAGTTACTAATGATGTTGGCAATCTAACAACTGTTAAAAAAGATGTCGATTGTTTCTTAAATTCCTATTGTAAAAAAATCAAAGCAAAAAGTACTGTGAAAAAAATAGTGACTATCAATGAAGACCATTTTTCATCTCCTTTGTCAGAGTTAAACTTAGTGCAAGATAGTGGCGGCGGATTTTATGTTAGTGACTTAGCGGAGCGCCCTGATTTACCGATTGAAATATTTATATTTGCACTTATTGAATTTGTAAAAAAAGAAACTGAAGACTCTAAAATTAATACTGTTGATTTTGACTCATTATTAACAAAACCCTGCTCTGTCGGAAGAATTTTTAGATTATCAGAGCATGGCTTAGGACAAAAACTAGATGAAGCACAAGAATTTACTTCAGGAGAAGTTTCGTGGGTCGATTCGTTAGGTTTAAGGCAAGTAAAGGTTAGCGATAATATGTTGAATTCACCCTTTGATCTTTTAAATAGCTATTACGGACAAAACTAAGATGACTGCTTCTTTGATTCATATTAATCAACGTTATAAAAGCTCAACTCGTATTGATAGTACTTCGGTAGATTATACTGCTTTTATTGATAGTTATATTTTACATGGTACAGCAGTAAATGTGTTAGATACCATTAGTAGGGATTTTTCAGGTAGTGCCCAGCGCGCATATACCTTAACAGGCCCTTATGGCTCGGGTAAATCGACTATTGCTTTATATTTATCAAGTTTATTGTCCACAACTAAAAAAGAAAGATCTCTGGCTCAAAGTAAGCTATTAACTCAAGGAGACATTACTAATTTTTCAGAACGATTTTCGGTTAAAAAAGGCTGGAAAGTTGTAAAGCATGTTTGTGGATTAGAAGCACCAGCGAACGCAATATTATTGAGTTTATATAATGCGCTAAATATAGAATATGATGTTCATGCTGTTAAAACGTTCACTGACGAGGAATGTTTAACTGCAATTAAAGAGGCTTTATCAACTAAATCAACTTTTGATGGTGTTTTGCTTTTACTTGATGAAATGGGTAAAGCCCTCGACTTTCAGTCTAGAGCGAATAAAGATTTACATTTATTTCAAGCTTTAGCTGATATTGTTCAACAGGCCAAAACACCAACCGTATTAATTGGATTTCTTCACCAAGCATTCTCTGATTATGCTAAAAATAAAGATGCTTCGACTCAAAAAGAATGGGCTAAAGTGCAAGGCCGTTATCGAGATATTGGTTTTAATCCATCAATTGATGAATCTCTTGTACTTGTAGGAGACTCTATAACTGTAAATAAAAGTTTAACAAGTCAATTAGAAAATGAACACCGAAGCTTAGTTAGCACCGTGCTTTCATCGTTTCCGTCACAAGAAAGGAATAGCAACTCCTTATTTAACACGTTACCTTTAGATCCATTAGTTAGCTTGCTGTTAGGGCCAATTTCACGGCGTCGATTCTCTCAGAACGAGCGTAGTCTATTCGGGTTTTTAGCCTCCTTTGAAAAATTAGGCTTTAGAGAGTTTCTTACAAATAATTATCAAAAATCACCTGGAATTTGTAAATTATATCAACCTGAGCAACTTTGGGATTATTTGCATTATAACCTTCACCATCTCATTGTTTCCTCTAGCGACAGCAAAGCCTGGTTAGAAGCTTGTGACGCTATTAATAGAGCCGAGATAAAGGGTGATGACTTACACGTATCACTTACTAAAGTAATTGCTTTATTAACTATTTTTGGCTTTCATCATCACTTACACGCAAGTAAAAAATTGCTTCTCGATTACTATGTTGCTCGTGGATTTAAATTAACAGCAGTTTCACAAGTAATTGATGAGCTTGAGCAATGGACGGTAGTTATTTTTAGACAAAAGCATAATGCGTTGTTTGTTTTTCAAGGCAGCGACATTGACATTAATAATTTAGTGCTCGAAAAAATAGAATCACTTAGTGAAGGTGTAGATTGGACAAAGGCTTGTGATTTACAGCAACCTATACTGGCTACGGCTCATTACCACAAAACAGGTACTATGCGCTGGGCTAATTTATTACTGATTAATAAAATTGATGATACGCTATTAGAAGCTTTAAAAGCTGTACCGTTAACAGGACAAGCATTTTTGACTTTTTTACTTCCTGCGAGTAAAAATATAGAGCAAGCGTTATATAAAATTCACAGCGAACTACCTTATTCAACGGTTGCTTCATATTCAAATTTAAGTTCATTGAAATCTTGTGCTATAGAATTGATAGCTTTAGAACAAATATTAAAATATGAAGATAAAATCACTCATGATCTTATCGCGAAAAACGAGTTGGAAAGCCGTATAATTTTAGCCAACCAGAATGTTAACCAAACCTTAGATATCTCATTTAGAGGGGCTACTTGGGCATATAGTAATGATATATATGAAAAACAACCTCTCACTGTTATCACTTCTGCAATAGCAGATAAAGTTTTTGATAAATCACCAGAAGTACAAAATGAATTAATTAACCGTTCAAAGCCTTCTGGCAGTGCAAATACGGCGATTAGAAAGTTACTATACGCAATGCTTGATAATGCCAACGAAGAAGACTTAGGCTTTGAGAGTGATTCGTTCCCCCCAGAGAAAGGGATTTATTTATCTTGCTTGAAAAGTAAGGGGTGGCACAATAAAACATCTGAAGGTTTTATGTTTCCGTCCAAGTGGGGAAAAGAAACAATTGAAGCCAATCCCAAAATGCATGAATTATGGCAAGATGGTATCAACTTTATTAAATCTAGTGAAGAAATGGTTACACTTGATGATTTATATAACCATTGGATGAAACCACCTTTTGGTATCACAACAGGTTTGTGTCGTATTTACGGTTTGGCTCTACTTAAATCACTTGAAGGGCAAGTAGCCTTTTATGACTTTGACTCAACCAAACAGTTTATTTTTATTCCTGAGCTTGATGAAGAGTTAGTAAATAAAATATATAAACACCCTAAAGAAGCTGGAGTTCGGTATTTTGAAATATCTTCTATTCAAACACATTTATTGGATACATTGGCTAAAGCAACGGTTGGCACTATTAAATCTGACGATGCTATTTTAAGCATTGCTAAGCATATTGTTAAGATAATTCATAAACTACCCGCTTGGGTAAAAAAAACCAGTGGCGAAAGTTTTTCTCAAGAAAAAAGCGCCTCAGGTTTAACTAAAGAGGCTCGTGCGTTACGTAATAAAGTTATTGCCGCAAATGATCCTTATAAATTAATACTTGATGATTTACCCAAAATATTTGAGTTAAATGAACAAGATACCGATTTAGATAATAAATTAGCTGCAAGATTGAAAACTGCTATAGAAGATTTGTCAGCTCAACATGATATGCTTTTATCTGGTTTTAAACATATTATAACTACTAACTTATCTGCTAATTTTGATGATATGTTAAAAGCACGCTGCGAGTTTGTTGCTAGTATTGCTCAACGCCCGAACGTTAAAGAACTAGCCACTAGGTTAGCTAAATACATCAACGATGGTAAATTTGAGCCAATAATCAACTTAGCTGCAGCTGTTCCTGAACGAAATTGGACGGATAAACATTTAAGAAATGCATTAGATGAATTACAAAACTTATGTATGCAATTTAGGCGTATTGAATCTTTTGGGCATGTTAGTAAATACAATAAGTCTAATGGTAGTTTATCTCAACCTTTGTCATTTGTGACTACAGATAACAAAGGTAAACAAAAAGAGTTTAGCGGTTACATTACTAACAACCTTTCTAGTGATAAAGAGGTTACAGCAGCGACTAAGCAAGTTTATACGTCATTAAAAGGCTTAGCTAAAGATAAGCAGCTTGCTGCATTAACTAATTTATTAGCAGACTTAATGGAAGAAGTTTCTCATGACTAAAAAAATCAAACACGTTCTAGGGCTTTCTGGTGGTAAAGATAGTAGTGCGTTAGCGCTCTATGTCAAAGAAACACAACCTGAATTAGAGGTAGAGTATTTCTTTACCGATACAGGCTACGAGCTACCTGAAACCAATGACTTCATTGATCAACTTGAAGAAAAGTTAGGTTATATTCATCGTTTAAATGCTCGCTCAATGAATAACATTGATGGTAGAGGAGAGAAGGACTTTGCTAATTTATTAAAAGAGCATGGAAATTACCTTCCTTCACAACGCGACCGGTGGTGTACAGTACAGTTAAAGTTAAAACCTTTTGAGGCATGGGTAGATGGCTTTATTGCGGATGGCTATGAAATAAAAAACTATGTTGGTATAAGGGCCGATGAGCCTGAACGTACTGGTTTTATGACTATTAGCAAACCTATAACGTCGGTATTTCCATTTCGTGAAGGAGGAATTGTTAGAAGTGATATTGAAAATATTCTGCAACGTAATGGACTAGAAATGCCTGCCTATTATCAATGGAGATCTCGCTCTGGTTGTACTTTTTGTTTTTATCAACGAAAAATAGAATGGATTAAGTTGATGGAAAAACACCCCGATTTATTTGAAGAAGCTAAAACTTTTGAAAAAGATAAAGACAATAACGTAGTAGGTGAAACCTTTTATTGGATGGGACAAGGGCAACCACTATCTACACTTGAAGATCCTGAAGTTCAAGCGCGTATAATTAAAAATCATGATAAACAAGTAGAACGTTTTAAAAAGAAAAAACGCCGCAATGCTCTATTAGGTGATATTGAAGGTTTTTGTGAATTTGGCGACTTAGATGATATTTATGACGAGGCCGAAGGCGGTGGTGCTTGCGTTACTTGTTATAAGTAATGTATGAAGAGATCTAAATTATTAACTAAAAAACAAGCGGAAGTAAATATGACGGCAGAAAGAAATGTAAATTACAGAGCTATCCATACAAAGAATTCATGGAGAAAAGCTCGTCATGGAAGTATAAAAAATGCGTTAGGTAAGCCTAATGGAGCAAAAGCATTATTTGATGGTAATCCAAGGATTGACTACGATAAATATAGGGCTCCTTTATATGTAATTATATGGCAAACGGGTGAAAAAACAGGGTTTGTTATTAAAGAAAAATCTAGCGGTATACTAATGCAAGCTGAGTTACCTATTCAGACAATTTTAAAGTATGAATCTGTTAGTGCTGCATCGAAGCGTGAGTTAGAAGCATTAAATTACCAAGTAATAATTTAATAAAAAAACTTGTAGTACCAAGGTTAGTTATAGCTTTGGCATAACTTTGCTTTGAGAATTTTTGTAATTAAAAAATCTAAAGCATTAGGTGAAATATCAAGAGGAAAACTCACCCTTAACGTTTTATCTGCAACTTCTCTAGTTAAGCCAATAGAAGTTAGAACATGAGAAGCTTCAATCTCCTTAGATGAGCATGCCGAACCTTGAGCTAAACAGAGTGTTTGCTTATTATCTCTGATCAATAAAGGGACGTTAGTTGTTGGTAAAGTCAAAGAGATACAACTTTCAAGTACATATTCACCTCCATTAACTATGTGTTCAATGTTATTGAACCCCAACTGTTCTAAAAAGTATGATTTAGTTTGTAGTATTTTAAATTTTTTATACTGTTTTGGAAATACTTCTATCGCTTTACCAAAGCCGACAATTAAAGGTGCAGCAACAGTACCGCCTCTTAGTCCTTCTTCTTGACCAGCGCCATGAATAACAGGCAACAATTGTTTTTTACGTAAGTCTCGAATGTAAATCGCGCCAATACCTTTAGGGCCACCAATCTTATGAGCTGAAAATGACATTACATCAACGTTCAAATCATCAACATCAATTTCAAGTTTTCCA
>Ga0209826_1002513_pt1 | contig 11977 bp, 12 predicted proteins | sample GOMGulsemesocosm_5_FD_184637 | JGI IMG/M metagenome (GOLD analysis project Ga0209826, IMG submission 184637) | Methane-oxidizing microbial communities from mesocosms in the Gulf of Mexico - GOM15C Gulf of Mexico (SPAdes) (version 2) | ecosystem: Environmental > Aquatic > Marine > Cold seeps...
TATAAGCTATAGGTGCGACATCAAGACCTTGCTTGAATTCACGGAGCATTTTACTCTGTTGAAGCTTTAACTCCTGTTCTGCTTTCTCATCAATCATTTCAGACAGCCTCAATTTCTATCTTCACATTACACGATCTAATGTAAGCACGTGTTGTTTTAGGCGGTTCTTTGCCTGTTGTAGCATGACCGAGTAATCTAGCAGTAACTAGATAAGGTTGAGACATGTGAGTTACATCATCAATTTTCATCCCATGTTCTTGAGCTGCATCATAAAATGTATCTGTTCCAAAAGAGTGTCTCAATATATGGTAGGATTGCTTTAATTGAAGAGAATCAAGGTACTCAGGTAATAATCCCATCTCTTGTTTCTCTAATATAATACTTCTCACATCAGCGAAAGCTCTTTCGACACATTTTTCTGATATTTCTTTGAGGTGTCCTGAACTAGGATCTGTAACAAATAAATTATCAATTTCACATTTAGGTCTTTCTTTATCATTGTATCTCTTGAAACATTTTAAAGTTTCCCTAGGAATATAAAGCATTCTAGATATACCACCTTGCCCATTATTAGATTTAGAGTATTTACCTTGCAAATAAAATTCAAAATCTTGTTGATTAGGGTTTTCTTTCATCTCACGAAACAGAGAATCTAGTCCTTTATAATGGTTTCCTCCAGCTTTAAAATCTTTAAGTAAAAAACCAATATTTTCTTTCGCCCGAACTCCACATGTCCCTCCAGCTCTTAAAATAGATTCATCTCGAAGGTTTTTAGCATTAGCATAAATCTGTGCCCTTAATCCTTCTGAAAAATACTTAGGAACCCCACGATTCTTAGTATTCTCATTTGCTGTATTTAAATTGTCAGGTTCAATGTTAATAATTTTCAAGTCAGAAAAACCGTTATATGCCAGGTAATTATAATAAGCTCTTAGTGCGCTGAGAGCCTTTACTGCCATTGGTTTACTCTTTAACTTTTGAACAATAAGGACTTCATTGATATAATAATTTAAAATTTCATCAGGTAGATTATGGTGGAGTTCTAGTGAAATATATTTTTTATCTCGTGAATATTCTTCAAGCCAAATTAAGAAATTATTAAGCTCATTGATGATTTTAGGTATGCTTGTTTTAGCTACATTTCTACTAACTAATTCTGCTTTTTTAATTCGCCTATTACCTTCATCAATATATGCCAATCTATATTTTATTCTTTTAGAATGAAGAGAATGTGAAAAGATTGATGGCATTGCCAACGGAATACCTTCATCATTACAAAATAAGATTGAATTAAACTTTTCACTTTTAAAATGATACATAACTTTTACTAGTCACCTATTTAAATCTACAATAGCATATGAACTATATTTTCACATACTTTTTTATTATTTCTGATGGGTGTAGGTTTCCCTTCGGTCATGGCGGCGAAGTTGCCTTACATTATATGATGCATAAACACGGCGGCTTTGAAGGCAACGGACAAACCTTTAGAATTGTTGCTCGTCTTGAACCTTTTAGTGAAAAACACGGTATGAACCTAACCCGAAGAACCTTATTAGGATTAATGAAGTACCCGCAAACATTGGCTAGACTCAATCAGCAATCAACAAACAGTGAGCTTAGCAGCCACAGACAACTTAAAGCACAAGACTGGCATCCACCTAAAGGTTTATATTGCGATGATACCGATATCATCGACTGGGTTTTATCACCTTTATCGGTAAAAGATCGCAACTTATTCCAGCAAATTAAGTTATCAAAAAACGACAAAACTCACCACAAAACCCGCTTCAAATCGCTTGATTGCTCAATAATGGAGTTAGCAGATGATATTGCTTACGGCATCCATGATCTAGAAGACGCCATAGTAACAGGCGTTGTTAATCGCAATGACTTTGATCACCATGTCATTGAAAAATTAACCAAAATAGACGATCTTTGGCTAAATGAGTATAGTAAAAACTTGACTGAAAAGCTATTTAGTGAACACCACCATTTACAAAAAGATGCCATTGGTGGTTTAGTAAATTATTTAATCACCGCCATAGAACTAACCAATGTAAATGACACTTTTGCCGATGCTAACTTGGGTATTAACTTTGATGTTAACTTTGATGAAGACTTATTAAAATATAACGCCACCCTACCAAGCACCACCAGCCAAGCACTACAAATATTTAAAGACTTTGTTTATCAATTTGTTATCAAACAAACAAGCATTCAACGGCTTGAATACCGAGGTCAACAAATTGTTATGGAGCTTTTTGAGGCACTCTCTTCTGATCCATTAAGACTATTACCCAATAACAGCGCTAAACGCTGGCAACAAGCCATCAATAATGGTGAAAATGCTCATCGCGTGATTGCTGATTATATTGCCGGTATGACCGATGAATATGCAACAAAATTATACCAAGCCCTCTTTGTACCCAGTGCCTCTAGCTCATATCATTTAAATTAAAAATGAATTAAATAAACTCTATTTACTAATTTTTCGGTGCCAGTGATGAGCAAAATGCTTGCATTGATAAAATGCACAATAGTGATGTATAATAATGATGTATAATAAAAAGAGTCTACTATTGTTCTGTTAAGAGGTGATATCACATGCATAGAACACAAATATATTTTGAAGATGACTTAATTAGTGAAATTAAAAAAGCGGCACAACAAACGAATTTGTCAATGTCGGCTTATATTCGCAATGTACTTAAAAAAGAATTAGCCAATAAAAAGGCGGCTGAACAACAGCTTGATTTATCTGATTTTACAGGTATTTGGCAAGACAGAGATATTGACCAAGAACAATTACGTGCTAAGGCTTGGAAATGACGGTACTTGATAGCACGGTACTAGATACGAATGTTCTCATTGAAATATTAAAAAATAATCAACAAACCATTAAACAAGTTGAGTCACTCTCTCCACCTTTGTTTGTTTCTGTTATTTCTGCCATGGAATTAATTTATGGTGCATTAAATAATAAAGAGCTAAAAAAACTACAGCAATTTTTATCACTTTTTACCATAATTCAATTAAATGAAAAAGTTTCTCAGCAAGCTTTTGCTCTCATTGCTAAATACGCTAAAAGTCATACACTTGATATCCCTGACGCTTTAATAGCCGCTAGTTGCTTAGAGAACAATAAAATTTTATTTACTTATAACCGTAAAGACTTCTGCTTTATTCCCAAATTAATCTTGTTAGATAAATAACTTTTAAAATATACAATGTTAAACATTTACGCAGGCTCTAACGCCTTAAAAACCATTCAAGAACACGGCTTTAAACAAGAGCTGTTCACTAACTTTTTAGGTGCCAGTGGCGGACCTAAATGGTTTTCGCTGTTCGGATTAGATAAATATCTATTCGGTGATTTTTTTAAAGAGCGCACCACCGAGCTAAATATTATTGGCTCTAGTGCGGGAGCATTTCGCGCCGCTTGTTTCGCTCAAAATGATCCCGTGGCCGCTATTTCTCGCTTAGCCAATAAATATGCTCGTACCGCGTATGATGACAAACCTAGCGTCAAGGATATCTCAGATTCTGCTGTTGATATGCTCGATCACCTTTTTGGCAAAAATGGCATAAACGAAATAATCAACAATAAAATATTTAAAGCCCACTTTATCGTTGCTAAAAGCAAAGGGCTAACAAGCTATGATAATAGGCTCGCTCAGGGCGCAGGCTTACTTGCCAGTATGTTGCTTAATAAAATAGATCGTAAGTTATTAGCTTTTCAATATGAACGCTATATTTATCGCCCCTCATCAAGTCACATAAAAATCAACGATCCTTATAATTTTTCTAGCCATTACATTGATTTTACCAAAGAAAATATTGGCCCCGCGCTATTGGCTTCAGGCTCTATTCCCTTGGTGATGTCAGGTATTAAAAATATTGCTAATTCCCCCAAAGGCACTTATCGAGATGGTGGTATTGTTGATTATCATTTTGACTTTACTTTAGAGCATGAGCCTGTAAAAGGTAAAGCAATCAAGCACAATAATAAAACCCAAGGGTTAACCCTGTATCCTCACTTTAGCCCGAAACCGAAAGCGGGTTGGTTTGATAAAAATTCATCCCGTCAAGTACTAGCAAAAAGCTACGAAAATACGGTACTGATAGTGCCGTCGTCAAAATTTATTGCATCACTACCTTATAAAAAAATTCCTGATAGAAATGATTTTAAAAATTTAGCTACTGACACCCGTATAAAGTATTGGCTCACCGTATTAAGTGAAACTGACAGATTGGCGGAAAGTTTAAATGAATTGATAATCAAGCAAGATTTGAGTCGCATACAACGATTTTAGTTATAAATTTACGAGATAACATGATGTTATTATCTAAAAAGTGAAACAAAAACAGCCTTCAAAACAGTAAAAGTCGTGGCTATGCATTTCACTCAAGAAGAAAGTAAAAACCTGTAGGGGAGTGTTTTATAACAAAAGTAACCGCTATTTTTTAAAATAGCGGTTAAAACCGCTCTTACACTCACTAATACCGGATTAAATAATACCAAATCAAATATTTCTTCCCTGAACAAGCTACATAGCCATTTTAAAAATTAATAATCGCAATGCAAATGAATGGTTTAGAATACATATTTGGTAGAGAACTGAACATAGTCAGAGTCAGCATCTTGCTCTGCCATTTCAAAATTACCTAGCTCTAAGCCAAAAGATAGCTCTTTGGTATAGTTTTTAAAAATATTGACACCCCAATGGCTTCTATCTCGGTCAGATAAATCTGTCGTGGTGTTGCCATAAAAAACTGAGCTGCGAATATCATCCGTCCAAAAATGACGATAAGCAACCATAATAGCTGTCGACTCTTCTACTTCTTCAGCCACTAAATCTGTTGCTGCTGCCACACCAACATAGCGGCCAACATTGCCGGCATGAAGTTGAAAACGAAAATCATCTTTGCCAAATGTTTTTATTCGTCCCGCGACACCATAACCAAAAGCGGATTCACTATTGCCACCTGTTGTTTGTAACTGCCGAGCGAGGCCTGACACAGAAACATTACCCCAATCACCTTTAAAGGTATATTTAGCAATAAAATCGGGAACTTTGTCATTACCGCTCTGCCCCCCAAAACTTTCAGGGTTTTCAATAGCAAGTTGCAAACCGCCTGTCGTGTAACGAATCTGCCCTTGTCTGATAAAAGCAGAGGCAACCAATGGACCACCAAAATCTGCCGCTTCAGCCAAAGCGCTAGTATTTTGAAAAGTCGTCCAAGTTTGTCCAACTAAAACATTTTTGTACTTAATAAAAGCATGACGTAAGCGAGGGTTTGATGAGTTAGATATAATTTCATTACCTCCGCCTTTTACTGCATCGCCATAAAAATCCATTTCAATAAAGCCAGTAACATCACCATGAACATATTTAGTATTAATGCGGGTTTCATTGACTGACCAATTTATATTGGCAGCACTTTCTGCTAATACCGTACCACTGCCATACCAATAATTGGACGCGGCTATATTGCCATCGACATAACGAGCATCGGCTTTGATATAACCACCAAAGGTAATACTATCGTTCGCTGAAATTTTATACTCATAACCCGCATTAGCGGCACCAGACATGGCCAGTGTACAAGCCGTTAATATGATATTTTTTTTATTCAACATTTCATTTTCCTCTATTAAATTATGACCTAATAATATTTAATTTATTTTACGGTCAGGTTTTATTATTATTATTCCATTAACTCATTGACCACTTACTAATACTGCATACCCACTTAGCAATGACTAATGCTCCTAAATTTTCTACACAACATGGTGTTAGAAAAAGATCAACTGTTCAGGGAACAGTAGTACCAATAACAGCACGGTAATTTGAATTAAAATAAAGGGAATAACGCCTTTATAAATAGTGGTGGTTTTAAAACCCTCAGGGGCAACACCCTTGAGATAAAACAAACTAAAGCCAAAAGGAGGAGTTAAAAAGGAAGTTTGTAGGTTCATTGAAATAAGTACGGCAAACCAAACTAAGTCAATATCAAAGGCAATGGCCACGGGTGTTAAGATAGGTACCACTAAAAAAGCTATTTCGATAAAATCAATAAAGAAACCCAGAATTAATATAGCAACCATAGCAATGATCAAGAAGGTCCACTTATCACCCGGTAAGTCTAAGAAAAACTCTTCAATTAAATACTCACTACCAGAATAGCTAAACACCATAGCGAATGCTGTGGCACCAATTAACACAGCAAAAACCATGGAGGTAACTTTTACCGTTTCAAGGGATATTTCATTCATCCCTTTAAACGAAAAACCACCATAAAACATGGATAAAACAATGGCACCAACCGCACCTATTGAGGCTGATTCAGTGGGGGTAGCAATACCTGAAAATATAGATCCCAGTACGGATAAAATAAGGGTTAGTGGTGGAATAATATCTTTTGCCGCTTGTATTAAGAGTTCTCTTTTGCTTTCAGTTACTACCATGGCAGGGCAATATTCAGGTTTGAATTTGCCTAAGATTAGAATGTAAGACGTGTATCCAAGAATCAATAAAAAACCAGGAACAACTGCCGCTTTAAATAAATCGCCTACGGGCACGCCCATAACATCACCGAGAATAATTAAAATGATAGAGGGGGGAATAATTTGCCCTAAAGTCCCTGCGGCACAAATAACACCAGCGGCTGTAGGTTGGTGATAATTATTTTTTAACATTACCGGTAAAGAAATAACGCCCATAGCAACAACACTAGCACCAACAACTCCGGTTGAAGCGGCTAATAAAGTGCCGACAACAATAGTTGAGATAGCAATACCACCCGGGATACTGCCAAAAAGTTTTGCTGACGATTCAAGTAGACGTTCGGCTAAACCCGTTTTTTGTAACACTATGCCCATAAATATAAACATCGGAATGGCCATTAAAATGGTATTTTCCATAATGCTCATAATGCGATAAGGCATAAATGAAAATAAATCGACTCCCAGTACCAATACGCCAATTATTACCGAAACACCCGCAAAAGTGAAAGCCACAGAATAGCCGAAAAACAAGAAGAGCAATGCAACACCAAAAAGAATTAAACCTGTCATGATGATTGTCCTTGCTGACGAGATGAAGGTTTACTTAATAATGAAATATTATTAAGTATTACGTATAAGATACATAAAAGTAAAAAGATGGACGATGCTGGAATAATTGCACGAACTATCCAGCGATGAGGTAAACCGCCAGGATCTGGGCTTCCTTCACCCATTTGAAACGCTTCATGGGTATAGTCCCAGCCAAAATATAAAATAAGAACGGTAATTGGCAAAGCAAAGAAAACCGAGCCAAGTAAATTAATAATAGCTTGTGAATGTGCTGACATGTTGTCGTAAAATATATCTACTCTAACGTGACCATCTTCTTTTAAGGTATAGCCAATACCAAACATAAACATTGCGGCAAAAAGGTGCCATTCAAGCTCTTGCATACCAATATTGACGTCATTGAAAAAATAGCGAGAAATAACATCATAAAAAACATTAAGCACCATAAGAAGCATGATGATGCTGCAAAGACTCCCGACAGTATCAATAATTGTTTTTAATAATTTAAGGATAAACTGCATATATTAAACCTACCTTAAGAAGAGATGGAGAGGTCATGCCTATGATTAGAAACCATAGGCGAGCCCCTTAATGAGAAACTAATACCAATTGAAATAAGTAAGGGCTGTCCATGTCCCCAGAAAATTCAACCTAAAACTTAGTCTAAAACTTAGTCTAAAACTTAGTCTAAAATTTCATCAAAGTTGTCTAAGTAAGCGCGGTCTGAAAAGTTCGTCCAAGCACGAATTTGCTCTTGATAATCGTAAATAGAGTGAAGGATTTTTTTAGTGAGAGGATCTTTTGCTGCAAATTCGTTTAATAGTTCAGCATTAGCTAATTGAATTTTACCCATGACAGCTTTAGGAAATGAGCGAATTTTAACGTTAGGAAAATCATCTTGTATTTTAGCTAAATTAACGCCACTTTCATGCATAGATTGCGCGTACATATCATAAGCGGCGGTCTTCATAGCCACGGTCAGAATGTTTTGTAAGTCTGATGGTAATGAATTAAACGCTTTTTGATTGACCATAAACTGCAACTCAGTTGCAGGCTCATGCCAACCAGTATAGTAATATGGCGCAATTTTATGAAAGCCCATACGTAAATCAAGTGATGGTCCAACCCACTCCAGGGCATCAATAGTATTACGCTCAAGTGCCGTATATAATTCGCCTGAAGGAATATTGACAGGTTTAGCACCTAACTTTGCTAATACCTCACCAGCAAAACCAGGGATTCTCATTTTTAAACCCTGCAGATCTTCTACGGTCTTAATTTCTTTTCTAAACCAACCGCCCATCTGATTACCTGTGTTACCACCAGGAAACGACATAATTCCATATTTATCATAAACCTCTTTCATCAACTCCATGCCGCCACCATAATAAAACCATGCATATTGCTCTGGCGCTGTCATACCAAAAGGCATGGTGGTAAAAAACATAGTATTGAAGTCTTTACCTTTCCAATAATACGAAGCAGAATGCCCCATTTGGTATTGACCTTGTTTAACAAAATCAAAAATCCCTAATGCAGATTTATGTTTATTTGATGAATCAATTTGAATGATCAAGCGACCGTTAGACATTTTTTTAACCATTGCTGCCATATTCTTAGTAGCATCACCAAAGATAGGAAAATTAGGTCCCCATGTTTCCGCTAAGCGCCAACGATATTTCTTGCCATCATCTGCGTGAGTAAGCGTAGAAAAACTTATCACCGCAATTAGTGCTATTTTTAACATTATTGTTTTCATCTTTAATCCTCATTCTATTTAGTAATAAAACTATTTTGTTATAATTTTGAGAACTAGAAGAATGACAGGGTTAAGTTTGAAAAAAAATTCGTACGAATACCTAAGTTGACTAGGTAGATATACCTAGGTACAACTGGTCATGGTTATCGAAGCTAAAATTTGAAATGATAGGCAAACAATGACACAAACGAATAAACGTATGATATTACCCATCAAGCTACTTTTTATTGCGGTTATTCACGTACTGTTAACCGCACTTATCACCTACTTTTTGGTTACTAATGAATACCGCGAATTATCCAACCAGAGTCTAGATACGCTAGAGCATTTTCTCGTTGAACAAAAAAAGCAAGAGCTTAAAAATTACACCGCGCTGGCCGTGTCGGCAGTTGACCACTTATATCAGCCATCAGAGCCCGATAATCATATCGCAAAAACATTGGTTACTAATATTTTAGATAACATGCAATACAATGGTGATGATGGTTATTTTTTTGTTTATGACAATAAAGGTAATGCTATTTCACATCCAAAACAGCCCTTTAGAATAGGCAAAAACTGGTGGGATTTAGAGGACAGTAAAGGCAATAAAATCATTCAAATTCTAGTTGATAATGCCAAAGCTGGCGGTGATTTTTATCATTATCCTTGGACCAAGCCCTCTAATAAAAAAATATCTGAAAAAATAGGTTACTCAGTCTATTTAGATAAATGGCAGTGGATGATAGGTACGGGTGTTTACCTTGATAATGTCAATTTACAATTAAGCAAATTACAATTTGAAATAGACAGACATATCAACGAGACCAAAAAAATTATTTTAACACTCGCCCTTTCTTCTATATTTATTATATTTTTGTTTGGTTTGATCATAAATTTGCGCCAGAAGAAAAAAACTGACGAAAAAATCACTGAATTGGGACAACGTATTGTTAATGTTCAAGAAGATGAAAACAGACATATTGCCCGAGAGCTACATGATGGCATAATTCAAATTTTAGTGTCAATAAAGTTTTCATTAGAAGCAACCAGCATGCACCTTGCAAAAGCGGCACAGGAGAAGCCAAAACCTCTTCATCATGCAGAAGAAAATTTAATTATCGCTATCGAAGAGATTCGCCGAATTTCTCACCACATGCACCCACAAATATTAGATGAATTAGGTTTGTCTGCAGCTATTGGTACCTTAGCTGTCGACTTTTCTGACCGAACAGGCGTTAATATTAAAGTATGTAAACCTCATGCCAGAAATTTGCTGCCCGATTTTATTAACACCACGCTATATCGGATTGTTCAAGAGTCATTAATCAATATTGAAAAACACGCAAAAGCAGAGCATGTAGAAATTAGCTTAAGTTTTGATAAAAATTGGCTAACATTAATTATCACTGATGACGGTAAAGGCTTTGATATTAATTCGGTAAGTGAAATAAGTGATTGTGGTATTGGTTTGAGAAATTTAGCAGAACGAGTTGAATACCATTTAGGCGAGTTTACAGTTGTTTCGTCATCAAAAGGGACAACAATTACCGCCAAAATCCCTAAATGTAGCTTTGTAAATTACTTCAATCAAACCCGAGTACAGAACAACGACAATAACAATAACAATAACAATAACAATAACAATAACAATGATAGTGAATTCAGCCTATGAGTAGCTTAAAAAAACCGCCAATATCAGTACAAATTGTTGACGATCATCCTATGGTTCAAGGCGGTTTAAAGGCCTGTTTATCTTTTTACGATGACATAGACATTGTTGGATCAACAACGGACGGGAGTGATGCACTGAACAAGGCCATGGAATTGAAACCCGATGTGATTTTAATGGACATTAGCATGCCAACCATGAACGGTATTGATGCCACAGAAATTATTACCGAGCAATTACCAGCAACTAAAATATTAATTTTGAGTATGCATAACAACCCTGAATTTGTGAAAAGTGCAATTCAAGCCGGTGCTGTTGGCTATATATTAAAAGACACTACGTCTGAAGAAATATATTACGCCATCAAAGCGGTAGCGAGTGGTAAAAATCACTTTAGTAGCTCTATCGCAAAATTATTGATAGAGAACCCTGTTAATGCGAGTGAGAGTGAAAAATTAACCACCCGTGAGCAAGTGGTTTTATCCTATCTTGCCCAAGGGAAAACCAGTAAAGAAATAGCTAAAATTCTCAATATAAGTTTTCGAACCGTAGAAGCGCATAGAAGAAACATGAAAACCAAGTTAGGGATCCACTCCTTGGCAAAGTTAATTAGTTATGCGGTTAAACACGGTATTGTTAAAAAGTAGCTTTCATAACTGAGTGAGCAGAACTGAACCGCGAGATTTTTTAGGTAAGAGAGAACGAGGATAAATCCTCTCCTACAAATTGGTAGCGTTACAAATCAGTAGCATTTTTTTGATATAACGCACATTGCGCGCCAGAGGGATCCTTAACAACGACGTATTTATCAGCGCCCATGGTTTTTATTTTAGTGACCAACTCACCGCCTTCTGTTTGCACAACAGCCACCGCAAGTTCAATATCTGCGACTAAAAAATAAGGCAACCATGCTGCTGGCATATCTTCATTTGCACCTTTGGCATGGCAAATACCGGTAACAAAACTATTAGACGATGTTTCTGCTGATGCTTCGTTATCTTGCGAGCTCATGGCAAAATCTACATATTTTTCATCACCGCTACTCATATTCACCGTTTCGCTTTGCCAGCCAAGCACTTGTTGATAAAAGTGTTTTACTTGTTCTGCATTGGGCACCGACAAATCCATCCATGCCATATCACCTAGTTGATTACTGTACATAAGTTTCTCCTTTCGCTACAAACCTAATTTAAGATTTTTAGGGTTTTTAGGATAAAAGCGCTCAGGTAAGCTGCTGATATGTTCAAAAAAACGGGTATCTTTATAGGGTAGTTTCATAAAGCCAGAAATACCAATGCCGTTAATCGTCGGCAATAATGAGATAATTTCAGCTAAACATTGGCGAAATTCATCTTCTTTGTCGTGATTAAGCAGCATTAAATAACTATGTATTTTTAAATGGCTTGGCAATACTTCAAAGATGATACAACCGGTATGATGAATTAAGTTAATACGCGCTAATACCGCCATCATTTTATCCGGTAAA
>Ga0209826_1002514_pt1 | contig 11975 bp, 12 predicted proteins | sample GOMGulsemesocosm_5_FD_184637 | JGI IMG/M metagenome (GOLD analysis project Ga0209826, IMG submission 184637) | Methane-oxidizing microbial communities from mesocosms in the Gulf of Mexico - GOM15C Gulf of Mexico (SPAdes) (version 2) | ecosystem: Environmental > Aquatic > Marine > Cold seeps...
AAAAAGCTGGATCTCCGATTAAAAGACCACGAAGATGACGTAATATGGGCTGCAAAATCATAATTATTTTTATGACCTGAATAGTTACGTTTTCCATACATTTAATCAAATAAATTAATAATATATCGATCAAATCAACTTTATTGTCTATTTAGGTTTTTTTTCTAGTATTTACGGCACTTAACACTTATTTACCTTGTAAAAAAGCGCCTATTTCTTTATGATCATAAAAATTTTTTTTCGGTATGTCGTTAGTAGACATAAGTTTGAGCAAATAATAATCGTTAAGTTAATTTTGTAATTTTAATATCATAAAATTTATTTGCCGTTATTTATTTGATAATCAATGTAAATTGGAGAGAGTGAATGAGCAATACGCCTGTTGATAACAGCCGTCGACGCTTTTTAACTGCTGCTACGGTAGTGGTTGGTGGTGTTGGTGTAGCTGGTGTGGCTGTGCCTTTCATTGGTTCCTGGAATCCTAGTGCTCGTGCGAAAGCTGCGGGTGCTCCAGTTGAAGTCAATGTAGGTAAAATAGAACCTGGTCAATTAATCCGAGCTGAGTGGCGCGGTAAGCCTGTTTATGTTGTTCGACGAACCGAAAAAACGCTAAGTGATTTATCTAAACATAATGATCAATTACGTGACCCTGATTCTGAAAAAGAGCAACAACCTAGCTATGCAAAAAATGCACATCGCTCAATTCGACCTGAAATATTAGTTGCTTTAGGTGTTTGTACTCATTTAGGTTGTGCCCCTACTTACCATAAAGGTGATTTTGGTGAGAAAGTGAATGGCGTTTCAGACGGTTTCTTTTGCCCTTGTCATGGTTCAATGTTTGATATGGCTGGTCGTGTTTTCCAAAGTGTACCTGCGCCACTTAACTTAGTGGTTCCAGATCATTCATTTCCAAATGACGATACCTTAATGATTGGTATTGCACAGGGAGAAGCATAATGATAATGAATCTATTTAATTCTTTTATGGGGTGGCTTGATAAGCGCCTACCTGTTACGGATGCATGGAATAAGCATTTAGCACAATATCCAGCACCTAAGAACTTTAATTTTTGGTACTTTTTTGGTTCTTTAGCCATGTTAGTACTAGTTAACCAAATATTTACTGGTATTTGGTTGACGATGAGCTATGAACCATCTGGTGATGGTGCATTTGCTTCAGTTGAATATATTATGCGTGATGTCGACTACGGTTGGTTGTTACGTTATATGCACTCTACTGGCGCCTCAGCATTTTTTGTTGTTGTTTATTTACACATGATGCGCGGCTTAATGTATGGCTCGTATCAAAAACCGCGTGAGTTATTGTGGATCTTCGGTATGTTGATCTTCTTAGTCTTGATGGCTGAAGCTTTCATGGGGTATTTATTACCTTGGGGTAATATGTCGTATTGGGGAGCACAGGTTATTATTTCCCTGTTTGGTGCTATTCCAATCATTGGAGATGATTTAACGCTTTGGATTCGTGGTGATTATGTAATTTCAGGCGCTACTTTAAATCGCTTCTTTGCATTACATGTTATTGCACTACCATTAGTGCTTGTTATTTTAGTATTCTTACACATACTTGCTTTACATGAAGTGGGCTCTAATAACCCTGAAGGTATTGAAGTTAAGAAGAAAAAGGGCAGTATTAAACTAGAAGATCAAAGCAAGTTTACTTTCCATAAGCAATATACAGATAAATACGATATTGTTGATGCAATCCCTTTCCACCCTTACTATTCAGTAAAAGATATTATGGGTGTTGCAGGCTTCTTAATTATTTTCTGCTGGGTTATGTTTTTTGCTCCAGAAGGTGGCGGTTACTTTATGGAAGCGCCAAACTTTGAACCAGCAAATGGCTTGAAAACGCCGGAACATATTGCACCTGTTTGGTATTTTGGTCCGTTCTATACCATTTTACGTATTATTCCTGATAAGTTACTTGGCGCTATTGGTATGTTCTCTGCCATTATTGTGTTGTTCTTATTACCTTGGTTTGATCGTGGTGTAGTTAAATCAGTTAAATATCGTTCTAAATTACATTTATTTAACTTAATTCAGTTCTCTATATCTTTCATTGTGCTTGGAGTATTAGGAACTATGCCTTCCACACCAATAGCTAATTTAATTGGTGTTATTGCTACATTTGGTTATTTTGGTTTCTTCGTTGCATTGTGGTTTTATTCTAAGAACGAAAAAACTCAACCAGTACCAGAGAGGATTACAGGATAATGAAAAAATTTATTTTAGCATTTACTTTTAGTATTACCGCTCTAGTTTCTACGATGGTGATAGCATCGTCAGGCGCTCATTTAGATAAAGCAAATAATGATCTAACGGATAAAGAGTCACTTAAAAAAGGCTTTAAAACCTATATAAACTATTGTTTAGGTTGTCACCAATTACAGTACCAACGCTATAATCGTACCTTTACAGATTTAGGTATTGAAGAAGCTGATGGTATTGAAAACTATATGTACACGGGTGAAAAAGTTGGTGATCATATTAAAAATACGATGCCAGCGAAAGAAGCAGCTAAATGGTTTGGTACTGCGCCACCTGATTTAACACTTGAAGCTCGTTTGCGTAATCCTGACTGGATCTATACTTACTTACGTTCTTTTTATACAGATAATAAACGCCCATTTGGTGTTAACAATGTTGTATTTAAAGATGTAGGTATGCCTCATGTATTGCAAGACTTGCAAGGTGTTCAAGAAAAAATCATAACTCAAGAAAAAATCATTGCAAATGAAAAAGAAGGTATTGAAGGGCAACCTGAAATAAGTCATTTATCAGAAGCAGTTGAGGGAGAGTTAACCGCTGAAGAGTATGATGTAGTTGTACGTGATTTAACCAATTTCTTAGAGTATGTTGGTGAGCCAAGTAAGTTAGAACGTCAAAATATGGGATATGGTGTTTTAGTATTCTTATTTATTTTCTTTATAATTTCTTGGTTCCTTAAGAAAGAATATTGGAAAGACGTACATTAAGTTACGAGATATGAGCTACGAGCTTTAAATCTTGATTTTGTACTTAGAACCCTAAGTACGTGATTTATAATAGAGGGCTTTGCCCTCTATTTAGTTATAAAAGAATTTTTTAGGAGACACTATGGCAGTAGCAGCAAATAAACGCTCTGTAATGAATTTATATTCTCATGCAGATGACATGTACAGTCATCAAACACGCATTGTTTTGGCTGAAAAAGGTGTAGGTGTAGACATACACTTAGTTGATTCAGCTAATTTGCCGGAGGATTTATTAGATTTAAATCCTTATGGTACTGTTCCAACGTTAATTGATCGTGAATTAGCTTTATATGAAGCTAAAATTATTATTGAATATCTTGATGAGCGTTTTCCTCATCCACCACTAATGCCTGTATATCCAGTCGCTCGAGGTCGCAGTCGTTTGATGATGCATCGTATTGAGCATGACTGGTATAGTTTAGCTAAAATTATAATCGATGGTAATGCAGAGGATGCAGAAAAAGCGCGTCAAGACTTAAAAGAAAGTTTATTAAGTGTTGCTCCTATTTTAAATGAAGCTCCATACTTTATGAGTGAAGAATTTAGTTTAGTTGATTGTTATTTAGCTCCTTTGTTATGGCGTTTACCTGCATTTGGTATTGATTTGATTGGTCAAGGTTCTAAAGAACTGAAAACCTATATGTTGCGTTTATTTGAACGTGAATCATTTCAAGCGTCATTAACAGAAGAAGAACGTGAACTTCGTTTTGGTACTCAGTTTGGTGGCTAATTCAACCATTAAACCAATGACTTCTAATAAGCCTTATTTAGTTAAGGCTTTTTATCATTGGATTTCAGATAATGATTTAACACCTTACATCATGGTTGATGTTAGTGTGTATGGTGTATTGGTACCCATGTCATATGTTTCTGATGGTCAAATAGTACTTAATGTAGCGTCTTCTGCTGTTGGCTCTATTGCTTTAGGTGAAGAGTCTATTGAGTTTAGTGCCCGTTTTGGTGGAAAGTTAGAGAGTTTAACTATTCCTTATGGGGCGATAGGCGCTATTTATGCCAAAGAAAATGGTGTAGGTACGTCATTACCTATTGAACACCTAGATAATGATGCAACCCAGTTATCAGATAAATCAAAACCAACACTATCAAGTGTTTCTTCTGTACCTGATGATGAAAAAAACACAGCTACATTAAAAAAACAGTCAAAGAAAAAAAGCAAAGCAAGTTTGAAAATTATTAAATGATAAAGGCTTGCATGTAGGTCGTACTTCAGTGCGATAATTCGCTTTTTTGTTGGATTGAAATCCAACCTACATTAGAATTAAAATTGGCCGTTAGCATATAAAGCTCAAAAATGATTTATCAATCAATATACTCAAAGGCTTTAAATACTCGATTTACGCCATTGATTTTGCGCGCGATTTCAACTGCTTCATTCGCTTCTTTTTGTGACACTAACCCCATTAAGAACACTTCTGCATTCTCAGTAATAACTTTTATATTAGCCGAACTGATTTTCTTGCTAGAAAATAAGGCTGTCTTTATTTTTGATGTTAGCCAAGTGTCTTTCGCTTGAGTGGTAACTGATATGATAGAACCAATACGCATTTGGTCATGTATTTGTATAATACCTTCTACCTTGCTCACGGTATCATTAACTTGATTTTTAAGCATCTGGTTTGGTACTTGACCAATAATCAATACAGAACCGTTGACACTAATAACATGTATATTGGTATTATCGGCAATTGACTTTTGATTGGCTATTTTATTAAAAGTTGTTAGCTCTATATTTTGATCATCAATTTGGTTTCCTATCGAACGTCGGTCATTAATAATGCTAGCGCCACTGGCAAATACGGCTACAGCTGCTGTTGCACAACCTTGTAATACTCCTACAATCATGAGAAGAGAGAGAGTTTTTGTAAACTTCATTTTTACACCATTTTTATTATGTGAATTAAGCATTATGACTCCGTTTGAGGGAAAAGGGTGGTATCTACAATTTCACAAAGACAATTTATAACCATTAAGTGAACTTCTTGTATTCTGGAGTGCCTTGCTGAGGGAACTCTTATTTCAATGTCATTATCACCGAGTAAGCCGGCGATATTGCCTCCATCATTACCTGTTAATGCGATAATAGGCATACTTCGTGAAACAGCACTTTCAATTGCTTTGATGACACTTGGAGAGTTTCCACTGCAAGATATTGCAAGTAAAATATCACCATTATTTCCTAAAGCACGTAGCTGTTTGGAAAACACCTCATCATATTGATAATCGTTAGCGATTGAAGTGATGGTTGAGCTATCTGATGATAATGATATTGAAGGTAAGCTTGGACGATCTGTTTCATAACGATTTAAAAACTGTGAAGTAAATAGCTGAGCATGTCCTGCTGAAGCTCCATTACCACAAGATAAAATTTTATTACCCGTGAGTAAGCTATTTACAATGATCATACCTGCATGTTCTATTGATGAGGCTAAACTTTCACTTGCGGCAATTTGTGTTTGTATGCTTTCAGTAAAGTTTGCTTTTATCTGATCTAACATAGGTATTTAATACTCCATTTTTAATGGTTTTATCTAGTTGAAGACAAGTCGTTAAAATGCATTTTTTAACCAATTTATTTGAGGCTGATTAATGTTACCTTCTAAGGTGACAACATCACATCGACAAGGCGTATTATATTCATTTAAGCCTAGTTTATGCAGATAAAATGCAACAGAATGTTTAATTTTTTTCTGTTTTTGATGAGAAATTGCATAAATAGCACCACCAAAAGAATTATTCTTTCGATATTTAACCTCAATAAAAACGTAAGTATTATTATCACGCATGATTAAGTCTATTTCACCTTGACGGCAATGAACGTTTTTATCAATAAGAATCAGGCCATGTTGTTTTAAATATTGCTCAGCAATGTTCTCAGTAATTTTCCCTACTTCTCTTGATGTGATTTTGTTTTGTTGTTGCTTAGTCCATGGCAATTTCAACTACCTTATTTTTTTGATACCTTCCCCAAAGAAGGCTGCGAGTGAGTATATTGTCATTATTGAGCTTTAATACGCCAGTTTGACCAAAATGCTGAATATAAGGTGCTTGCTTCATTAATGAAATTTTATCGATTAAATAATAACTATCAAAACCCATGGCAAAAATTCGAGATAAATTATCACTACGTTTAGGCCATAGAATTTTACTGATTTGTTTGAGTGATTTATTTTGCTTTTTTGACGTTAATAGCCATGGTATTTCAGTAAAGGTTAATCCTTGTAAATCATTATTGTTGCTTTGACTGTTATTATCGCTATGGCTTCTTGAGCTTGCATAAACAGGGATAACGGCAGAGAATGGGCTTATATTTACATCTATGTAAGGTTTTACTAGTTTAGTTTGTGCGACAGAACCGACAACATAAATCATATCAATATCACGACGGTTTCTTGATTGTGATTTTAATGTATATTTGAGCTTACCTTTTAAAGTGTTAATTCTAGTTTGGCTAGCGGTAACCCCTAAGCTTGTTTTTAGGCTCGCTTGCATTTCTTTGCCTTTATTAAAATAGACAATATCAACCAAATTTCCAGTTATAACCTGCCATTGCTTGGCAAAAGTATTAGCGATACGTTTACTTACATTATCTTGATGACTTAAAATAATAGGATGAAGGTAGTTTTTTTGACTTAAAACAGATGCCGCTTGTTTTGCTTCATCTTCAGGGCGCATAGATAGTGCGACATGTGTTGAAATGAGTGTTTTATTTTGTGGTAAGTTAAGCAATAAACTTGGTACTTGTGTTTCAGGTGCTATTGAATCTAATGCCGCTAAATAAGCATTAACATTACCTTTTAATAATGGCCCAATCACATAATCAACTTCTTGTTCTATAAGAGAGTCATTTAACGTAGCCCAATCAACTTTGTTGGCATCAATAAACAATAAATTTTTAGTTTTATTATTATTGTATGCTGCAAGTAACCCTTGTTGAGCTGCTATTCCTGCTGATTGCTGCTTGCCAGACAATGGTAATATAACCGCTATATTTTTAATGACTATATTATTTAAATTTGAAGCTTCTAGCTGGAGTGCAATATTCATGGCTGGATGTGTTGAATATTGACGTTGCCATTGCCGTAAATAACGGTGTAATTGTGCTTGATTATGACCAAATTGATGCGCAAATGTAGTTAGTTGTAACCAACCGTCTATGTAAGGAGGTTTCTTATTTGCTAACTGTTTAAGTTGCCATAAAGAGAGTTGTTGAATTTCTTGCCATAGCAGTGAGATATTTTCGGCAGTAGCATCATTATTTAATGAAAACGCATGTAAATCAGCATTGATTTTTGCAACAGGACGAGATTGACTATGATAAACGCGGCTAAATAATTGGTAATACTGCTGAGTTAAGTTTGTTTTTAATGTGTTGTTTTTTATTTGAATAAGTTGTTGATGCGCTAATTTGATATAATTCATTTCAAGTAAACTAGTGACTTTTATTAAACTTAATTGATAGAGCAAAGTATCATTGTTTATAACTAAAGGTGTTGTATAGTTTGCTAACCAAAGCGCTTTTGTATAGTTTTGTTTTTGTAAATATAACTCACTTGCTTTTATTAAAAGAGCGGGTGATTGTGATGACTTCATTGATATAGGTAAATCTTTTATTGTTGATAATACCTGTTCTGCGGTCAATGCTTGTTGTTGAACTTCAATTTGTTCAGTGTTGTTTTCTATCACTTTAGCGTCTGATGTTTTTGGTGATTTAGTTGCACAACTGCTCAGAAAAAACGTCATAAATATAAGAATTAACGTTATCTTAAAAGAGTTTTTTAGCTTAGAAAAAAAGAGTGAAAAGAAAGAAATTTTGATCACCAGTGAAAATCCATACATTTTATTATCAATACACTTATAATAAACGTCATCGAATAGATACTCAAGTCACACTAAATATAAGTAAGTAGATATGACACAATCATTAGTAACCTCAGGATGTTTATATATTGTTGCCACCCCAATAGGGAATTTAGGTGATATATCTTCTCGCGCGTTAGAAATTTTAAAGCAAGTCGATATTATTGCTTGCGAAGATACCCGTCATACGGGAAAGTTACTATCTGCATTTTCTATTAAAAATAAAATGATGTCGTTGCATGACCATAATGAACGTCAACGCCAAGATCAAATAGCGAGTATGTTACAGGAAGGAAAAAGCATTGCTTTAGTTTCTGATGCAGGAACGCCGTTAATTAGTGATCCTGGGTTTCATCTTGTACGCCATTGTAGGCAACTTGGCTTAACTGTTTCACCAGTTCCTGGTGCTTGTGCTGCAATTTCAGCTTTATCGGTGGCTGGTTTACCCACTGATAGATTTTCTTTTGAAGGTTTTTTACCTTCAAAGTCAGGTGCTAGAAAATCAACGCTATTAATGCTTGAAAATGAAACACGCACCATGGTTTTTTATGATGCTCCCCGCCGAGCCATTGATACAGTTAAAGACATTGCTGAAGTCTTAGGTGGTGAACGTTATGTGGTTATTGCCCGAGAATTAACAAAAACTTTTGAAACACTCCATTCAGATACGGCAAGTAATTTATTAGCTTGGCTTGAGCAAGATCCTAACCAATTAAAAGGCGAAATGGTTTTGATCATTGAAGGATATAAAGTGCAACCTAATGATATTTCAGCGGTAGTGCTTAAAACTTTAACGTTATTATTATCAGAAATGAAACCCAAAACTGCTTGTGCAATAACGGCTGAAATTCACGGTGTTAAAAAGAATGCACTGTATGATATTGCATTATCTTTAAAAAATTCATCGTAAAGCAATTTTAAAAGAACCAGTAAAGATCAACATATTCTCATTATTTTAACCCTTTTTTACTTTCTCTTCGTTTATAAGCGTAATTAAAGGAGAAAAATAATGAAAAAATCAGTTCAAATAATATTATGTTTAAGTGTTTTAGGGTTAGCATCATGTACTCAAACTGGGTTGGAACATTCAACTAAACCAGAAGCTGAGGCCGCATCTGTTTTTAAAGATAATCAGCAACGAATAACAAAACACTCTATAGAAAAGCGTCAACGAGCAATATTGTCTCAAGCTTTTATCACGGCTAATATGATAACACCTGCGGATGCTTCTTTTTATGAGCAAAGAATTCAACTAGCTCCTCAAAATCAAGAAAAATATCCTGATATTAAAGAAAATAGCGTTAAATTAGTCACAGAAAAACCAGTTTCAACCTTTTCTATAGATGTTGATACCGCTTCCTATACAAATGTACGCCGAATATTAAACCAAGGAAATTCACCTCAATATAATGCAGTGAGAGTAGAAGAGTTTATTAACTATTTTTCTTACGATTATCCTTTACCATCACAAAATAGTGAGCAACCTTTTTCTGTGTATACAGAAATTGCACCTAGCCCTTTCAATGACGATAAACATTTATTACATATAGGCATTCAAGGAAAAACAATAGATAGCAAGGATAGACCTGCTTCAAATTTGGTTTTTTTAATTGATGTGTCTGGTTCAATGCGTAACGCTAATAAAATAGGGTTATTAAAAAATTCTTTAAAAATGTTAACTAAACAATTAGGTAGAAAAGATATAGTTTCATTGGTTGTTTATGCAGGTGCAGCAGGAGTAGTTTTAAAACCAACACAGGGGGATAATCATTATGCAATATCTGATGCTTTAGATAGATTGTCTGCCGGAGGTTCGACTAATGGTGGGGCGGGTATTATCGCTGCTTATAACTTAGCGAAAGAATCATTTATTGAAGGGGGAGTAAATCGCGTTATTATTGCAACAGATGGTGATTTTAATTTAGGTACGGTAAACCAGCAAGCACTTAAAAACCTAATTGAACAAAAAAGAAAATTAGGAATATCACTGAGTGTGTTAGGTTTTGGTATGGGTAACTACAATGATGCATTAATGCAAACATTAGCGCAAAACGGCAACGGTAATGCTTATTACATAGACACCTTGCAAGAAGCAAGGAAAGTTTTAGTTGAAGAGCTTTCTGCAACATTAATGACCATTGCTAAGGATGTAAAAATACAAGTTGAATTTAACCCAAATACTGTCAGTGAATATCGATTAATTGGTTATGAAACACGGGCATTAAAGCGTGAAGATTTTAACAATGATAAGATTGATGCAGGTGAAATTGGTGCAGGTCATACAGTAACGGCTCTTTATGAAGTTAGCTTTGTTGAAGATAATAATAAAATGATTGATACTTTACGTTATCAAAATGAAAAAAATGTTCCGTCAACATCTAGGTTTAAAGACGAGAGTGAATACACAGATGAGCTTGTCTACATACGTCTACGTTATAAACTACCAAAACAAAATCATAGTGAGCTTATTGAAATAGCAGTTAAAAAATCAGAGGTGAAAGCTAGTTTTTTAAAGAGTAGTGATAACTTTAGGTTTTCATCTGCCGTAGCAGGGTTTGGGCAACTATTAAGAGGTGGAAAGTATCTTTCAGCGATGAACCTTGAACAAGTTATTCTTTTAGCTCAAAATGCAAAAGGAGAAGATAAGCATGGTTATCGAGGTGAATTTATTAACTTGGTTAAGCTGAGTGATGCTTTATCTGTTCATTAGGCAATTATAGCTATACCTGCTCCGCCTGAAGATGCTGGAGCGGGTATATATGGGTATAAAGGATATTTCTACTGAAAGACACTAATGTAAACGAATTAGAAAGTGATGAAGCGTTAATGCTTGCCTATGCTCAAGGTAATGTATTAGCGTTTGAACAGCTTTATGCAAAACATAAGCTCATTGTCTATCGCTTCTTTATTAAGCAAAAATTAACATTAGCTGTTGCTGAAGAGCTAACGCATGATACTTGGTTGAAGGTTATTAATGCGCGAGAACAGTATGTTGTTAGCGCAAAATTTACCACTTATTTATTTACAATAGCTCGCCGCATATTTATCGATTTTCAACAGAAAAAAAGTACTCAGTGTGAAATTACAAATAAAGAAGATGTGTTAGATGAATTAGCTCAACCACCGAATACCATTAACGAAAATGATGAAACACAACAATTAAATATTGCAATAAAGCAGCAGATATTACTACTGCCTTACGATCAAAGAGAAGTTTTTCTATTAAAACAAGAAGCAGGGTTTAGTATTGAAGAGATTGCTAAAATTACAGAACAAAATAAAGAGAGTGTGAAAAGTCGTTGGCGTTATGCGATTAAAAAAATACGTGAGGGGTTAAGTGCTTATGTCTAATAAATCAGATGAGAATAAAATATCAGCTCAAGATGAAGCTTTTATTGATTCACTTTATGCTGAGTTAAAGGCAGAAAATGAGCAGCCAAGTGAGTTGTTAGATCAGCGCATTATTTCTGCTGCAAAGAAAGCTATCTCGACTAAACCTCAACAAAAAACTCAAAGTAGCACCAAAGTTAAATCGACGATTAATAAAATACGAATAAAACCTGTGTGGTACGTCTCTTTAGCTTCGGCAGCATCAGTTTTTTTGGTTGTGTCACTTGTTATTAACCAAGTTGTTATTGAAAATGTAGCGCAAGAACCAGTTTCAATTCAGTCTGAACCATTATTTGAGGAAAAAGCTGTTGTTCCACATGAAAAAACAGCAGCTATAGGTCAGAGAGAGCAAGTAAAACGTAAAATAATGAAATCAAGCTCACAAAAACGAAATACTAAGTTGCATGCATTCGACGATGCTAAAACTGATGCTTTCGCTCTAGCACCGTTAGTTGATATGAGTGTATCTGCTAATAAAGCATTAGTTTTAACTTCTCAACAGTATTTATTATTTAAAAGCCAACAAAAGCAATGCTCTTTAGTATCTGAAAATGACACTTATTATTTAGTGAATATTTTTGATAATGAAACAGAGCAGAAGGATAATTTTGTACAATATAAGCTTTTGAAAAGTGAATTTTATTTAAAAAGTCGATCATCTCAAAAACAGGAT
>Ga0209826_1002517_pt1 | contig 11966 bp, 11 predicted proteins | sample GOMGulsemesocosm_5_FD_184637 | JGI IMG/M metagenome (GOLD analysis project Ga0209826, IMG submission 184637) | Methane-oxidizing microbial communities from mesocosms in the Gulf of Mexico - GOM15C Gulf of Mexico (SPAdes) (version 2) | ecosystem: Environmental > Aquatic > Marine > Cold seeps...
CTTTAAATCGTTCGATGATGATGGTTTTTAAATATTTATCATTACTCATGCTGTCCTCTTTATAGTTAGATATGTACATTTAAATATGCCAATTTGGCATATTTAAATACACACGAAAAAGTAGATGTCTTTAAAGACATCTACTTAATTTTTTCTTCTTCTAAAACATCTATTCTAAATTGTTCTAAATACTCTTTTGGTAATTTCCCCGTAATAACTCCTGGTAAATACCCTTTTACAGAGATAAAGTATGAATATACTGTCTCAAATGTAAAAAAGGAAATAATCGCACTTCCCATAAAATGCATAAATAATAAGAACCTTTTTATCTGTATTGTTTGGGCATACGTGGCAGATGTAGGATCTATGTACCAAATAACAAATCCACTTACAACAAGTAAAGTACTAAATGCCACAAAAGTATAATAATTTATCCTGTCCATGTGTTTGTATTTTCCTCTTAAGAAAAACTTCTTCCACATTTTCGAACTGGGTCTTACAAAATACTTGTGATCTTTAAAAGCAATAACAGTGATAAGGAACCAAACAGGAATCCAACCAATACCTGCTAATTCATGAGTTGATCTCATAAACCTAGCCACTTCACCTCCACCAGTAATATTTCCAAAAGTAATTGAAAAACCAGTAATAAACAAATAAATCATAAAAATGATGTTGAGTAATATTACAGCTCTTTGGAAAACAGAATACACCAATACAGAGTCATCTTTATTGGTTATCTTGGCTTGTTTTCGCCCCTTTGCTATGATAAACATAGTTAAAAACAGTAAAAATTCAACCAAAAATACAATAGGAAGTAAATGTTGTCGCTCTTCAAATGCACGTATTACTTCAGGAGCAATCGCTTCATAAGAAGGACCAAACAGCATTACATTACCTTGTTCATGATGAGATAAACTCTCAAAGGGAACAACTTGACCTGTAAAATTACCTTGTACAATTTGCAATAGGAATTTAAACACATAATCTAAATCTGCAATGGTAGCGAGCCAAAAATACCAATAGGTTAACACAAGAAATAAGAACCCTATAATTAAATAGGGTCTCATTTCATTCATTGTTAATTTATTATTTTCCATAGGCCTTATCCCAACCGTATGGTGCAGATTGAACTCCATGACCTGCTGCGAGTACTCTTTCTCTAAAGATATCAGAAACACTTGCAGCATCTCCAACTAAAAGAGCTTTAGTAGAACACATAGCCGCACATACAGGAACTTTTCCTTCTGAGATTCTATTTTGTCCGTATAATTCTCTTTCTTTATTCGAGTTAGTCTCTTCTGGACCACCAGCACACATAGTACATTTGTCCATCACACCTTTGGTACCAAAAGCACCATCTTGTGGGAACTGTGGAGCTCCAAATGGACAAGCATATAAACAATATGCACAACCAATACATTTTTCTTTTGAATGTAAAACGATTCCATCTTCTCTGATGTAAAAACAATCAACAGGACAAACTTCTTCACAAGGAGCATCTGTACAATGCATACATGCAATAGATAAAGAATATTCTAAACCTATTTTTCCCTCATTGATTGTTACAACTTTTCTTCTGTTAACGCCAACAGGTAATTCATGTGCTTCTGCACAGGCTACTGAACATCCATCACAGTGAATACATCTATTTTCGTCACAATAAAACTTCATTCTTGCGTTCATACTCATATACCCCTATGCTCTTTCTACTCTACACAATCCACCTTTTGTTTCGGGGATTTGAGTAATAATGTCGTAACCGTAGTTTGTAACTGTATTTGCACTCTCACCAGTAGCATAAGGTTTTGTACCTTTAGGATATTTATGAGATAAATCAACACCTTCCATAACTCCAGCAAAATGTAGAGGTATAAATATTCTGTCAGGTGTAACACTGTGAGAATATTTAGCTTTTACCTTAATCTTCGTACCTTCAGGTGAGTGAATCCACATCATTGAACCATCTCTAATTCCATGACGACCTGCTAAATCAGGATTAATATCACAGAACATATCAGGCGTTAATGCAGAAAGATACTTAGACGCTCTCGTTTCCATACCTGCACCATTAAAGTTAACCAATCGACCAGTAATAAGGTTTATTGGAAACTCTTTTGCCCAAGGTTTTTCTGTTTGTTTTGTCACATATTGAGTGTCAACTCTATAGTGATTTTCTTTAGTAGCATAAGAAGGATGTTCTTTGACTAAATCTTCTCGTGGAGAGTGTAATGGCTCTCTGTGCAATGGAATTTTATCTGGGAACGTCCACACATTTGCTCTGGCTTTTGCATTTCCATAAGGCGCGATACCAGCTTCCATACATTTTTCAGCAATAATATTTGAAGTATCCACTTTCCAGTTTTTACCGATTCTTTTCTTTTCGTCTTCACTTAAAGTGATGCCAAGAACTTCTTCAATATTTTCTTTTGTAATTTGTGGGTATCCATCTTTATTTGATGAATCTTTTGGAGCACTTCCAGCACCAGCTAGGATATCAACACCTTCATGTTCAACTCCAAATCTAGCTCTAAATCCCATACCACCCTCTTTTACAGGCCGGTTAATGTTATATAATACTGGACTTCCAGAGTGTTTTTCAGTCCAACATGGCCATGGTAATCCATAGTATTCACCAGTCATGTTTCCATAACCTCTTAAACTAACTTGATCAAATTGATGCCAGTTTTCAGAATGTTTTTTAAGTCGTTCAGCTGTCCAACCAGTTAATCCAATAGTTTTAATGATTCTTGCAATTTCATCGGTTGCATCTTCTGGGAAAGTATAAGTTTTTTTATTTTCTTTAACTTTCATACCCATTGTAAGTTCATCATAAAAACCAAGTCTTTTTGCCATTTCAAACATAATATCTTGATCTGTTTTGGCTTCATACATAGGTTCAATTACCTTGTTTCTCCACTGTGCAGATCTGTTGGTAGCTGTAACTGATCCTGATGTTTCAAACTGAGTTGTTGCAGGTAAAATATAAACATCGTCTTGTTTATCAGTAATAATAGCGCCCTCGTTTACAAAAGGATCACAGAATACCGCGATATCAAGATTGTCTAATGCTTCTTTTACTTTTTTTGTTTGTGCAGTTGAAGTAATACCATTACCCATTACAAACAATGCTTTGATATTTGTTCCTGCATTATGAATTTTATCTTCACCTGGGTTTCCACCTAAAACACCAGACCACCAACGTGATAGTGTAAAACCTTTTTTACCCATCCAATCTTCAGATTTAAATCTTTTTGTTAACCAAGAATAATCAACACCCCAAGATTTTGCAAAGTATTTCCATGAACCTTTACTTAATCCATAATATCCAGGTAAAGTATGTGATAAACAACACATATCAGTAGCACCTTGAACATTATCGTGACCTCTTAAAATATTACATCCACCACCTTCGATTCCGATGTTTCCAAGTGAGAGTTGTAAAATTGGTGCCAATCTAGTATTTGAACTTCCAATTGAATGCTGAGTAAGACCCATAGCCCAAATAAGCGTTCCTGGAGTTTCTTTTGCGTATGCACGAGTTATTTGAATCAATAAATCAGCACTTACACCAGTGACATCAGCAACCCTTTGGGGATTCCATTTTTTTGCTTCTTCAATAACCAAGTCCATACCATAAACTCTATCATCAATGTAGCCTTTATCTTGCCACCCATTTTTAAAAATAAGGTGTAACATTCCATACATAAAAGGAATATCAGTACCTGGTCTAATTTGTGCATATAAATCTGCTTTAGCAGCAGTTTTAGTATATCGTGGATCAACAACAATAATCTTCGCGTTGTTTCTCTCTTTTGCTTTTAAGAAGTGTCCAAAACCAACTGGATGATTTACAGCAGGATTTGCACCAAATATAATAATCGCTTTTGCATTCTGAATATCATTCAGAGAATTTGTCATAGCACCATAACCCCATGTGTTCGCCACCCCGGCGACTGTTGAGCTATGTCAAATTCTAGCTTGGTGATCTATATTATTTGTTCCATACATTGCTGCAAACTTTCTAAAATAGTAAGCTTGCTCTGTTGAAAATTTTGCAGATCCTAAGAACATAGCTGAATCTGGTCCTGCTGTTTGTCTTAAGTTTTCCATTTTCGTTGAAATTTCGTCAAGTGCTTGATCCCAAGAGATTCTTTGCCATTGACCATTTCTTTTAACCATTGGGTGTTTAAGTCGTACTTCAGATCGAGACATATCAATCATATTAGCACCCTTACAACAGTGACCACCAGCAGAAACTGGGTGATCTTGCGCCACTTCTTGACGTACCCAAACACCATTTTGAACTTCAGCTATGACTCCACAGCCTACTGAACATGCAGTACAGATAGTTTTTACTTTCTTCGAACCTGGATATGGGTTTTTAACTTCCTCATCCGTTGCAGCTCTAGTAACTCCTGTACTTGCCAAACTACTTGTCGCTCCAAATGCAGTTGCAACTGCAGCCATTCTTAAAAATGACCGACGTCCAACCTTTGCATTAAGTGCTTCATATGTATTTGCCGACATACTTTGCTCCCTTTTTACTTAGCTTGTTTGTAATAATCGTCCCAAGCTTGAGTTTTTTTGTAGTTAACCTCTTTTTTAGTTGAGCTTCCTACGACAACACCATTAGAACCAGCTTCTACAGTTTTAGATCCACTTGCTGCTAACACAGTAGCACCAACAGTAACCGCACCTGCAGCTACGATTGCAGTTTTTTTTACAAAACCTCTTCTGCTTTCTTGCACAAGTTCCTCCTTATAAAATTTAGTCCCCAAACATATGAGACTTAAATAAATCAAAATCTTTAACTTATTTAAGTCTCATAGGAAAGTGCTACTTTTCTTTGCTACGAACTAAACTTCATTCTCCACATCATAAGCAATGCTGTTTGGGTCAATATCTTGTTTTGGTCCCATAGCTTTTAGTTGTTTATTTCGAGCACGTCTTTCTAATTCTTCTTCACTAACTTCATCAGCACTATTTTCTTCTTGAGGTTTTTTCACCATAATAGGTTTTGAAACTTCTAAATAAAGACGTTCAAAACTCATAAATGCCTGGAATACAACAATAACATCTTGAAATATTTTTGCATTTTCATGTTCATATACATCTCGTGAGAACTCATCCACAAACTCATTTAAAACATCTGCAAAAACACAATGTGCTACTGTTTTATATTGGGATTCTCCAAGTGCTATTAAATCTAAAAGTTCCGCCATAAGTGTTAAGATAAACGCAACTGAATCTTCTAAATCTGTATAACTTTTTTCGTCTCTTCTGATTCTGGTTTTTGCAAGAAAATCCAGCATTTGAACTCTTTTTTTACCACTTTCCACATTTTCGTCATAAAATGATGCTGTGGTTCTGATAGTTGAGCTAAATGGGTTATGAAACAAGTCATCGTATTCTTGCATCAATTTTACATTAGACATAGGATCTAACTCTGCTTTAATTCGTTTTAGTGCTTCACAACTTGTATTATCAAGAGGACTATCAATTAAAACATTCACCATATTAATTAATGACAAATAACTTTGAGTATCGCTAGAGTAAACAAAAAACTTACTAAACAAACAGTAATAAACTGCCCTAGCTTTGTTAATATTTTGATCTTTCATAATTACTCCTGTTCTTTATTGTATAAGCTTCTATTATTCATATAACTTTCCATCATAATTTTTGGTTTACAGTTTTCGCAACAATAAAGTGTGCGCTCTTTAACTGGGTCTTTTTTAAACATGGGAGCCATAATAGTGGCAACCTTTTCAATGGCTTTTGTGGTTGCAAACTCCACTCCACACTCAACACAAGCAAACAAAGTATCTTTGGCCAGAGTTTGTTCCGTAAACCAAGTAGGATTTAAATGCAAGGTATCTTCTTCGATACTAATACAATCATTTTCAGGACAAGTAGCAACACAGTATCCACATGAAGTACACACAGAAGCATTAATACGCAATGAATTATCATGAACATTGGCAATTAATGCATCAACATTACAAGCACCCACACACGATAAACATAAAGTACAATTGTCCTCGTTGACTTGTACTTTTCCGTAGTGAATAAAAGGGCCAGTGTTAACAACACCTAAGTCTTCCTCACCAACAAGATGTTTTAATCTATATGAAAAAGTTTCTCTTTTTTTGATGTTTACTTGATTGAAGGTATATCGTGAGTTTTCTACAAAATCTACTTCTATAAGAGCTTGCACCAACTCTTCTTTATCCATAGCAATATAAATAGCTTTTTTGTTGTATTTTTTTTCATAAATATCATTTAAGATTCTAATGGATTCGTTACTTCCTTTAGAGAGAAAATCAGAATAAAAAATCACACTACTTCCACTTTCTTGTAAAAGCGTTAAAAAAGAAGCTTCATGTAAAAACTTTTCTCCCTCGATTGTGAAAGGAAGAATATTTTCTTTTAAATCAACTTCCAAATCCTCAAGTTTCATTTTTTCGGGAATGATTAAAGGAATACTGCCTTGGAACAATTTACTCAGCTCAAATAATGACTCGGTATTGGTTGGCGCGTAATCAAGTGCTCCTGAAGGACAAACAGAAATACATCCCCCACAGCCATGACAATCAATTTGTGAGAATTCCAAATGTTTTTGTTCATCAATTTTTACAATTGCAGTTGTAGGACAGACATCTTCACATCTGGCGCATATTTCTTCTCTTCGTTCATGATATTGACAGATTGAGCTATCATAAGTTGTAAATTTTCTATATTCATAATCATCAATATTGGCTCTGAGTGTTGTTAAAACCACATCTAAAGTTAACTCAACAGGATCAAAAGAACCACTTTGATGAAAAGCGAATTCAGGAGCATCAAACCAGACTATTTGATCAACTTTTAAAATGACATCTTTACCCTCATCATCAACTACCACATTTAAATTTCCAATATGTCCTGAAATATTTTTTACAATCTTTGCAGATACATTAAATAAATCAAATTCACTTTTTGAAACTTTTGATATAAATTCTGTTGATTGAGTTTCATTGGCAACCAATAAAACTTTGTTGCTTACTTCTTGTGTATAAGGTACATCTTCAGCGTAGTCAAATTTTATTGAACGTAACTCGTAAAGTTTTTCTACATTCTCAATTTTTTTATTAAGGGAGTCCTTGGAGTTTTTGATATAAAAATCAATCTCTGGTGCATAAAATTCTGCATCAACTTCAGCTGAGTTAGATACTATATACTCGGCATCTTCCAGACCTTCTAAACTGTTAGTTACTTTTATTGTTTCACTTAAGGGGAAGTCTAAACCATCTTTGTTGAAGTAAATAAATTCTTGCATACGATATGCCTTTTGGTAAATTTTATTTTACCAATTTTAGAGGCATTATTCTTCAATTTTACTTAAACTGTTAAAATATTTTTACCATTTAAGTTTTTTATATACTTATGTGTTGAGAAAGGATACATATAAGTATATATTTGGGAATATAGAGAAAAGTTATTTTGAGAACTGTTATTAATATGGTAAATATTAGTTGACCATTTACACTAAAATAATGATTTTTAATATAATTTGATATACTACTAAAACTTTGAAACTACAAACAAAGGTATTCATATTGAAAAAAGTTCTTCTCTTATTACTACTTTTATTGGCTTTAACATTTGGATTAAAAGATAAAACTTATACCAGTGATATAATAGTCTTAGGAAGTTCTTTACCAAAAACAGGCATTATTAAAGAGTGGGGAACCTCTGTTAACGCAGGAGCCAATGCCTATTTTAAATACGCAAATGATATGGATTTAATACAAGGCAAAAAAGTAAAACTACTTTCATATGATGATAAATATGAACCAGAACTTACTGAAAAAAACATCAAAAAACTAATTTTCAAAGATAAAGTCTTTGCTCTTTTTGGTTTTGTAGGCACTCCCACGGTTAAAAGAATCATGCCCATTGTTGAAGAAAATGACATTCCCTTTATTGCACCTTTTACAGGGGCATCATTTTTAAGAGAAATAGAGGATGAAAACTTTGTTAACTTTAGAAGTGGTTATTTTGAAGAAGTAGAAAAACTGGTTTCTCATTTACATGATAAAAAAAAGTTAAAGAAATTTGCAGTTTTTTATCAAAATGACGACTATGGAGAAGAAGGATATGTTTCTTTGTTAAATGCGCTTAGGAAAAGAGATATACCCTTGTTAGCGGAAGGAACTTACAAAAGAAATACTTTATCCATTAGACATGCTTTTCAAGAAATTAAAGATGCCCAACCTGAAGTTATTATCATGATAGGAGCATACAAAGCAAACGCCCTTTTTATCAAAAAAGCCAAAGAAGACTATCATTTCAAGGATACCATTTTTTGCAATATCTCTTTTGGAGATGCAAATGCCATGTTAAAAGAGTTGGATAATACGGAAAATTTATTGTTCTCTCAAGTTGTGCCCAGTTATATGAATACAAAAATCCCAGTGATTAAGGAATACAGAGAGTTAATGTCACGGTATTATCCTGATGTTCCTTATGGATTTATCTCTTTAGAAGCATTTTTAGCTGCAAAATCAGTGGTTGCAGCGTTACAAGGTATTTCAGGGGGTATTACGCAAGATAAGTTTTTAGATAAGTTAAAAACACTCTCTCCTCAGGTTTTAAAAGGATTGGATATAAAATATAAAAATTCACAACTTTTAAATCAAGTTTATTTGTTTGATTATATTAATGGAAAGTTTCAAGAGATAAAGGAAAGAACAAAATAATGTTTGTAAAAAAATTACTTTCTTATTTTGACACCTTTGCATTTTCCTACAAAACCAATTTTTTGCTTTTTATTATTACAGGAGGAATGGTATGTATTATTTTCCTTTCGGTTATATCTATTTTTTCACTAAAACAAGATTTTGATGTACTATTTGAACAAAGAACAAAACCCTTGGTTCAATTAGAAGAGATAAAAGACACTTACAAAATAAATATTTACGATACTTTCTACGATATTCAACATGATGGTATCTCTTATATTCATGCCAAAGAAGTTCTATCTTTGGCCAAACAGCTGATTAATGATGGTTGGAGCGATTATAAACAAAGAATCAACTCCAACTATTATCAACCTTCTTATATCACATCTTTAATTACCAGTGTTTATCCAATCAGCTCCATTCAAGAGAAAAAAATACTTCAAGAAAGTATTATCAATAATATTGAAAAGAAAAATAAAATCATTGATGTATTAATGGAAGATATTTTAAAATTCCTCGAAGATAGAAAAACCAATGAAGCATTGGTGCTCGTAGATAAACTCTACTTTGAAATAAATTCCATCAATATTTATCTCACAAGTTTAATTAACTATGATTTAAATTTGGCCATTAATGAAAAAAGAAAAACTGAAAAAGTATTTAATATCATGATAGTTATTTCTATCATTACTATTGGGTTTGTTTTTCTATTTAGTATTATTTTATCCATCATTATCATCAATAACTTTAAAAAACTACACAATTCTTTAGAGTTAAAAGTTGCACTAAAAACAAATGAACTTCAAAAACTCAATGATTCTTTAGAGAAAAAAATTAAAATTGAAGTTACTAACAACAGAAAAAAAGACTTGATTATGTTTCAGCAAGCTAAGTTGGCATCTCTAGGAGAGATGTTACAAAATATAGCCCACCAATGGAGACAACCACTGGGAAGTTTAACCATGATTATTCAAAGTTTTCAAACCAAAATGATGCATGGAAAACTAACCGATGAATTTGTAGATAGGAAAGTAAAAGACTCTTTGTTACTTGCTAAAAATATGTCCAATACCTTAAATGATTTTCGAAACTTTTTTAATCCAGATAAAGATAAAACAGAATTTTTTTTAAGAGATTGTTTGGATCACTCTTTAGAGTTATCCAAATACCTTTTAGAAAAAGAGAAAATCTCCTTTACTTGCGTAATTAAAGACAATGTGAAAGTAAATGGATTTTATAATGAACTTTCTCATGTATTTTTAAATATAATAAGTAATTCAAAAGATGCTTTGGCCACAAAAGATAAAAACGAAGTCAAATTGATATATATATTTATCAAAAAAGTGGATGATATGGCAAAAATAATTATGATTGATAATGCGGGAGGAATCCCTCAGGATGTGTTACCAAAAGTATTTGAGCCATATTACACAACAAAATACAAAAGTGCAGGTACAGGTATAGGTTTATATATGTCCAAACAAATTGTTGAAAAACATATGGCAGGTACTATTACATGCAGAAATATCAAACATAAATTAGGTACAGATAGATTACATGATTGTGCAAAATTTATTATTAGTATACCAATAAATCAATAGGATAAAAATGGCAAATAAAAATTTAAATATTTTACAAGAATTTAATATCTTGTATTTAGAAGATGATAAAAATCTAAGAGAACATACCAAAGATGTTTTAGAAGATTTTGTAAATAATATTTACGCAGTTGCAACGTCAAACGAAGCCTTAAATATTATCTTAAATAACAAAGTGGATGTGATTATTTCTGATATCTTACTTGAAAATGAAAATGGAATTGATTTTTTAAAGTTTTTAAAAGAAGATAAAAACATTCAAATTCCATGTATACTCACAACAGCACACACGGATACAAAATACTTACTCAATGCAATACAACTCAAAGTCGAAAACTATATTATTAAACCTATTAATATCAAAGAGTTGTTAAATACTTTACACGATATATTATTACCCTTTATTCAACAAAAAGAAATTCAAAAAAACCATAATATCATTAAAACTATTTCAACAGTAACAGATAGCAAACAAGTAGAAGTAGTTAATTATATTTTCAATAATTTAAATAATGACAACTTACTTATCACCTCTTATGCTGAAATTATGGAAAAAATCAGTATCAGTAAACCCACTTTAATAAAACTCTTTAAAGAGCTTTCTGAAAAGAAAATCTTAGTCAAAACACAGCACAAAACCTATCGTTTTGATGAAAAGTCTTTGCACGAGCTGTAGGAGATAATAATGAAAAGAATATTATTTGTATGTTTGGGAAATATTTGCAGATCTCCATTGGCCCAAGGAATTGCTAGAGATTATATTAAGAAAAATAATCTTGATACCATTGTTGATGGGGCAGGAACAGGAGATTGGCATGTGGGGAACGCACCTTATCCCAATGTTCAAAAAATTGCACTAGAGTTTGGTATTGATATTTCAGATTTAAAAGCCAGACAAGTTACTCAAGATGATTTTTCAGAGTTTGATTTACTTGTGGGTTTAGATGAAAAAAACGTGGCTGATTTAAAAAATCTTGGATGTACAAATGTTGTAAAACTGGGAAATTACCTAGAGGGCAATCCAGATATCCCTGATCCATACTTTTTTGAAGGATATGAGGGATATGATACGGTTTTTAAACTCATTGAAAAGTGTGTCATTAAACTTATTCAAAAAGAAAAATAAACAAGAAGAAACTTTAAATACTTCTCTTGTTTATTAAAAAACTATTTTTCTAAGTCTTTTTCTGCTTTAATTAGAGCAACTACTCCATCATACATATCTTGCACACATTGTACTTCAGTCACACCCAGTCTTCTTTTATTACTGATATCATAAATGCCACCTTCACTCTCAGAGTGCTCCCCATGAATTCCTCTTATTTGTAAAAAGTGCTTATTGGTAATTTTTTCAAATCTTTTCATATCTTGAGCCAATAAAGGCAGTTTAATATGAACACTTGCCCTCATAGCTGTTCCTAGGTTAGTTGGACAACTTGTAATATATCCTAAATGTTCATTATATGAAAAGGTGAGTTGTTCTTCCAGTTTTGAAATTGCAGTGGTAAGTCGAGTAAACACTTCTTTGATATCCCCACCACTTTGCATAGAAATAATTCGCAACTGGTCTTCTTCATTGACCCAAACCAAAAAAGTTTTCTCATTATTATGAAAAATTCCACGACCATATGGCCAGTTATCA
>Ga0209826_1002518_pt1 | contig 11965 bp, 12 predicted proteins | sample GOMGulsemesocosm_5_FD_184637 | JGI IMG/M metagenome (GOLD analysis project Ga0209826, IMG submission 184637) | Methane-oxidizing microbial communities from mesocosms in the Gulf of Mexico - GOM15C Gulf of Mexico (SPAdes) (version 2) | ecosystem: Environmental > Aquatic > Marine > Cold seeps...
TTTTGTGTTGTTAATTTTGTGTTGTTATTTTTTGTGAGTATTGTTTTTGTTGGATATAAAGAAGACAGTGAAACTAACTGAATATTATGCGCTGACAATGTTGGAATTAATTGTTGTAAAGCTATCATCGTTTCAGGGTGGGGATGGGCGATAGCAATGGCAATTTTTTTATTTTTCGCATAGTTAATCAATAATTGAAATTGTTTGTTAATATAGGCTTGAGTCAGTTGATTATCTAAAAAGATATATCGATGTTTGACTGGTACGCCCAACTTTTTAGCGATATGCTCCGCTTTTGATTTTGGACTCGTTTTACTGTCTAAAAATAACAAGTTATGCTGCTTTAGAAAGTTCATTGTCCAAGTCATAGGATCACTTAATTGAGTTAAATAACTGCCCATGTGATTGTTAATACCAATAGCAAAAGGAATTTCAGCAAATGAAGCACTCAGGCTGTTAACTATTTGTGTTTCATTCATTTTACTCGTTAGCGCCCCAGGGCCTAATTTTTTACCATTTTCTGCTTCCATAGGAATATGTAGTAAAACATCTTTGTGTTGTGCATTGGCTTGTAAGGCAAGTTCCTTTCCATAAGGAGTGTGCGGTAAAATTGAATAAGTTATCTCACCAGGTAAGGTCAAGGCATGCTTGTCAGTCTCGCGATAACCAATGTCATCAATAACAATGGCTATACGGGCTGGGGCTGCAGCGATTGGTTTGATATAAAGAAGAGAAAAAAGTAAAAAGATAAAAAGTGTAAAAATTTTTGACACGACTGAAACCATTTAATTATTTTTATTATGAGCCGAAAAAGCAATCAAAGCATAGCATTAAACGGCACTATTTTATAGTAATTACAGCAACTACTTACACCATAACTTGGGGTTTACAGCTTTACCTTTATGGCGAATTTCAAAATATAAACCTGCTTGTTCTTGCCCGCCACTTTGGCCTACTAAAGCAATAGGCTCGCCAGTTTCCACTCTATCTCCTACTGATTTTAATAAGGTTTGGTTATGGGCGTATAAACTCATGTAGCCATTACCATGATCGATCACTGTTAATAAACCATAACCTTTCAACCAGCCTGAAAATAAAATAGTACCATTGTGAATGGTGCTCACTTGTCTACCAATAGGTGCGCTAAGCAATACTCCTTTCCATTTTAAATACCCTTGTTTTTTGCTACCAAAACTATGTAATAGTCTCCCTTTTATAGGCCAAGAAAGCTTTCGTTTTAATTTACTTAAGCCAAGTAAATCTCTTTCCGTTTGTATTAGGGCTTCTAGCTTTCGTAAGGCTGCCGCCAAGTTAGCTTCTTCAGCTTTTAATTTAGCTAATTGTTGTTTGTTAGATAAAATTTTCTTTTTTAATGCGGTGAGAGTTTTTTTACGTTTTATTTTGTTATCACTGAGCCTAGCTTGTTGTTGATGTTGTGATTTTTTTAATATTTCAAGTTGAGTTACTTGTTCTTGATGCATACTGCTCACTTCAAGTAACGCTGTTATTGTTGTTTGAAAATTATCTATTTCTTTAATGCGAGCTTTGTTTAAATATTGATAATAGCTAATGGTTCGTTGAATTTTTTCACTTTGATCTTGGTTTAATAATAGTTTTAAGTAGTCATGTTGGCCTGTAGTGTAGGCAGAGCGAAGCTGTTTGGCTAATAGTCGTTCTTGCCTTCTTTTTTGTGCCGTTAATTGTTGTTTTTCTTTACTTAGTTTAGTTATTTTTCTATGCGTTACTTTTAGCTGTTGTTCTGTGCTATTGATTGCTTTGGCCGTTTTGGCAATAGCTAAATCATTCAATTTTAATTTTTGCTCTAGTTTTTCGCGAGTTTGATTGGTGTTGAAAATATTAGATTCTTGTTTAGCAATAGCCCGTTGAACACTGCTAAGTTGAGCATTGTTTTTTGCTTTAGCTTTTTCATTATTGTTTGCTAAGCTAGCAAAGGACACAAGTAAGCAGCTTAGAAAAATTAAGCTGCTTATTTTTTTTATAAAGAGGATGGCTTGGTACCGCATTAATCTAATTGCATCAATACAGAGCCAGTCATTTCTTCAGGTTGCTCCATTGCCATTAAATGCAATAATGTTGGAGAAATATCACTTAAAGTGCCTTTGTCGGCAGGTGTAGCATTTCTTCCAACATAAATGAGTGGCACAGGTTCACAAGTATGTGCAGTGTGAGCTTGGCCTGAATTTTCATCAAGCATTTGTTCAGCATTACCGTGATCGGCGGTAATTAAGCATTCACCGCCTGTTTTTTGTAAGGCATTAACGACACGACCTACACAAGTATCAACGGCTTCACACGCTTTTACTGCTGCGTCAAAGTCACCTGTGTGGCCAACCATGTCGCCATTAGGGTAGTTACATACAATAAAATCATATTCACCACCTTCAATAGCGGCAACTAATTTTTCGGTTAATAATGTTGAATTCATTTCAGGTTGTAAATCATAAGTAGCGACATCAGGAGATGGCACTAAAATACGTTGCTCACCATCAAAGGTGTCTTCTTGACCGCCACTAAAGAAAAAAGTGACGTGAGCATATTTTTCAGTTTCTGAAATACGTAATTGTGTTTTGTTATGTTTAGCTAACCACTCACCCATCACATTATTTAATGTTTGTGGAGCGTAGGCACAACTGGCTTTTATATCGGCAGCATATTGAGTGAGCATAACAAAATCACTTAATACTGGCATTTTTTTACGAGTAAAACCTTTAAAATCTTTTTCAGTAAAACAACGACTGAATTGACGAGCGCGATCCGCCCTAAAGTTCATAAAAATTAACGCATCGCCATCATTCACTTCAATGGTGTTGCCTGACTTATCAAGGATAGCACTGGCACTAACAAATTCGTCATTTTCATCACGCTGATAAGCTGCATCGAGTGCTGATAGCGCATCGCTATATTGGTATTGGCTTTCTCCTGATACCATTAAATTATAAGCAGCTTCAACACGATCCCAGCGTTGATCTCTGTCCATCGCGTAGTAACGGCCTATAACTGACGCTATTTGTCCCTTTTCTTGTGGCGATTCTGATGGAAAAAGTTGTTTAAATTTTTCTTGAGCTTTTTCTAGGGAGGCTTTAGCACTGCGTGGTGGCGTATCTCTACCATCTAAAAAGGCATGTAAGTAAACTTTATTAGCTCCGCGGGTTTTGGCTAATTCCATCATGGCAAAAATGTGGTCTTCGTGGCTATGGACGCCACCAGGCGACATCAAACCAAAAATATGCACGGCCTTATCTTGGCTTACGGCTTTATCAACCGCTTGGCAAAGTACGGGGTTTTGGCGAAATTCATCATCTGTAATAGCTTTGGTGATACGGGTGAAGTCTTGGTACACCACACGTCCTGCGCCTAAATTAACATGGCCTACTTCAGAATTGCCCATTTGTCCGTCTGGCAAGCCAACCGCCATGCCTGATGTTTGAATCAGCATATTGGGATAATCAGTTTTGAGTTTATCTAGTACAGGCGTACTTGCAGCTTGTATAGCATTAGAATTACTTTGTTCACGATAGCCCCAGCCATCTAATATAATTAATACCATAGATTTTTTATTTGCATGTGCCATTACTGCTGTACCTTTACTGATATGAAAGAAGTCTCGCTATTGTACACATAAGCAGTGGTTTATTTAAGCAAGATAAGCGATTAAATCTTCATAGCAAAAAAACGCAAGATCTGTATACTATCACGGTTTTTAAAATTACATTTATTAGGTTAGCTTTATATGGAACAGTTTATTACATTTGTCAGCAATAATGGTATGTTGAGCGCGGCATGGGGTGCTTTAGTTGTAGCTATTATCGTGACAACGATTAAAATTCAGATGTCACCCGTTAAACAAGTTAGCTCACAAGAGTTAACTTTTTTAATGAACAGAGAGCAAGGTGTTGCTCTTGATATTCGCAGTGAAAAAGAATTTAATACCAGCCATATTCTTGATGCAGTTGGTTTATCAAATGAAAAAATCAATAAAAATGGTTTTGCTAGCCTTGAAAAGCATAAAGAAAATCCCATCATAGTTGTATGTAGTGCGGGAATTATTGCTGTTAAAGTAGCAAACGATTTATATAAGAAAGGCTTTTCTCGCGTTAGCGTGTTAAAAGGTGGTATGGGCGCATGGACGAGTGCGGGTTTACCCGTTACTAAAAAATAATTTTCGATTAAGTGTTTTCGTGATTTCATACTCGTAACTGGGTTTTATAACGTCTAAGGTAGAGTGATTTATGGCAAAAGTAGAAATTTACACTAAAGAATATTGTCCGTACTGTACGCACGCAATTAAATTGCTTGAGTATAAACTAGCCGAGCAACCATCATTGCAAGTTGAAAAAATTAGTATTGATGGTGATATGGCATTGCGTAACAAAATGATTGCCCGTAGTAATGGTAGCTATACAGTACCGCAAATATTTATTAATGATGTACATGTTGGCGGTTGTGATCAACTTGTCGCTTTAGAACAGAATAAACAGTTAGATGCTTTGTTAACCGATAAGTCTTAACCAATAAGCCTTAATCAATAAGTAATACTAACTTAACTAACTAACTAATTTAACTTAACTTACGAATATAAAATACAGGAAAACTCTCATGAGTGATGAAAACCAAAATCAAGCAGGCGAAACTGCACAAGCTGAACCTCAATTTGCTATTCAGCGTATTTACACTAAAGATGTTTCATTTGAGACACCTAATTCGCCAGCTGTTTTTCAAAAAGAATGGAAGCCAGAAGTTAAATTAGACTTAGATACTCGCTCTAATAAATTGGCAGATGATACTTATGAAGTGGTATTAGCTGTAACAGTTACTGCGACGGTTGAAGGTCAAACGGCTTTTTTAGCTGAAGTACAACAGGCCGGTATTTTTACTATTGGTAACTTACCTGAAGCGCAATTAGCACACACTATTGGTGCATTTTGCCCTGCAACTTTATTTCCATACGCGCGTGAAGCCATTGCAAGTTTAGTTAATCGTGGTTCATTTCCTCAATTTAACTTATCACCTGTTAACTTTGAAGCCTTATTTGCTTCTTATGTACAACAACGTTCTGCAGAAGCAGAAGCAAATGCACCTGAAAGTTCAAAAACGCATTAAAAATAAAGTTTTGAGTGACGAGTTATAATACGGCACTATAATGATAGTTGGCTGTTTTTATAACTCGATACTTTTTTACTCAAAACTTAACCAAAACTGAATCAAAACTGAATCAAAATCAAAACTTATTCAAAACTAGTTTGTGACTTTTCCTTACACTTTCCCTGAGAAAAAACATGACACTTTCTGCTGATATTACTGTATTAGGTGCTGGCTCTTACGGTACTGCTTTGGCTATTTGCTTGGCTCGTAACGGTCATAAAACTTTGCTTTGGGGACGTGATGCTACACAAATAAAAGCAATGGCTAGTGCGGGTGAAAACACTAAATACTTAGCCGGTTGTCCATTTCCTGATAGCTTAACGCTTATAAGTGACTTAGCCGCTGCTGTTCAGGCAAGTGCTAATATTTTGGTGGTTGTACCAAGTCATGCTTTTGGCGATATGCTCAAGCAAATTAAACCTGAATTGAGAAGTGATGCTAAAATTGCTTGGGCAACTAAAGGATTAGATCCGCAGTCAGGTGAATTATTACAAAATGTCGCTCGCGCTGTTTTAGGTGATAATATCGCTCTAGCCGTATTGTCAGGCCCCACCTTTGCTAAAGAAATGGCTGCAGGTTTACCCACCGCTATTTCTTTATCGTCTACCGATAATAGCTTTGCTGTTGAGCTATCTAATCTATTACATTGTGAAAAGTGCTTTCGTGTTTACCCTAATAAAGATTTTATTGGGGTGCAATTAGGTGGAGCCGTTAAAAATGTTATCGCTATTAGCGCGGGTATATCCGATGGTATAGGTTTTGGTGCTAATGCACGTACTGCATTAATTACTCGGGGGCTTGCTGAAATGACCCGTTTAGGTGCAGCATTAAATGCTGATCCGGCTACTTTTACAGGTATGGCAGGTTTAGGTGATTTAGTGTTAACGTGTACTGATAACCAGTCACGAAATCGCCGTTTTGGTTTAGCGTTAGGAAAAGGTACTGATGTCGAGCAAGCGATGACTGATATAGGTCAAGTGGTTGAAGGCTACAGAAATACCCAAGAAGTACGCATGTTAGCCAAAAGAATGAATGTTGAAATGCCAATAGTTGAACAAGTTTATCAAGTGCTTTATAAAGGCAAAGCGGCAAAGCTTGCTGCTGCAGATTTGTTATCCAGAACTCAAAAACAAGAATAAAAGTTTTACATGGCTATGTACTTCACTCAGGAACACTATAAAATGTGCGTTATATTCCCTGTAGGTCGGCATTTATGCCGTCAAAGTGACGGGCTAAAGCCTGATGAATCCCCACAAAAACAAGCTTTAACATTATGTTTTAAATGGCAAAGTTACAAAGCTGTTAACTCTGCACTACTGTAAAATGGCTTTAATCAGATAATATCACCGTGAAGTACATCCTACATTTATAGCATTTAACCTTATAAATTATGTTACAGCTCAATAAAATTGTTACCAATAGTTATTGGCACTCCCTCTACTTAGTACTACCTGTAGAGGCGACTTTAGTCGCCTGACAGCTTAATTTTCGCTGCTTTGGCGATTGAAATCGCCCCTACAAAAGCTACAAAAAAACCGATCTTAATAAAATTGCAGTCAATAATTATGGGGATTCATCAGGCTAAAGCCTGACCTACATTGAGACCTGAGCTATCTGCATAGGCATGAAGTTTTAAGTGATGGGAGTGAAGAGTTGCGAAGCTCTTTATTTATTATTTATTATTTATTATTTATTGCTAGGTTAGGCTCTTTTAAAACTCGAAAAGGCTCTTATACTGCGTTTGGAAAACCTAACTGACGCCATGCGTCATAAACAATCACTGCTACAGCGTTCGACAAATTCATGCTACGGCTTTCTTTAAGCATAGGAATTCGAATTTTATCTCCATCGGGAATTTGTACTCGCACCTCTTCAGGTAAGCCAGCTGTTTCTGAGCCAAACAGTAAATAATCACCTTCGGTAAAAGTTACATCACCATAAAAATTATTGGTTTTAGTCGTTATCGCTAATATGCGCTTTGGCTGCTCTTTTTCTTTGAAGGCATTAAAACTGGCATGGCGTTTTATCGCGGCAAACTCATGATAATCAAGCCCTGCTCGGCGTAGTTTTTTATCCTCTAAATCAAAACCTAATGGTTCTATTAAATGTAATCGAAAACCAGAGTTGGCACATAAGCGGATTATATTGCCGGTATTTGGTGGAATTTGTGGCTGAAAAAGCACAACATCTAACATAATGATAACAACGCTATTTTGAAGGTAAGGTTTTTTGTTATTATAACGGTTATTAAGATTTTACGCTTCACTTTTGGAAACACTTTTTATGTCTCAAAAAGCCACACCCCAAAAAATACAGTTGTCTGAGCAGCAGAGTGATTATGCTTATTGGGTGAAATTAGCCGCAATCTGTTCATCATCGGTAGCCTTGATCCTTGTTAGTATCAAGTCTTATGCATGGTTAATGAGTGACTCTAGCGCCATGTTGGCCTCAACCACTGATTCTATGCTAGATTTATTTGCTTCAGTGATGAATATTGTTATTTTACGCTTTGCGCTAGCCCCTGCAGATAAAGAACATAGATTTGGCCATGGTAAAGCAGAAAGTTTAGCGGGGTTAATACAAGCAGCTTTTGTTTTAGGATCTGCTATTTTACTCATTTTTAATGGCGTTGAACGCGTTATTAATCCTAGGGTTATAGTACAAAGTAATATTGCTATTTGGGTGACTATTGTCGCGATCATATTGACACTGTTATTAGTGTTATTTCAACGTTTTGTCATTAAACGAACAGGCTCTGTGGTGATAAATGCCGATGCTTTACATTATCAGTCTGACTTGTTAATGAATATTGGTGTTTTATTGGCGGTTGTTTTGAGCCAAGGTATTTGGTTGCAAGCTGATGGTGTTTTTACCATTGTTGTTGCTTTATATTTACTTTTTAGTGCGGGACAGATTATTTATCAAAGTGTTTATCAATTGATGGACCATGAATTAAATGACGATGAATTATTGCAAATAAAAACTATTATTTTGAGTCATGAACATATTTTAGGCATGCATGATCTACGTACGAGGCAATCAGGTGCGCAGCGCTTTATTCAATTTCATCTAGAATTAGATGATGAGTTTTCTTTGTTGCAAGCTCACCGTATAGGTGAGGAAATTAGGGCAGAAATTTGTCAAGTGCTAGCACCTTGTGAAGTGTTTATTCATAATGACCCAAACTCTATAGTGCCGGAAGAGTTAAAATCATGCTCTTTAAAGTGATGTAGGGTATACGTGACAGGTATTACTTGTGATGAACGACATGATCAAAATAGTATGAAATTGATTGAGTTCAAAAAATAGAGCTTTTATACTATTTTTCTTTACAAATATAGAGTACTTGCTCTATACTGAAATCTGTTCTTAAACGAACTCTTACTTCTTACTTATTGTAATAATTGTATTCTAGCTTCCCCATAAGCTTATTAGCCGATGACCTTTTTATTAAAAGGTAGCATCGGTTTTTTTTGCCTTTTATATTTTTTATCGATCAATATCGAGAAAACCCAGTGATCTTTAGTCGCTGGGTAGTTCACTGAAAAGACTTGGCTTGATTAATCTTCTTGAGCAAACCAATTGCATATCACGGTATCGGCCTGTTCAGAGCCGGTTCGTTTGAGGGAGGAAAATGCCTGTACTTTAATGTCGCCATTAAGCTCTGCTAAAGTCTTTTTCACTTTTAATACTTCTGCGCTACGCTTTCCTTGTGATAATTTATCACACTTAGTCAATAGCGCTAAAACGGGCAGCTCGCTATCAACCGCCCATTCGATAAGATCTCTATCTAAGTCTTTCAAGGGGTGTCTAATATCCATTAAGACGACTAAACCTTTTAAACTTTCACGTTTTTCTAAATACTCACCAAGGGCTTTTTGCCATTTTTTCTTCATTTCGAGAGGAACTTTAGCAAAGCCATAACCCGGTAAATCAATTAAACGTTTATTATCAGCTATTTCAAAAACGTTAATTAATTGGGTACGGCCAGGTGTTTTACTAATACGCGCTAAACCTCTTTGGTTTGTTAAGGTATTTAATGCGCTTGATTTTCCCGCATTAGAGCGGCCGGCAAAGGCAACTTCAATACCAGTATCTTCAGGCAGTTTACGAATGTCTGGCGCACTGATGGTAAAAGTGGCTTTGCTTAAATGTATGGTTGTAGAAGGCAAGGGCATAACTCAGTTAGCTTTAAAACTAATAAAAAAGAATAGGAGACTTTTTATTATAACGTTTTCTAGTGATTTATAACTTAAATAAATAAAAAAATTGATGAAATACTGTATTTTTCAAGGATTTTTTTTGTGATGTTGTTACACATTGCTTATATTAGTGTAAAATGCAGCCACTTAATTAAGTTTAAATAGATATTTAAATAAATAATAAAGATAAAAAATTAATTTATTTTTCGACAAGTAGAGAGTAACTCCATGAAAAAAATTATCCTTTCACTATTATTAACCGTGAGCGTTATAAGTACAGCAAATGCATTAGAGGGCGATGCCACCGCAGGTAAAACAAAAGCCAGTATCTGTGGCGGTTGTCATGGTGCTACAGGCCTCAACCCTAGCCCAACTTATCCTGATTTGGCAGGACAACATGCTGCTTATATACAAAAGCAATTAGCTGATTTTAAATCAGGTGCTCGTAGTGACATGATGATGGCACCGATGGCAGCTAATTTATCCGAACAAGATATGGCTGATTTAGCGGTTTTTTTCTCTAGCCAAAAACGTGCTAGTGAGCGTAAAAAAGTATCAACAAAACATAATGCTGCACCAGTCTCAGCTGCTTCTACAGATAGTGTAGAGATAATTACTTCAACATCAGCTAAAGCTATTTATGTTGGTGATGTGAAATCTGGTCAAGAAAAGTCAGCTATGTGTGTTGCTTGTCATGGTGCAAACGGTAATAGCCTAGTGTCTATGTATCCTAAACTAGCGGGTCAGAGTGCTAGCTACCTTGCCAAGCAGTTAGCTGATTTTAAATCAGGAGCGCGTAAAGACCCTGTCATGGTTGGAATGGTTGCAGGCTTATCTGAAAAAGACATGCAAAATTTAGGTGCTTTCTTTGCCGTACAAACCTCTACAGCAGGTACCGGTGAAGCAAGTGATGCGGGTCATCAGTTATATTTTGGTGGCGATGCTAAAAAAGGTATTACTGCTTGTGTAGCGTGTCATGGCGTTAAAGGCAAAGGTATGTCACATGCTGGCTTCCCTGCTCTTGCGGGTCAAAATGCGGCTTACTTGAAGAAGCAAATTGTTAGTTTTCGTGATGGTAGCCGTGGTAATGATAAAAATAACATGATGCAAAACATTGCTATTAAGTTATCAGATAGTGATATTAAAGAATTAGTGAGCTATATGTCATCACTTAAATAAGTTCTCCGATATAAGAACTAAAAAAAGCAGCGTTTAACGCTGCTTTTTTGTTTATACATCCTAAAATACTAGCTTAGATTCAATTCTGAAGTGCATAACTTAATGAATATTGTTGATTAAGTGACTATGGAAATAACGAGCCTGAGCCAAGGGTATAGCCATGTAATAATAAGTAGAGTAGAGAACGTTTGACTAATAATGCTAATAATAAACAATTAATTGCTTGTCAACAATGCGATGCTCTTTATGATAAGCCTGAGTTAAAACAGGGACAACGCGTACAGTGTACTCGCTGTGGTAATACGATGGCAGAGCGTAAGGTCGATTCAATTGAACGTAGTTTTTATTGGTCTTTAGCGGGTTTATTACTTCTAATTCCCGCTGTTTTCTTACCTATTATGGGAGTGACACTTGCTGGACAATATCATCATGCCTCATTAATTGATTGTATTGTAGTATTGATTGACCGTGGTTTTTTTATGATTGCTACATTGGTGTTTTTGTTTGCATTAGCGGTTCCTATTGTGCGTTTGTTTGGTGCTTTTTATATTACCTATTGTGTTAAATTCAATAAATTAAAACCCTCGTTATTACATTTTTTTCGAGCTTTCCATCACTTAGATAATTGGGCAATGCTTAATGTTTTTATGTTAGGTATTGTGGTTTCTATGTATAAGTTGGTTGATGATACGGAATTGTCGGTTAATATGGGCTTGTTAGCCTTTATTCTTTTGCTTATTAGCTCAACAATGACATCAAGCTCTTTAGATCAAGATTATATTTGGCAAAAGTTGGAGGATGAATTTGTTGATTAATACTGCAAAAGAGGCCAATTTAGCGCTTTGCCCTCAATGCCACCGCCTCAATAATGTTTCGCTGGACAATCAACAGCAAAGTATACAATGTGTACGTTGCAAAGGTTTTTTTTATCAGCGTAAACCCCATAGCTTACAATATACTTTAGCTTGGAATATTGCCGCATTAATCGCTTTTATCCCTGCAAACCTTTACCCTATTATGATTATATCTTCATTGGGTATTGATAACCCTTCAACCATACTTTCTGGTATTGGGCAATTTGTTGATCACGAGTTGTATCCTATTGCCGCTATTATTTTTACCGCAAGTATTATTATACCTTTACTCAAAATTGTTGGTTTGTTTTTATTAGTTTATCGGGTTTATACTGGTGTACGTTTACGACCCGATAAGCATAGTAAATTTTATCGTGCTCTTGATTTTTTAGGACCTTGGTCCATGCTTGATGTTTTTGTTGTGACATTGTTGGTGGCAGTGGTTGAGTTAGGCTTTGTTACTTCTGTTGCCGCGGGTCCTGCGATAAATTATTTTACTTTAACGGTGATTTTTACCATGATCGCAGCACATAGCTTTGATCCTCGACTGTTGTGGGATAAAAAAAA
>Ga0209826_1002520_pt1 | contig 11963 bp, 5 predicted proteins | sample GOMGulsemesocosm_5_FD_184637 | JGI IMG/M metagenome (GOLD analysis project Ga0209826, IMG submission 184637) | Methane-oxidizing microbial communities from mesocosms in the Gulf of Mexico - GOM15C Gulf of Mexico (SPAdes) (version 2) | ecosystem: Environmental > Aquatic > Marine > Cold seeps...
GTGCTTTGGCTATGTCCGTCAGCCGTGCCAGTTCCCTAGGGGATTCGACGTTGATGATCACACCGGCGGCCAGCGCTGCCGCTAATTCTTGGTTGGATTTACCTGGCCCAGTGAAACTGATGTCGATGGGGGCAATGCCCGTGTTGAGGGCTATTTGCATCTCACCGAGGGAGGCGACATCCAGACCCTGGGTGAGACCCGCGATGTGTTGAACCAGTGAGGGCATGGGGTTTGCTTTGATGGCGTAGTGCAGTTCAAGCGGAGACGGCAGCTGCATTTTTAGCGCGGCGATGCGCTGGCTGATCAACGCGCGGTCGTAGGCGTAAAAGGGCGTTTGTCCAACCTGTTGCGCGAGCATGGTGAGCGGTTGCGCGCCGATGAGCAGTTGGTTGTCCTGTGTCTGGAACTGGTCCATGGCTATGTGTTGTAAGGGTTTGTGTTCCGCCATGTCAGTCTGCCTCGAAGGTGTACTGGTGGAGTTGACGGAGGCTACTGCGGTCTATTTTCCCGTTGGGGTTGTGCGGCAGTTGCGCCTGCACAATGACCTTTAGTGGCACCATGAAGTTGGGCAGTTGCTGTCGGCAGTGTTTGATGATCGCTTGCGCTGTCTGCGTGTCGTCAGTGGCGCCGTGTTGGCTGACGATGACGAGAATCGCTTGCCCCAGCGCGGGGTGAGGCACGCCAATGGCTACGACCTGCTCGACAGCGGGCAGCGGCTGAATGATGTCTTCGATCTCGCTGGGGCTGACGCGGTAGCCCGAGGTTTTGATCATTTCGTCTTGGCGGGCGATAAAGTACAGGTAGCCGTCCTTGTCGCGTCGCACGCGGTCGCCTGACCAGACCGCCATCTCGGTCAGTGGCAGCTGCTTGAGCTGTAGGGGGCTGGGTTTAAAGTGTTGAGTGGTTTTCTCTACGTCATTCCAATAACCCATGGCCACGAGCGCACCACAATGAACCAGTTCACCTGGCTCATTGTCGTCACACTCGCTGCCGTCGGCGCGCACCACCCAGACCCGAGCGTTGGGAATGGCTTTGCCGATGGACTCGGGGCGTGTGTCGAGTTGATCGGGGGGCAGATAGGTGGAGCGGAAGGCTTCGGTGAGGCCGTACATAAGAAACACCTCGGTATTGGGTAACTTGTCACGCAGTTTGGCGGTGGTGGCGATCGGCATGGCGCCGCCACTGTTGGTTATGTAGCGCAGCTGGTGAGGCTCCGGCCAGTCGAGTTGTGCCAGTTGATTCCACAGCGGCGGGACTGCGGCAAGGCCTGTGATCTGATGGCGTGTTACGGCCTTGATGACATCGCGGGGCAGCAGATAATCCATTAACACGACACTGGCGCCGACTTGAAAGGCGCTGGTCAGTTGGCTGAGGCCATAGTCAAAACTCAGTGGTAATACCGCGAGCAGTTTGTCGCTGGAGGTATTGCCCAAATAGTGGGCGACGCTGCGGGCACCGGCGCACAGGTTGCGATGGGAGAGCACGACGCCCTTGGGTTTACCGGTGCTGCCGGAGGTATAGAGAATAGCGGCCATATCCGTGTCTATGCGTGTATGTGGCGGTTGCTCAGAACTTTGCAAGCAGTCCCAGAGGATGACCTCTATGCCCTCGCAGCACGCTTGTGTTGACACTGACCCCGTCGAGGGGGTGAGCAGGACGTGGGTTAATGAGTTGGGTAGCCGGGTGCGGGCGTCGACCAGCTGTTGCCAGCGCTCGGTGCTGGTAATCAGTAGCTTGACGTCACAATCGTTAAAAATATGGGCCAGCTGTGGTGGCTTGAGGAGCGGGTTGATGGGCACCATAACGCCACCGGCGTGACTGGTTGCGAATAGACCGATCACCGCTTCGAGCTTTTTTGGCAGGTAAACGGCGACCCGATCATCGGCTCCCAAACCAAGGGCCAGTAGATCGTGGCTGAGTCGGGTAACGGCACCGCTGAGCTGCCGGTAGTTGAGACTTTTTCCCGCCAGTGTCAGAGCGGTGGCGTCCCCGGTTGCTTGAGCCTGTGTTGTTATCAACTGATGAATTAGCACAGGCATGAAGCGCGACTCATGTTTTGGTGGTCTGTGAATACTACTGGTACTTACAGGTACGTAAGACCGCGACTCTGGGTGTCAGTATAGGAAACATTTATCTGGCTGGCCGTGCGGATGTTTTCGCAGCGCGACTTTTGAGCGATACGGTTGATGTTGGGGATAGCGTTGCGGGCCTGAGTAATACTAAAAGTATATTTGTGTGTATATTTATACGCTTGAGTCGGTATTATCTAGGGCGGACTTAAATGAAATTCGCGGCGGCAATCTATTGCTCTGCGTAATGGTTAGGCCCTGATTACTTAACGGGATTCTGATTATTTAAGTAGACCCTAACGACATGAATAAGGGCTGTATTTTGATTAACTTTCACGCTTTATGGCTGCCCCGCCGCCGGGTTTCCCTGCGCTGTAGCTGCGCCTTGCTTGTAGTGTTCTGTGTGCTCGGTTGTGCACCTGAAGAGGCGGCGGTGGTGGCTATGCCGCAGCATGCTGAGCCCCTGGTGGTCGAGGTGCTAACCCTGCAAGCCGAGCCGGCTGAATACCCTATTAAGAGCTTTGGCCGCTTGGTTTCGGCGGAAAAGTTGACCATTGGTGTCGAGGTGGCCGGCACGGTCGAGCGGGTTTATTTTCACGAGGGGCAGCGTGTTTCGCTAGGCGATAAGTTGCTGTCGCTCAACAGCACCAAGCAGGCGTTGCGCTTGGCGCGCGCGCTGGCGAATGAGAAGGGTGCGCAAGCGGCGTTGCAACAGACCGAGCAGAGTTATCGACGTTTTGCGGCGCTCGGCAATCAGGGCGCGGTCTCTAAAGATGAGCTTAACAAGATGGAATCTAACTTCGCTAATGCCCAGGCGCAGTTGGCACAGCGCCGAGCTGAGAAGAAATTAGCGCAGCAGGAGCTGCGGGAGCTGGTGGTGTTGAGCCCTGTGGAGGGGGTCATTGAGCGCAAGAGTGTAGAGCCTGGTCAGAAGGTGTTGCCCGGTAATCCTCTGGGGGTGTTGCAGGCTCGCGGCAGCTTGCAGGTGGTGACGTTTGTTAATGAGGCGGAAGTAAATCAGGTCCGCCTCGGCAGTCTTGCTAGCTTGACGGTGGCGGCCACGCAGCATCAGCAGCATCAAGCGACGGTGGAATCCGTTGCCTTAACAGCCAACGCTGAGACAGGTAACTTTGAGGTGAAGCTGCGGGTAGACAATGCTCAAGCACGGTTGCGCGAAGGCATGAGCGCGCGCGTTGAGCTGTACATCACCAGCGCTTCTCCGAGCTTGATAATTCCTCGCTCAGCTGTGTTAGATCGCAACCGCAAACGCTTGGTCTATGTGCTAAGCGATGGTGTGGCGCAGGCACGCGAGCCACGTTTTGGTTTGTCAGTTGATGAGGGTTGGATTGTTTATGAGGGGCTTAGCTCGGGTGAGCGCCTGATTGTCTCAAATCTTGCGTCGGTGGTGGATGGCTTGACGGTTGTTGCCCAGCCCGCTTCGCTCGCGGCTGCAACCACCGCTACAGCGACAGCCACAGCCACAGCCACAGCCACAGCTACAACAACGACAGCGCCGGTGGAGTAATCACGTGAAAGGCTTATTTGATTACTTTATTCAGCGGCCTCTGGTCGTCAATCTATTGATGGTCATGGTATTCCTCTTTGGTTTTGAGAACTTGCGTACCGGCCCGGTGCAGTTTGCTCCGTTTATGGAGTTTGGTATCTACTCGGTCACCACCGTGCGCCCCGGTGTCAGCCCAGAGAAAATGGAACTGAGTGTGACCGTGCCGCTGGAAGAGGAGCTGCTTGAGGTCGAAGGCATTAAGCAGGTGATCTCCAATAGCGTTGAAGGCCTGTCGATCATTCAAGTCAACGCCGAATCCTCGGCGAGCGATGAGCAGCTGGCGAAGGTCTATGGTGATCTACAAAAAGCCATAGATCGCGCAGCGGCTCGCCTGCCGAGCGATCTTTTAGAGAAACCTCAGCTTCACAGCATGACCAATGAAGATGAGCCGTTGATGCGCATCTTGGTTTCCGGTCTGGTCGATGAAGCGCTGCTGCGTCAGGTGACGAAAAAATTGCAGCACATTATTCGTGAAGTAGCGGGTGTTTCGGCGATTAAGCTAGAGAGTTACCGCGACCGTGAAGTGCGTCTGTTGCTGGATCCGCTGAAACTCAATCAGCTAGGGGTCTCTTTCGGCGAAGTTGAACGGGCTATCCAGAGTCGCAATATCAGCGACTCTGGCGGTTCTTTTGATTCGTTTGTCGGTGAGCAAGATGTCGTTGCGTTGGGTGAGTTTGAAGACCCTAAGGACGTCAGTGACGTCATCGTCAGAGCGTCGGGCTACGGTGATTTTTTGCGGGTAAAAGATTTAGCAACCGTGGTCATGGATTATGCAGCGCCACGTATCTTGCACACCATTAATGGCAAGCCTGCCATCATGCTCAATGTGAAGGTGGGTTCGAACTCTAACGAAATCAGCATTACCAAAATTATAAATAAGCAGCTCGACACGCTGCGCCAAGATTTTCCTGCTGGGGTTAGCGTTGATGTGGTTTATGAGCGTGAGCGTATTACCACCAGTGTGATGGAGGCGTTATTAGATAACGCGCTGGTGGGCGCTCTGTTGATTGCTCTCGCACTTATTTTGTTCTTCCCTTGGCGCACGACCCTGTGGGTGGTGGCGGGTATTCCGACGGCGGTGTTGTTGGCGTTTCTGTTGTTTCCGGCGTTGGATATGACGCTGAGCAATACCGTGTTAGTGGCCATGGTGCTGATGTTGGGCTTATTGGTTGATGACGCGATTGTGGTCAGTGAAAGTATTTACCGCTACCACGAGCAGGGCTTTGACTCTAAGAAGGCGGCGTTGCAAGGCATGATGGATGTCGCCAAACCGGTGTTTACTGGCGCCTTGACGACGCTACTGGCTTTTTCGCCACTGCTGTTTGTGGGGGGCATGGAATCCAAGTTTATGTGGATAGTACCCGCGACGGTGGTGCTGGTGATTGCCGGCTCACTGCTTGAATGCTATTTCCTGCTGCCGGCTCATATTGCTCACTCGTTGGAGAAGTCAGGCCCTGTTAAAAGTAAGGCTCAGTGGTTTGTGAAGATAGAAGAGGCCTATCGTAACTTCCTCAGTACCGCCACCCAATACTCTGGGCGCTGGCTGGCGCTGGTGTGTGTGAGTTTTGTGGTGTGTCTGGTGTTGTTGAATAACTTCATTAAATTCGAAAGCTACCCAGCAGAGGATTCTGAGAAGGTCTTTATTATTGCCGAGCTGCCCACCGGCAGCTCGTTGCAACAGACCTCCGAAAAACTGGCCGGAGTGGAGGCGGTTGTTCGCGGCAGCGTCGACATGAGCAACGTTAGCCGCATGTACTCTATGGCCGGGCATCACAACAGCGGCCGCCTTGATTTTGTTATTGAGGGTCAGCAAGCCAACTGGGGCAAGGTGAAGATTGAATTGATTCCATCGGTCGAACGAGACCTGTCGGCGCCGGAAATTATGGCGCTGATTCAGCCGGGTCTGGATGCTCTGCAGGGCTTTGAACGACTGTCGGCGGGTGTCGTGATTGACAGCCCACCGACGGGTTTTCCGGTAGAGATACAGGTGATTGGCGACGGTGAAGAGCGTGGCTTGGTTGCCGATGAGTTACTCGCGTTTCTGCGTCAAGATCACCATGTTACAGAGGCCTGGAGCAACTATACGGCGGGCAAGAGCGTTATCAGCTTACAGCTCGATTACGCCAAGATGGCGGCCTATGGCTTACAGGTTTCCTCTGTTACCAAAGCGATAAAGGTTGCCTTTGACGGCTATATTTTTGAAGAGCTGCAAACCATTGATGAGCGAATTCGCTACCGATTGCAGCTACAGGAGAGTGATACCGATGGGGTTAATGATTTCCGTTCACTGCAGATTCAAAACAGCCGTGGAGAGTTAATTCCCCTGCGCAGTATTGCGACCTTTGAGGTGAAAGCAGGGCAGCAATCTATTTTACATTACGCGGGCAGTCGCACGGAAACCATCTATGGCAATATTAACCGTGAGCTGAGTTCGGTAACGGAAATCAATCAAAAGGTGGAGGCCTTTATTGCCGCCAGTGAATTCGGTAAACGCTATCCTGCGGCCCGAGTGAAGCTAGAGGGCGAGTACATATCTCAACAGCAGACCGCCGAGAATATGGGTGGGGCACTGATGCTTATTTTGGTGAGTATTTTTTTCTTAATGATCATTTTATTTAACTCCCTGCTGCAGCCTTTATTGGTCATGCTGGTGATACCGCTGGCCTTTGTCTCTGTCATGGTGGTGTTTTTAATTCATGACTTTACCTTGAGTGTACCCGCGGCGGTTGGTTTTATGGGGCTGGCTGGTGTTTTGGTGAACAGCTCTCTGGTGCTGATTGACCAGATAAACCGGCTTCACGCCCAAGCGATTATCGCGGGTAGAAGTGCCCCAGAAAGCTGTATCAGTCGAGAGCAAATTATTGAGGGTTCGGTGCATCGCCTGCGGCCTATTTTTATCACGGCGATGACCACGGCGGCGGGGTTAGGCCCCGCGGCCTATGGGGTGGCTGGTACCCACCCAACCCTGACACCGATGATCATGGTAATGTTTTGGGGTGTTGTGGTTGGGGCATTTATTACTTTGGTAACACTGCCTATCTTTATGGCGTTTACCAGTGAGCAGCAGGCGCGGATGGCCAAACTGCAGTCCTCTATTAGCGAAACGGTCTAAACTGCTATGGTAGCAAGCGTCGTGCCCCGGTATAGGGTTGTTGTGGCTCACTTATCTGGGGCTGAGCCTGAGCGTGTTAGGTGCTCGTGGGGGAGTTGGCTACAGCCGATTAAGACGGTAATCTGGGCTTTAACTTATCATGAAGTATCGCTACGTAGCTCAATAGACAGGATATGAATGCCTTGAATATTAAGTGGAAAGTGATTCTTTCGGTCGGCGTGGCACTGTGTATTTCCTATGCAAGCAGCACTTGGGTTACTGGTCAGCGCTTTGCTGATAAATCCTCTGAATTAGCCTATCAAGTAGCGGAGCAAGCGGCGCGCCAAAACGCTGCATTTATTCGTGGTGAACTTGCACGGGCGATGGAGAAACCCCGCGCGCTAGAATTGACGTTTACTGAGCTTATGCGGACGAAAGAGAGAGATCGCCAGCTACTCGATAAACTGCTTATCGCGACCATAGAAGATGACGCTGAATCGTTATTGGGTGCTTGGATGTTGTGGGAACCCAATGCATTTGATGGGCTTGACGCTGATTATATGAATACCCCAGGGCATGGCCCTACAGGGCGAGTGAACTCTTACTGGCACTGGGATAAGGATCAACTGGTGGTTGAGCCAAATATCGACTGGTCTACTTCTAGCTGGTATCAAACACCTAAAAAAGCACAGCAAAAAATACTCTTAGATCCTTACATTTACACGGTGTCAGGGCAAGAGATGTTGTTGGTTAGCGCGATTGTTCCTATCTTGCAGGGCACCGATTTTTACGGGGTTGTAGGTGTCGACTACGACCTCAGCGCACTGCGAAAACACGTCAATGGTGTGTCTGTACTAGGGGAGGGGCGGGCTACCTTAATCGCCAATGATGGAACTTATGTCTCCAATCATAACGCTCAGCTGGTGGGCCAGAATTTTATCGACGTTGAAAAAAACCAGACCGCTATGCAGGCTATCGCCAGAGGAGATAGCCATGTGGAACGTGGGTATTCATCGCCATGGCAGGAGGACATTTATTCTATCTACCTGCCGATTCAGGTGGGGGCATCGGCAACACCTTGGTCGATGAGAGTGAGCGTACCGGTTAGAGTGATCGATCAACCGGCGAAAGACATCATGTTCTTCACCGCTCTAGTGGACAGTCTTGCTTTACTTGGCATTATTGGGATTCTTTTTTTATTGGTTGAGCGGATTGTTGCCAGGCCTTTACGGCGTATTTCGATGGCGGTTAAGAGGTTTGGCGAGGGTGATGAAAATGTTTCGGTGGTGGTGGATCGACGCGATGAAATTGGCCTGTTGGGGTACTCCTTTAACGGCATGGCAGAACGAGTTCTGGATAGCCAGCGGGAGCAGAGGCGTTCTGAACGCGAGGTGCGTGAACTTAATAAAAACCTGGAACGCAGGGTCGAGAAACGGACCGAAGAGTTAACAGAAATTAATACACAGCTGCTACAGGCAAAAGAAGCCTCGGAACTAGCAAACCAAGCCAAATCAGAGTTTTTGGCCAATATGAGCCATGAAATACGCACGCCGTTGAACGGTGTGATTGGTATGAATTCGTTGTTGATGGATACGCGGCTGACGGAAGAACAATTGAGCTGTGCGGAAACCATTCGTAAATCCTCCAGTGTATTGCTTACCGTGATTAACGATATTCTTGATTTCTCCAAGATAGAGGCGGGCAAGCTGGACTTTGAAAACCTAGATTTTAATTTGCACAGTGTTCTACACGATGTGGCAGATGTGTTGTCTTTGTCAGCGGAAGAGAAAGGCATTGAATTTACCGCGACGATTGCAACCGATGTGGAAACATATGTAAACGGCGACAGCGGTCGAGTTAAGCAAGTGTTGCTAAATGTTATTCACAATGCGATTAAGTTCACTGAACCGGGTGGCAAAGTGAGCGTTGTTTGTGAATCAAACCGAAAAAGCGAGGGGCACATTTGGCTGTGTTTTCACATCCAGGACTCGGGTATTGGTATGACTGAAGCCGGCGTTGCTAATTTGTTTCAGACATTCAGTCAATTAGACTCGTCGACCACTCGAAAATATGGCGGTACGGGTCTGGGCTTGGCGATCAGTAAGCGTTTAGTAGAAATGATGCACGGCAATATAGAGGTGCACAGTGAGTTGGGCGTCGGGACTCGATTTTCTATACAGCTTAAATTGAAACGGTTAAAAGCCGATGCGGTCATGCTACCCGTAAACAGTGACTTTAGTGGTTGCAAGGTGCTGTTAGTGGGTGAGCATGAGGCGAATCGCATGGTGCTTAGACGAGTATTGGCTTCATGGGGCTGTGAGTTGAATGAGGCTTTTACTGACAGTCAGGCGATGCAGAAACTTAGCCAAGCACATGCCGATGATAAGCGCTATCACATGGTTGTTATTGACGCCCAGTTGCGCGATCAAGGTGCTGTGCATTTGGGGCGTTCTATAAAATCCGATGAGGGATTATGGGATACCCCCTTGCTGCTTGTGGGGTCACCCGAACAGTCAAACACTGCTCGGGACTCGTCGTTGGAAAGTTTATTTATACGTGTACTAACGCCGCTTCAAACCCATCTATTAGAGGAGCAGTTTAGGGGGTTGATACGTGAAAATAAGCTGGTATTTGGCTCTCGTGGCAGTGCCGAGGCGGAGTTGTTCCGCGGGGGATCCATTTTGTTGGCTGAAGATAATGTCGTGAATCAGAAGGTTGCCAAAGCCATGCTGACGAAGTTAGGCCATACAGTTGAGTGTGTCGCCAATGGTTTGGAGGCCCTAGAGGCCATTGCGCAGCGTGATTATGACTTGATTCTTATGGACTGTCAGATGCCTGAAATGGATGGTTATCAGGCAACAGCGAGTATACGTGACCTGCAGGAGGCCGAGGGTAGCCAAGCGACACCGATTATTGCTTTGACCGCCAATGCTTTAAAGGGGGACCGGGAGCGCTGTTTGAACGCGGGTATGGATGATTACTTGGTTAAACCTATTAATCGAGATGATTTGGGTCGAGTCGTGCGCCACTGGTTGAAGAGTCAGCGCCTGAGGTAGCTTCACTAACGTACAGTTTGGTGTGTATTCGAGGGTACTTATACAGCGGTAGGGTGCACACTTTATTTTAGATTGGCCAGGCTCTTATGTCTTTAGGGTAAGCGGGAGCGTTAAAATTACGTGAGGATAGTTGTCATGAGGACTGATGTCATTTCGAGGGGGAGGCGAGCAATCATCTATTCCGCCAGTCATAGCGGAATAGAATAGAGTACTAAATCTTTAGCTTTTCAAACTCGTAATGAGACCTTCACACTGCGCCTGATCCATGTAGCGAGGGACTGGGTAAAGGTAGTGTGCTTCCTTTAGTGCATTTTTTGCCATTTCTGGAATATCTGAATCAATGATGTCTTTTAAAGTATTTGGCAAGTCGAGCGCCGCGATAAGGCTTTTTACTTGAGCGATGAACTGCTGGGCCTGCTGGGCTTGTGTGCTCGGCGCTATGCCTATCTCTAAGGCCAATTCTGCAAGACGTTCATGGGCACTGGTGCCATAGAAGTCCAATACATACGGCAGCACTAGGGCGTTAGCAAGACCGTGGGGTACGTGATACTTCGCGCCGAGCTGATGAGCCACGGCGTGCACATAGCCGACTCTGGCCTTAGTGAAGGCAAGTCCCGCATAGCACGAGCCCAAAGCGAGGGCCTCACGGGCGACTAGGTTACTGCCATCGGTGTAGGCCGTAGGCAGGTGCTTAAATATCAGGCGGGTCGCTGCGAGGGCATGTTTGTCTGTTTCTTCTGTTGCCGCGCATGAAACATAGGCTTCAACAGCGTGGGTCAGGGCATCGATGCCGGTAGCCGCGGTAATCGGCGCAGGCAGCCCAGTCATCAGCGTGGGATCGAGTGCCGCGCTGAAAGGCACAAGCTTGCCGTCAATGGCGGACAGCTTTTGGCCGCTACTGGAATCTGTGATCACGGCAGCAGCGGTGACTTCAGAGCCGGTGCCGGCTGTGGTCGGTATTACGTACAGCGGTAGGCCTGATTCACTGATTTTTAGCATGCCGGTTAGCTGACTTAGGGGCTTGTTGTTGGTAAGGCCCACGGAAATCATCTTCGCCGCATCAATAGACGAGCCGCCGCCGACGGCTAAAATAGCATCGCTTTTATGGGCTCGGGCGATCGCCATGCCTGACTCAATCAGCTCAAATGTGGGGTCGGGGAGTATGCCGTCGTATATCTCAATATTAACCCCTGTTTCTTGGCACACCTGTTTAATCCCTTCGAGCATACCCAGCTCATTGATCACCTTGTCGGTGACAATAAGCAGCCGTTGGCTACCCATCGTGGAGATGCTTTGTGCCAACTGCAGGGCTGAACCTTGCCCGACAAACAAAGTTGGCTTGGGCAAAGGGATCAGCTTCATGGCTATCTCTAGTATCCACATGAAACTCTTATAAAATATAACTTGCAGCTTAAACACACTAAATCTCCTGAACTCATTTGGGTATTTGAATCAATACGCTGACAGAGCTCATCATAGGCTTACGGGATTGGGTTGACCTGTCTGTGGGCGCCAGAAAACGGGCTGCTAACGACAGTACATTGGATTGGCCAGAGTTATGAATGGCGCAGGAAAGGTATCACCAAGCCTGCACTATGTCACCGGGGTTGAGTTCTTGCAGTAGCGAGGTTTTATCCAACTTGCCCGTAGCGCCTAGCGGGTAGGCTCGGGTGATTGTCATAGCACCTAGGTGCTGGAGTGTGTAAGACCAGTTGCCGTCGGCTGTCCAACCGACTTTCCGATGCTTGAATACTTGAAATTTATCGCCGGGGATAATCAGGGCTTCGGTGCCGACATCAAGTTCAACGCTGTCATGGTTAATACGAGTAATGCGGCCTCGTAAAGGCAGACAGGCGAGCGCGTCCTCAACCATCTTCGCCTGCTGATCCAGTATCCACGAGACTTTCATACCGTATTGGCTCGACCAAAACGCATTGCTGTTAAGGTCATAAGCTCCGACGCTGATATTTTGCTCACCACGGGTGCGGTACTGTTTACTCTCAATAAGCGTTCCGCTGGCACCGTCAAAGAGGTTCAGCTCTGCGGCAAATTGCCGCTCATAGAGACCTTGGCTGTGCTGGTGTATGGCTTGGCCCATATCCTTCCAGCCACCGATGCCGCTCAATAAATGCAAGGGGCGGATATCGTTTTGTTTAAACGATAGATCGAGCAGTTTTCCGCTG
>Ga0209826_1002521_pt1 | contig 11959 bp, 12 predicted proteins | sample GOMGulsemesocosm_5_FD_184637 | JGI IMG/M metagenome (GOLD analysis project Ga0209826, IMG submission 184637) | Methane-oxidizing microbial communities from mesocosms in the Gulf of Mexico - GOM15C Gulf of Mexico (SPAdes) (version 2) | ecosystem: Environmental > Aquatic > Marine > Cold seeps...
GCCATCTTATTTTGTAAAATTGTAAACCAGTGGGATGCTTTTACTCGACAGGCTTAGCGGCATCTAACAAGGTTTTTAACTCACCATTTTCAAACATTTCGATCAAAATATCGGCGCCGCCAACTAACTCCGCATTCACATATAGTTGCGGAAAGGTTGGCCAGTTTGAATACACTTTAAGCCCTTCTCGAATTTCAGAGTCATCAAAAATATTCACATAGCCAAATTCAACCTCACAAGCTTGTAAGATTTGCACGGCCTTACTAGAAAAACCACACTGTGGGAAATAAGGCGTCCCTTTCATATATAACAAAACTGCGTGACTATTTAACTGCTCTTCAATTCGCTCATTAATGCTCATAACTCAACCTTTTAAATAAATTTGGCATGATTATACCCTTATTTTCTGATCTACATCATATCCACCCCCGCCCGGCGTCTTGATCGTTAAAACATCACCGGCGTTCACCTCAACGCACACCTTTCCCGCCAAACGTTGTCCGTTCAGGCTGTTTTCACCACAAGCGCCCCCTAAACCACCGTTAAGCCCCCAAGGTTGATGCGAGCGACGCTCTGTTAACAGGGTTACCGTTGTCGCTTGCAAGAACTCAATTTCTCGTAGAATTCCATCACCGCCACAATGCCGCCCAGCCCCACCCGATCCGCGACGAACTTGATAACGCTGCAAGCGCAAAGGGTAGTGCATTTCTAATGATTCAATGGGCGTATTTAGCGTGTTCGTCATATGCGTTTGCACGGCTGACAAGCCAGAATAGCTATGCCCTGCGCCCATCCCACCGCCAATGGTTTCATAATAATTCCAATTGCCTGATTCGGTTTTCGCGCCCATTGCCAAATTATTCATACTGCCGTGGCTTGCTGCAGGAATTCGCTTAGGTACTGCCTTCGCAAGCGCCCCCATCACTACATCGACTAATCGTGAGCTCGTTTCTACATTACCCGCTGCAACCGCTGCCGGCTTAATCGCATTCACTAAACTACCGACTGGGGCACTAATTTTTATTCGCTGATAAACCCCAAAACATGCAGGTGTATTATTTGGCATTAAGCACCTAAAGACGTAATACACTGCCGCGGCAACAACCGACAAGGGGCAATTAATATTGCCCGTTACTTGCTTTGATGTTCCTGCAAAATCGGCCAGAACCCGCCCTGCCTTAAGTTTCAAACGTAAGCGTATTTCAATATTACTGGTTCCCAAGCCGTCATCATCCATCAGGTCATCAAAACAATACTCGCCTTCTGGAAGCTCACTTAATAACTGCATCATCAGACGGTCGCCATACTCATTGAGCTGCTCAAGTGCAGCCCTGTACGCCAATACACCACGCTCATTAATTATGGATCGCAAACTCTCGGCGCCACGCTGGTTCGCGCTCATTTGTGCATTAAAGTCACCTGTGGATTCAATCGTATTATTTAAAGCCTGCATAATCTGCACAAACTCGGGGGACGTTTTATGTTCACGCATCAACTTTTGCGGCTCAATCACCAAGCCTTCTTCATCTAAACTGCGCGCTAAAGGCATTGAGCCGGGTGTATCTGCGCCAATATCGGCATGATGTGCGCGGTTTGCAACAAAACCAATCAAGCCCCCATCAACATGAACAGGGCAAACCAAGGTCACATCAGGCAGGTGAGTGCCGCCTAGGTAGGGATCGTTAAACACCACCATATCCCCCTCATTCCAGATGAATAGCTCAACAATTCCTTGCATCGCATACGCCATACTTCCAAGGTGAACAGGTATATGCGCGGCTTGTGCGCACAAGTGCCCATTCAAATCGAAGACAGCACAAGAAAAGTCTAAGCGATCCTTAATATTCGGTGAAAATGCCGCGCGCTGTAATACCGCCCCCATTTCATCGCATACGGACTCAATTCGACTGGAAAAAATACTTAACTCAATGGCATCCATAGTTGATTAGTTGCTGATTCTGTTAGAGCTAATTATAATGATTAGCAGACAAAATAGGCGGCCTTATATGGGCTGCCTTTTGTTTTCACTTAAAACAGATAAAAAGGCTCGTCATGCACAACCATATAATGCCCACTTACGCATCATTACCCGTACGCTTTGTAAAAGGCAGCGGTGCTTATTTATGGGATGATAAAGGCGAGAAATATCTAGATGCTTTATCTGGCATTGCTGTCTGCAGTTTAGGCCATAGCCACCCTGAAGTGGCTGCGGCTATTAGCGAACAAGCTAACACCTTAATGCATACATCTAATTTATATTACATCGACAAACAAGAAAAACTCGCCAATAAACTGTGCGAGCTCAGTGGCATGAATGATGTGTTTTTTGCTAACTCCGGGGCTGAAGCTAACGAAGCGGCTATTAAAATAGCGCGCCGCTTTGGGCATAGCAAAAACATAGCTGAGCCGCTTATTATCTGCATGAACAACAGTTTCCATGGTCGTACCTTGGCAACGTTAACCGCCACGGGTAACGATAAAGTAAAGGAAGGTTTTGGACCTTTACCAGCCGGGTTTATTCACACCCCGTACAACGATATTCCCGCAGTAAAGGCGCTCTTTGAGCAACATAAAAACATTGCTGCGATTCTCGTTGAACCGATTCAAGGTGAAAGTGGCGTTAATATCCCAGCTGATGATTACTTAAATCAATTACGTGATTTATCCGATCAGCACGATTGCTTATTAATGCTCGATGAAATTCAAACCGGCGTTGGTCGTACAGGCAGTTTCCTTGCCAGCCAACAAAATGGCATTAAGGCCGATGTGATTACTATGGCTAAAGCACTCGGTAATGGTGTGCCGATTGGCGCATGTCTAACCAGCGGCAAAGCCACCGGCCTGTTAAATGCGGGCTCTCATGGGTCTACTTTTGGTGGTAACCCACTGGCTTGCGCCGCAGCACTCAGCGTTATTGAGGTATTAGAGCGTGAACATTTAGCGCAACGCGCCCAACAACTCGGTGCTTTAATGAATGCCGCGTTTAAACAAAAACTTCAGCATTGCGACCACGTTGTAGATATTCGCAACAAAGGCTTAATGATCGCCGTTGAGCTAAGTACTCCGTGTACCGAACTTGTCGCAAAGGCGCTTCAACAGAAACTACTCATCAACGTCGCAGGAGGAAATAGTGTCCGTTTGCTGCCTCCTCTTACCATTACTGACGATGAAGCTAACACCATCGTAAACATTGTAAGCGACTTAATTATTGCCCATTAACCCATTCTTTCGTACAGTATCCGCATGAAACCACGTCATTTTATTACCCTTAACGATCTTAGCGCCGATGAATTGCGCCAACTTATTAAGCGCGCCATTGAATTAAAGAAGATGCGCGCTGATGGTGAAATTTACGAACCTCTTAAAAACAAAGTGTTAGCAATGATTTTTGAAAAATCATCCACTCGCACCCGTATTTCATTTGAGGCCGGCATGACTCACTTCGGTGGCAGCGCATTATTTCTCTCACCACGAGATACTCAGCTTGGCCGTGGCGAACCACTTGAAGATTCTGCCCGTGTTATTTCCAGTATGGTTGATGGCATCATGTTGCGCACCAATGACCATAATACGGTAACCACCTTTGCCGAACATTCTAGTGTTCCCGTTATTAATGGTTTAACCGATCGTTTTCACCCTTGCCAACTGCTCGCTGACTTACAAACTTGGTTTGAACAGCGTGGCGATATTAAGGGCAAGCAAGTTTGCTGGATTGGTGATGGCAATAATATGTGTCACTCTTATATGAATGCCGCTAAGCTGCTCGACTTCCAATTAACCATTGCTTGCCCAGCAGGTTACGAGCCAGAACAACCGTTACTAGACAGCACCGCAAGCCATGTGCGTTTATTTAACGACCCTAAACTTGCAGCAAAAGGTTCTGACCTTATCGTGACCGATGTTTGGGCTAGTATGGGGCAGGAACAAGAACAAAAAGACCGCGAGAAAGCCTTTGAAGGTTTCTGCGTTGACTCAAGCATTATGGCTTTAGCAAATAACGACGCTCTATTTATGCATTGTTTACCTGCCCACCGTGGCGAGGAAGTAAGCGCTGAAGTACTTGATGGGCAACAAAGCGTTATTTGGGATGAAGCTGAAAATCGTCTACACGCACAAAAAGCTCTACTAGAACTATTAATGAAATCACGTTGAAAGGATTATTTGTGAAGAAAATTATTTTTGCTATTTGTATGCTCGTTAGCAGCGCCAGCATTGCCCAAACTGCCTATGTTTCTGATGAACTTGAAATAATGGTTCGTTCTGGAAAAAGCGCTAGTCACCGAATTATTGCTACCTTAAAAAGCGGTAAACGTATTAATGTTATTGAGCGCGACCAACAGTCTGGTTACTCTAAAATTGCATTAAGTGCGACGAAAGAAGGCTGGGTTCTCAGCCGTTTACTCCATAAAACACCCTCAGCTAAATCACGTTTAGCTAAAGCCGAGAAAGCTTTAGCAGGTTTTAAATCTAAGTTTAGCGCTTCTAGCGAACAGCTTACTTTACTGGGTAAACAAAAAAGCGGCTTAGACTCTGAAACAAGTCAATTGAAAGAAGCTAATATTAAATTATCTCGTGAACTTAGTGAGCTACAAAAAACATCCAGCAATGCCGTACAAATATTAGAAGAACGCAACCAACTACAACAGCGCGTAGTTAATATTGAACGTGAGTTTGAAAGCCTAAAAAGGGAAACCGACACGCTAAAAAACAGTAATGCACAAGACTGGTTCTTAGTCGGTTCTGGCGTGCTATTACTTGGCATAATCCTTGGTTTTATCTTACCCAAACTATCTTGGCGTAAAAAATCTTCGTGGCAGTCTTCTTTTTAGACCCACCACTTGATTAAACCGTTAACCAGCTTAGAGATGATGCGTGCCTTAATTGGCACGCCATCCGTTAGCAGCACCAACAGTACCCACGACCAGAGTAATTTACCGGTTATTCATTTACTGGCAGATTGGCTTGAGAACCTTGGCTTTCATGTTTCCATACAAGCCCTACCGGGGCAGACTGACAAAGCCAACCTAATCGCCACTATTGGCCCCATGCACAAAGGTGCCGATGGCTTGGTATTATCGGGACATACCGATACCGTGCCTTATGACGATAGCCACTGGCAACAAGACCCATTTAAACTCACCGAACGCGACAATAAACTGTACGGCCTTGGCAGTACCGACATGAAGTCCTTCTTCGCGCTCGCTATTGATACCGCCTCAACATTTAGTGCCGCCAAACTTAAGCGACCGCTAACCATCCTTGCAACCGCCGATGAAGAAAGCGCAATGACGGGCGCTCAATCATTGCTTAAAAAGCAACTTCAGCACGCCAAGTACGCCATTATTGGTGAACCCACCGAGTTGACGCCCATTCGAATGCATAAAGGCGTGATGATGGAGTCACTGGTCGTCACCGGACAGGCCGGGCATTCAAGCAATCCAAGCTTAGGAGCGAGCGCAACCGAAGGTATGCACCTTATCGTCAACGAATTATTAAAATGGCGAGAAGAACTACAGAGAAAACACAACAACCCACTTTTTGATGTCTCCTCACCCACGATGAACATTGGATCCATTCATGGCGGCGACAACCCCAATAGGATTTGCTCGCACTGTGAAACTCAAATTGATATTCGCCCCTTGCCCGGCATGGACATAAACCATTTGCGCGCAGACTTACAGCAACGCTTGTTTAAAATACTGCCCGAAAGCGGCAAACTAAAGCTCGCCTACCGGCCTATATTCTGCGGCGTTCCTCCATTTGAAACCTCTGCCGATGCAAAGCTAACACGCCTAACTGAGTCTCTTAGCGGTAAAACAGCCCAAGCCGTGGCATTTGGTACCGAAGCGCCTTATTTAAATAAACTAGGGCTTGATACCATTGTTATTGGCCCTGGAAGCATTGACCAAGCTCACCAAGCTAACGAATTTATAGCCAGCGAACAAATACAACCCTACCGCAATTTTTTGCAAAGGATAATCACTAAAATCTGCATAGGTTAACCAATTCACCGCAATAAAACGCAATAAATCCTCTGCGTATTTGCGTTTTACGCAAACAATAATTAATATAAGGGGTATGACAAACGACGCTCTATTTATTATTGAACAGTTTGGTGGCGCAAAAGCACTCGCGAAGGCCATCAACAAAGACCCCGCAACCGTCTACCGTTGGACTTACGCTAAAAACAAAGGCGGCACGGGTGGGTTAATTCCCTCTTCAGCTCTTCATAAAGTACGTGACGCAGCCAACTCACTTAATATAACCATTGAGCAAAATCCAGCCTTAAGCGAGCAAACACCTAACAAACTTGCAAAACCAGAACAGTTCATACATTGGTTTAGAAACACAGCGCCTTATATTCACACGCACCGTGGCAAAACATTCGTTATAAATATTAGCGGTGAAGCGGTTGATGACGAGCTTTTTTCAACCTTAATTGAAGACTTTACCCTGCTCAATAGTTTGGGTATTCGCCTTATTCTAGTCCATGGCATTCGCCCTCAATTAGAAAAAAAACTACGCCGAGAAAAACATTCAAGCCGTGTATTCCAGCACCTTAGAGTCACCGACAAAACCACACTTGAGCTTGCCAAAGAAGCGAGTGGAACAGTACGCACCGATATAGAAGCGAGACTTTCCACCAGTTTGGCAAACACCCCCATGGCTGGCGCAGGTATTCGCGTTGCATCTGGCAACTTTGTTACCGCCAAACCACTCGGTATTATTAACGGGGTTGATTATCAATTTACTGGCGAAGTACGCCGAGTTGACGCTGATTCCATTGCAAAATCATTAGATTCTGGACAAATTATTCTCGTATCACCCTTGGGCTACTCACCCACCGGTGAAGTGTTCAACTTACGTAGCGAAGAAATTGCCACCGCTATTGCTACCGCGATAACAGCTGATAAGCTCATTTTAATGACCGAGCGAACAGAGCTGTTAAGCGCTGACAATCAACTCATTCGCCAACTCACCACTGAACAAGCACAAACCATTCTTGAGTCCCGTGAAAACAAGCTTGATGACGCCTATTTGCACTTACAGGAAGCCATTCGTGCCAGCAAACTAGGTGTTCAACGTATTCACCTGATTAACCGTAAAATAAATGGCAGCTTACAGCTAGAGCTTTTCACTCGACAAGGCTCAGGAACACTCATCAGCGTGCAACCTTTTGAAGATGCACGACCAGCAACGATTAATGATATTCATGGCATTATTGAACTGATACGCCCATTAGAAAAACGTGGTTTACTCAGCTACCGCGCCACAGAAACATTAGAAGTGGATATAAACAAGTTCCATGTTATTGAGCAAGACGGACTCATTACAACCTGCGCCGCACTGTATGAATACCCTAGTGATAACATCGGCGAATTAGCCTGCGTCGCGGTGCACCCGAACTATCGTAATGGTGAGCGAGGTGACTATCTATTAAGCATGATGGAAAGCAAAGCACGAGAAAAGGGATTAAAACGCCTATTCGTCCTCACCACCCAAAGCAGCCATTGGTTCGCTGAAAAAGGTTTCAAACCTGCCAAACTCAGCGACTTACCACAACAAAAACAACACAGCTACAACCAAACCCGCCGCTCTAGCGTACTGATTAAAGAGTTACGTTAATTTTCAGTCATTTTAAATACAGCGTCTATACTTAACAAAAGGAAACTTTGCCCACCGGCAAAAAACATAAATTATGAACGTTTTTTCTTCAGACAACAGCAATGATAAGGACATCAAGATATTACAAATATCTGACATGCATCTGTTTGCCTCGAAAGAGCAGCAATTGGTTGGTGTAAACACTGAAGAAAGTTTCTTATCCGTGCTAGAACTAGCACAACAGGCAAGCTGGCCACCTGATTTAATATTCCTTACCGGTGATTTAAGCCAAGACGGATCAGAAGAGTCCTATGTCCGGTTAATAAAACATTTATCTTCATTAAACATTCCCTGCTTCGTACTACCCGGCAACCATGACACACCTGACAAACTAAGCCATATCTTCGATACAGGATCAGTTTTATATCAACCTATCGTTCATCACGAGCAGTGGTTATTTGCTTTTCTCGATTCAGAAACACCTGGCGAAGAAGGCGGCACACTAAAAGAAGCAGAAATAACTCGGTTACGCCAAGAAATAGAGCGCCACCCTAACAAGAAAGTCCTTATCTGCTTACATCACCAGCTCATTCCCGTCGGCAGTGAGTGGTTAGACACCATGACAGTCGCTAACCCCAACTCATTGCTTAAACTCATCCGAACCCATTCAAATATTGCAGGGCTTATTCACGGCCACGTTCATCAGGATTTTGAAGGTACGGTAGAGGGCCGGCCAATCTACGCGACCCCTTCAACCTGCTTCCAATTTACTGCAAAAAGCAAAGAATTTGCGATTGATAATATAGCCCCTGGGTATCGTTGGTTGCGACTAAGCTCTGATGGTGCCATACAAACCCATGTGATTCGACTAGACAGCGCACCCGACAACCTTGAGAAGAACTCTATCGGTTACTAGTCCTCGTGAAGATTAGGGGTGATACCTGGGAACAAAGAAGACCACATTTCGGTTAAAGCACTCAAATAAACATTGCGTTTAAAGTGCACCACATCAAAGGCCGGCTCCCAATAATCTGCCCAGCGCCAACTATCAAACTCGGGCTTACTTCCTGTATCAAAGGATATTTTATTATCTTCAGCGACCAAACGTAGCATAAACCAAAGTTGCTTTTGACCAATACAACTTCGCAGCGCGCCCCTTCGTAAAAAAGGTTTCGGCAAGTCGTAATAAACCCATTCACTCGTTCGACCTATCAATTCAACGTGTTCAACACGCAAACCAACCTCCTCATAAAGCTCGCGATACATTGCTTGCTCGGGAGTTTCACCATCATCAATGCCACCTTGGGGAAACTGCCAACCTGTCTGGTTTGCACGTCTAGCCCAAAAGAGTTGGTTCTGCTGATTACATAAAATGATACCTACATTATGCCGGTACCCATTCTCATCGATCATCGTTAGTTCATTTAAATAGCGTCTATTAGGCATTATTATAGCCACGTTTTAGATCAACGCGACCACCGATGACAAAATGATTGGGAATCTCTTCAATTTATGTCAGACTTGCTTTTTTTTCGTACAACACAGGCGCATGAGCTTAACAATTTTTGATTTAGACAACACCCTAATTAGTGATGACAGCGACCACCTTTGGGGGCAATTCTTGGTGGAACAAAAACTCGTCAATAGCGATGAGTATGCTAAAGCCAACACGCAGTTTTATAACGACTACTGCCAAGGAAAACTCAATATCAAAGAGTACCTTAACTTTGCTTTATCTTTTCTAGCCGAACACCCCTTAGAAAAACTACATCAATGGCGGCAACAATTCATCGATGAAAAGATTCGCCCTTTAGTCTTGCCAGCCGCGCAACAACTGGTTGAAAAGCATCGTGAGCAAGGCGATGAGCTCATCGTCATCACAGCCACTAACCGTTTTGTCACCGAGCCGATTGTCGAACTATTTGGTATTCCCAATATGTTAGCCACCGAACCAGAGTTACTAAATGGGTGCTATACCGGCAAGTATGTAGCAGAACCTTGCTACCAGCACGGAAAAGTCACTCGCCTTGAACGGTGGTTAAAGGAAAACAACCAAGATTTAACCGATAGCTATTTTTATAGTGATTCACATAATGATATTCCCTTGCTTGAGCAAGTAAGCCACCCTGTTGCAGTTGACCCAGACAAGCAGCTTGAACAACATGCCGGCGATAAAGGCTGGTCAATCATCAGTTTACGCTAAACAATGAACGAACTTAGCCGCTGCGCTTGGCCAAAAACAGCTCTGGATATTCAATACCATGACGAGGAATGGGGCTCACCACTGCATGACGATAAACGCTTATTTGAGTTTCTTATTTTGGAGGGTGTTCAAGCAGGGCTTAGTTGGTCTACTGTACTCAAACGCCGATCAGCATACCGGGAATTATATGATCATTTTGACCCTATCATCGTCGCTGGATATAACCAACAAAAGGTTGATGAATTGCTATTAAACCCAAGGTTAATACGAAACAAGCTAAAGATAAATAGCAGCATTAAAAACGCACAGGCATTCCTTCTCGTACAAAAAGAATTTGGTACTTTCGCAAATTATCTTTGGAGTTTTGTTAACGGGCAACCTATCATTAACCATTGGAAAACCCCGCAGCAAGTACCGTCCCAAACCGAACTTTCATCTCGCTTAAGCCAAGACCTTAAATTAAGAGGTTTCAACTTTGTTGGCCCAACGATTTGTTATGCACTCATGCAGGCAACGGGGCTTGTTAACGACCACCTTATTAGCTGTTTCAGACACTCAGAATTAAAATAAAACTATGGATTACCTACCTCTTTTTCATAAAGTAACAAAAAAAAACTGCCTCGTTATTGGCGGCGGCTCCGTTGCCACCCGTAAAGTACGGCTACTACTCGAAGCCAACGCAAACATTAGCGTTATCGCCACACAGTTAAGCGAGGAGCTGGCTAAACTAACTGATGAGGGAAAAATCACTCATATTAAGCGTGACTTAATTGCTGGCGACACCCAAGGTTTCTTCCTTGTCGTCTCAGCCAGTGATGACGATGAAACCAATATTCAGGTTTCTAAAGAAGCTCAGCAAAATAACATTCCTGTTAATGTGGTAGACCAGCCCAGCCTTTGCAGCTTTATTTTCCCAGCCATTATTGATCGCTCCCCGATCACTATCGGCGTTTCAAGTGGCGGTGTTGCACCGGTACTAACACGTCTTCTACGCGCCAAACTTGAAACCTTATTGCCCCACCGTTTAGGCAATTTAGCGGCTCTTGCAGCCAAGTTTCGTCAAACAGTTAAAGATCACTTCAGCAATTCAGAACTACGTCGACTATTTTGGGAAAAAGCCTTTAATGGCCCTATTGCTGACCTGAGTTATCAAGGCCGACATGATGAAGCTGAAAGTGAACTGGTTAAACAGCTAAGTAAGGCCGACGATAGCCCTTCAGAAGGGAAAGTTTATCTCGTCGGTGGTGGCCCGGGTGATCCGGAGCTTTTGACTCTAAAAGCACTTCGGATTTTACAACAAGCAGACATTATTGTTTATGACCGACTCGTTTCTAGTGAAGTCCTAAACCTTGCTCGCCGAGATGCTGATCGAGTTTACGTCGGCAAGCAACGCAACGACCACAGTTTGCCACAAGAAGACATCAATAGCCTACTCAGCAAATTAGCCAAACAAGGAAAACGTGTTGTCAGGCTAAAAGGTGGCGACCCTTTCATGTTTGGTCGTGGCGGTGAAGAAATTGAAACACTGATTGATGAGAATATAGATTTTGAAATTGTACCCGGCATTACTGCCGCATCAGGTTGCGCCAGTTATTCTGGTATACCTCTAACTCACAGAGACCACGCGCAGTCATGCTTATTTGTCACCGGACATTTAAAGAATGACACCGTTAACCTAGACTGGGACCATCTCGCGAAGCCGAACCAAACCATCGTCATTTACATGGGATTGCTCGGCTTGCGCCAAATAGCTGAAAAGCTGATTGATCGTGGCTTAGCCAGCGACACACCCATCGCTCTCATTCAAAAAGGCACAACTCCTGATCACCGCGTCATCATATCTGACTTATTAAATATAGCCGACAAGGTTGATCGCTTAAAACCGAAACCACCCACCCTTATTATTATTGGTAGCGTGGTATCACTACATAAAAAACTTAACTGGGTTCATTAACATCATGCCATTTATTCAGCTAGAGTCACTAAACATACATTATGAACAACAAGATAAGGGAACAACACCCATTATCTTGCTACATGGTAACTTTGGTAGCTGGCACTATTGGCAACCCTTCTTGCAAAGCATGCCCGATGGCTACTGTGCTTATGCTCCTGATTTTAGAGGCTGCGGCGATAGCCAAGTAACAGACT
>Ga0209826_1002522_pt1 | contig 11956 bp, 10 predicted proteins | sample GOMGulsemesocosm_5_FD_184637 | JGI IMG/M metagenome (GOLD analysis project Ga0209826, IMG submission 184637) | Methane-oxidizing microbial communities from mesocosms in the Gulf of Mexico - GOM15C Gulf of Mexico (SPAdes) (version 2) | ecosystem: Environmental > Aquatic > Marine > Cold seeps...
GAGAGCGTTTTGATTAAATAGATTTTGTAATTCACGCATATTTATTGAGTTCAAGTATTGGGTTTAGCGCGCTAAAAATGCACAAGTTTTATGAATAAATCATGCTTTAGTAAATTTATTATGTTGAATAACTATAAATTAAGTTGTTTTTTTATCGTTTGTTTATGTTTAAGTGCCTGCTCTGAACAGCCATTGAATAACCCATATCCTAAGTCGACTGATAATCAACAAACGACACTTTACTCCTCTTTTTCAGAACGGCCGCGTCATTTAGATCCCGCAAAATCCTATAGTTCTAATGAATATGCGTTTATTGGCCAGATATACGAGCCACCATTCCAGTATCATTTTTTAAAACGTCCGTACCAGTTAGAACCTTTAACTGCCAAATCTATGCCGAAAATTCATTATTATGATGCGCAAGGCAAGCGTTTAGCTGATGGTGCAGAGGCAAAAAACGTTGCGTATTCGGACTATATTATCCAACTAAAAAGTGACATCTACTTTCAGCCACACCCTGCGTTAGCAAAAAATCAGCAGGGTGAGTATTTATATCACCAGTTGTCGAAAGTAGAATTAGAAAATATTCAAAACTTACAGAGTTTTGAGAAAAGCGGAACACGGGAATTAATTGCGGCTGATTATGTGCAGCAAATTAAGCGCTTAGTACACCCGCAAATTTCATCGCCGATTGCAGAATTAATGAAGCAATATATTGTTGGGTTGGCGGATTATGCAGACCTTATCAAAGATAAACCCAGACGTGCATTAAAAAATCATGCAATGCAGGGCGTAAAAGTTATCGATAAATATACCTACAGCATTCGTATTAAAGGCAAATATCCGCAATTTATTTTTTGGTTAGCGATGCCATTTTTTGCACCGATGCCTTGGGAAGCGGATGTTTTTTACAGCCAGCAAGGCTTAATCGACAAAAATATTACTCTCGATTGGCAGCCGATAGGGACGGGGGCTTATATGCTAGAAGAAAATAATCCCAATTTGCGCATGGTGATGTTAAAAAATCCGAACTATCATGCGGATTTTTATCCCGTTGAAGGTGAGGAGGGCGATAAAGAGCGTGGCTTGTTAAAAGATGCTAGCAAACCATTACCTTTTATAAATAAAGCCATTTATCGTTTAGAAAAAGAAAGTATTCCGTATTGGAATAAATTTTTACAAGGTTATTATGATGCTTCGGGAATTGCTTCTGATAGTTTTGATCAGGCGGTGCAATTCACAGGAGATGGGGAGTTAGCATTAACAAAAGGCATGCAAGATAAAGGCATACAGTTGCAAACAGCAGTGATGAGCTCAATATCTTACACCGGCTTTAATATGCAAGATGCCGTCGTTGGTGGTAATACTGAACAAGCGCGGAAATTACGCTTGGCGATTGCGATAGCCATCGATTATGAAGAATATATTTCTATTTTTATGAACGGGCGTGGTGTTGTGGCACAAGGGGCGATTCCACCGGGTATTTTTGGATACCAAGGCGATGAAAAAGGTATTAACCCTTATATTTACAACTGGCAGCAAGGTGCTGCAAAACGTAAGCCATTAGCTGATGCGAAAAAATTAATGCAAGAAGCAGGGTATGCAAATGGCATTGACCAGCAAACGGGTAAATCATTAATTTTATATTTAGATACCGCAGCAAGTGGGCCGGATGATCGTGCGCGATTAAATTGGTATCGTAAGCAATTTACTAAGCTCGGTATTCAGTTAGTCATACGAGCTACCGATTACAATCGTTTTCAGCAGAAAATGCGCAAAGGTAATGCACAAATTTTTATGTGGGGTTGGAATGCCGATTACCCAGACCCAGAGAATTTTTTCTTTTTATTGTATGGGCCGAATGCAAAGGCTACATTTGGTGGAGAAAATGCGGGTAACTATCAAAATGTTGAGTTTGATCGTTTATTTAATCAAATGAGTAATATGCCTAATAATCAACAGCGCCAGCAGATTATTGAGCGCATGCAAGAAATCATTCGCCATGATTCACCGTGGATTTTTGGTCTGCACCCTAAAAGTTTTTCTTTGTACCATGAGTGGTATCAGAATCTAAAACCGAATTTAATGGCGAATAATAAACTGAAATACTTACGTATTAATGCGGCGAAGAGAGAGCAGGCAAGACAGCAATGGAATCAGGCTATTTGGTGGCCGGTGGTTTTAGTAGTTGTCATTATTGCACTGATGATTTTCCCCGCAATACGCAGTTTTCAGAATAAGGCGAAAAAAACCATATTGTAGGGCAGGGCTGTTTTATAGTTGCCTACGCAAAGCGCATAGGTATTTACACAAGTCTTAAAGCCTTCTCCAGAGGGAGAAGGTTGGATGAAGGGAAGTAGATAAAGTCTTTATTCTCCTCACCCCAGCCCTCTCCAGCAGGAGAGGGAGCAATGAAATTGGGGCGAAGACTTCAGTCTTCCTGTGTTAATTAAAGGCAGACTGAAGTCTGCGCCCCGTTTACCGTGGGAACGATGAAAAAGAGATTTGAAGACCATGTTTAATTATATTTTACGGCGCTTACTGTATGCGCTACCGTTATTATTTGGGGTAAACGTCTTAACCTTTACACTGTTTTTTGTGGTGAATAGCCCTGATGATATGGCGCGTATGCACCTAGGGCAGAAGCATGTTACCGAACAAGCAGTCGATAATTGGAAGCAGCAAAGAGGCTATCATTTACCTTTATTAATTAATACAGAAGTAAAAGGCTTAGATAGCATTAAAAAAACTATTTTTTATCAAAAATCCTTACGCTTATTTGCTTTTAATTTTGGCCTGTCAGATAGCGGTAGAAATATAGGTGAAGATATTCAACAGCGCATGTGGCCAAGTTTAGCGATTGCATTGCCATCCTTAATATTGGGTCTCATATTAAATATTAGTGTCGCATTAATGATGGTTTTGTTTAGGCAAAGCTACTTAGAATTCGGTAGCATTTTATTATGCGTTGTTATTATGTCGATATCGTCCTTATTCTATATTATAGGTGGGCAATTTTTAGTGGGTAAGCTATTAATGTTAGTGCCTATTTCTGGCTATGATACGGGATTAAATGCAGCTAAATTTTTAGTGTTACCCGTTATTATCTCAGTCGTTGCAGGTGTAGGTTCGGGCGCGCGTTGGTATCGTAGCTTATTTTTAGAAGAAATAGAGCAAGACTATGTGCGTACAGCAAGAGCAAAAGGCTTAACAGAAACACAAGTATTGTTTAAACATGTGCTTAAAAATGCGATGATTCCTATATTAACTGGCGTAGTAGTGATATTGCCCTTGCTCTTTATGGGGAGCCTAATAACGGAGTCTTTTTTTAGTATTCCAGGCCTAGGGAGTTACACTATTGATGCTATAAATAGCCAAGATTTTGCGATTGTGCGTGCAATGGTCTTTTTAGGTTCAGTTTTGTATATTATTGGTTTATTATTAACCGACATATCCTACACATGGGTAGACCCACGGGTGAGGTTAAGCTAAAAGGTATTAATTAGTAGCCCGTATGAAGCTTGCGTAATACGGGGTTTGACGTGATGTATTTCCCGTATTCCGTAGCTCCATACAGGTTACATATGTGTACATCACTAGCATAGCAATGATGAAAATTAAGTTTTTAAAACAGGTGAAAAATGAAGTCGAATAGTGGGTTAATAAGGGAATACAACTCAAAATTGCTTATTGTAGGACAGTTAATCGATATGTTGGTGATTGGTTTCACTCTCTGGGCCGTACTGGATATAAGAGCAGTCATCTGGGCTGATGAGCATACATGGTGGTTATTAATAAGCATCTTTAGTTTTTATCTATTTGCTAGCTTCATGGAGCTGTATAAAGAAAACAGAAGTTTACAATTACGCCAAGAAATTAGAAAAATCATCACAGCTTGGGGATGTTCGCTTACCATATTGGCGATCATGGCACAGTTTAGCCATGTGATTAGCCCTTTAAATGAAGAAAGCTTCTTATTATGGGTGATAGCAGTGCCTATTGAACTGCTATCTTGGCATATTATTAGAAATAGAGCAGTCAGAGTCGCTAGAAAAATGGGGCGCAATACTCGCAAAGTAGCGATTGTAGGTGCAACGCGTTTAGGAGGGGAGTTACTGGATGTTTTTAGGCGTGAAGATTGGATGGGCTTGGATTTTATGGGTTTTTTTGATGACAGAAGCCCATCACGCTGTAATGTTAAGCTCGTAGTGTCTGGAAAAATTAATGATTTGATCGCTAAAGCAAAAGCGGGTGAGGTAGATATTATCTATATTACCTTGGCGTTAAAGGCGGAAGATAGAATTAAAATGATTTTAGCCGAATTAGCAGATACGACTGCATCGGTTTATTACGTGCCTGACCTGTTCGTATTTGATTTATTAAGATCCAATATTAGCTATATAAAAGGTATACCGGTTTTTAGTGTGTACGATACGCCTTTTTATGGTGTAGATGGTGCGGCTAAACGCGCATTTGATATTATCGTGGGCAGTTTTATCTTACTGCTGATAGCGGTTCCTATGCTATTTATCGCTATCGCTGTAAAACTCACATCTCCCGGAAATGTGCTGTTTAAACAACGGCGTTATGGCTTCAGAGGCGAAGAAATTACCGTGTGGAAATTTCGCTCCATGTCAGTCACAGAAGATGGCGATAAAGTGCAACAAGCGCAAAAGAATGATCCAAGAGTCACAAAACTCGGTGCCTTTTTACGCAGAACCTCATTAGATGAATTACCGCAGTTTATAAATGTACTGCAAGGTCGTATGTCTATTGTAGGGCCAAGGCCACATGCGGTTGCGCATAATGAAATCTATAGAGGACAGATACAAGGCTATATGTTACGCCATAAAGTGAAGCCAGGGATTACAGGCTTAGCGCAAATTAGTGGCTTTCGTGGAGAAACCGATACTTTGGATAAAATGGAAGGCAGAATTAAGTATGATCTGCAATATATCCGTAACTGGTCGCTCTTGGGTGATTTTAAAATTGTTTTTTTTACCGTGTTTAAAGGCTTCTCAGGTAAATCAGTGTATTAATTAAGGGGTTGTACTCAAGTACAGTGGACGAATGAAAAACGTTAGGTATAATAGTTTCCAAAGTCAGGGGAATCTTATAATTTTTCTTAACTTTTACAAGGAGTTGTATTTGCTAGGATGCATGCCAAACTTGCTGTGAAGCAAGGACGGAAAGTTACAGACCTTACTTGATTTAAAGGTGGCTGGACCGCAAATTTACTTTTATATATATAAAATAATTTGTTGATCTTTTGGAGATTTAAAATGAAAAAAATGTTTTTGATTGTTATTGGGCTTATGATTCATATTGGTTTAGCTAATGCTAGTACAGTAGAATTTTATGATAATGAGGCGTTGTTTGAAGCTTCTCACTTTAGTGGAAGTTTGGAAGATTTTAACGATACAACCTTGAGTACAGGTTTAACAATTAACGCAGATAGCTCTAGTTATGCAATTTCTGGTGGCGTTATGAATGATATATTATCTGCTACTGACTCGACTACATTTGAGTTTGGAAGTGCTATTAATGCATTTGGAGGGGATTTTGATTTATCTCCAGGCGGAATAGGAATGGGAATTGAATTAACAATGTCATTTTTTCTTGGGTCTGAGACTGTATTAACTCAACAAATAACTGACAATGGGTTCTTTGGTTTTATTACTGATTCAACAACTCTTTTTAATAAAGTTATTTTTTCACTTGGAAATAATTATTCTGCAGGTTTAGAGACATATAATCTTGATAACTTAAGATATGGTCTTCATACTCCTTCAGAAGTTCCAGTTCCTGCGGCAGTATGGTTATTCGGTTCTGCATTAATGGGTTTATTCGGTGCATCACGTCGTAAATCTACAGCGGTAGCTGCTTAAGTTTTAAGCTTAAATCGTGTTTAATAAAAAAGGGGAGGCTTTTAGCTTCCCCTTTTTTTTGCCTAAAATATCCCGTACGGGCAATTTTTATGTTTATATTGTTAATGCGATAATCTCCAGAACTTAGGTTTAAGGGTACCCACGAGGGGCACCCCTACAAATATTCACCAACCTGCCAATTTACACGGTAGGGGCAATCCCTTGTGGTTGCCCTGATAACGGCACGGTGCACAAGGTAATGAATTTTCTCATCGCATTGGCATCGGAATGCATATTTCCATAAAAGCATCAATTTATCTTTAGAAAATTGTATTAGGGCTGTTGCTAGGTTAAGATTTGTATAAAGTAATTTTTTAATTTGTCTTAAATATAGGGGGCCGTGTGGCTACAATTACTTTTGATACATTAAAATTTGTTGAAAAGCTTAAATCTGGTGGTGTTTCTGATAAGCAAGCAAAGGCTGAAGCAGAGGCTTTGATGGTTGCTTTTTCTGAAGCTATGGACTCACAATTGGCGACAAAAGCTGATGTTAACCGCTTGGAAAGAGAGGTGTTAGTTATTAAATGGATGGTTGGTCTTGTTTTAGGTGGGATTTTGACTTTAATTATTAAGGCTTTTTTCCCTGTCTAGCAAGCCATGTAGGGTGCGTTCCACACATCTTTGCGTTCTGCCATTAAGTTGGGGGATATTTTATAAATAACAAAAGGTTACAAGGTAGGCTGGGTTAGATTTTTTTGCGTAGCAATAAAAACGTAACCCAGAACCTTAGATTATTCATAAAATCCTGGGTTACGTTATCTGCGCTATGCTTAGATAATCTAACCCAGCCTACGTATAATTGATTGATTGTAAATCTTTAATCCTTAACTTAATGGCAATGACGGAGACCGTGGGAACAAAAAACAAGAAACAAGAAACAAAAAACAGATTCCTGCTAGGAACATGCAGAAATGACGATTTTTGCATAGTTCCTAACCTGTGGATAATAAAAAGTGACTAATAATATAAGGAAAAATAGATGTCGAAATTAAAACTAGTTTTACTATTTATGGTGATTTTTTATCACGGAAATGCTTATACAGCCGAGCCTAAAGTAGGGTATCTTATTAATGCAGGGGATGTATTAGACATTTCTGTTTGGAAAGAAGAGGAGTTACAAAGAGAAATAAGAGTACTGCCAGATGGTAAAATTAGTTTTCCTTTAGTCGGTGAAATTGCTGTTTCAGGAATAACATTAACGGCCGTCAGAGAGCAATTAGTTAAAAAATTATCTGAATATATTACTGATCCCGTGGTCAACATCTCAGTAAAATCATCAGAAGGAAACAGTGTTTATGTTATTGGCCAAGTAAAACAGCCAGGACAGTTTATTATGTATCAACCTTTAGATGTTATGCAGGTACTCAGTTTAGCCGGTGGATTAACCACCTTTGCTAAAGCCAATGATATTCGTATTTTACGCAGAACAGAAAAGGGCCCAACCTCTATCGAATTTGAGTACGGTGAACTAGAGGATGGCGATGAACTCGAAAGTAATATCGTATTAAAAAGCGGCGATGTAGTCGTTGTTCCATAGCGCGTATTTTTATGCGCTATAATTCATGATACTTCAAGCCGTAGGATGCGTTTTACGCATCATTATGGAAAACAACAGCGATAGCCATAACCATAACACTTGAAGGTGCTTATTTTTTACACGTCATCCCAGCAAGTTTCTAGTGAAAACCTTGTTATATTGCTAGATTCCCGTTTAAGCACTCAGGACGGACAGTTTTTAGTGTACAAAACCTCATTCAACACACTGATTATGATAAAACGACTACTCTTATTCGCTATAACAGTATCCCAAGCAAGCCTTATTCAAGCGGCAGAATGGAGTGTTGCGGGTGGTATTAACCAAGAAATGGCTTATGACGATAATGTTAGAATGCAAACGGGTGATGATAAACGCAGTTCATTTATCTATGAATTTTTGCCGAGAGTTAATGCAAGTTATAAGGCAGGTAATGTTCAATTAATAGCGGATGCCGCCTATGGTATTGAGGTTTATACGAATGAACTAGAAGATAAACGGCAAAAAATAAATACCAATGTTGAAGGTAGTTACCAAACTCAACAAGTCAATTATGCATTAAATGTTAGTTATAATAATCAACCTGCACGTAATACCGCGGCTGATGATACCGGTAACTTTAACTCAGAAGGCGCAAGAACGAATTGGTCTGTTTCTCCGAGTATTGCCTACAGCATGACAGAGCAAGATACACTAAGCACAAGTGTGCAATACTCACAAAGTTTATATTCAGATGCCGGGGTAACGTTAAACTCGCAGGAAGACAATTCAAATGTCGGGGCGAATATTGCTTGGGGCCATCGCTGGAGCGAGCAATACACAACCACACTCAGTGGGAATGTTACTTTTTATAAGTCCGATGGGGCATTAAGACAAACAACTAACAAAAGTTATTCAGTCACCTTAGGGAATAGCTACTTATTTAATGAAAAATGGGATGTTTATTTAGATGCCGGATATCGCTATACCGACAGTGAAAATACACAGTTAGGTTTTACCGTTGATCACACGTCACAAGGTTTTCTGATTAATTCAGCGCTAAATTATACAGGTGAAGTGTTAAGTTCAGGGGTGAGCTTTAATCAATCTATGACGCCAGATGGAAATGGCCAATTAAACCAGCGTTCTAGTGTTGCGTTTAATGTGTCGTATCAATTAACAGAAACAGTATCCACTCAGCTAAGTAGTAGTTACCAAAAGACAAAATCAATCAGTACTTTAGTATTAAATAATGATCGCAGTAATATTACAGCAAGCGCTGCAATTAACTGGAAAATAACAGAATATATTTTTCTAAATGCGAGTTATTCTTATCGCTGGCAAGATGAACAGCCTTTAATTAATGCAGTGGCAACAGGAAATGCAAGTTCTAATCGAATAATGCTAACAGTCGGCTATAATTGGCAGGGTTTAACTTTATCTAGGTAATTATTATGGAAAATGAAGAAGATATAAAATCCTTAATGGATTACGTGCAAATGGCAAGACGTCAGAAATTTCTGATCATACTGCCTATCATATTGCTTAGTATGTTAAGTGTCGCAGTGGCGTTAGTTTTGCCTGCTGTTTACCGTTCAGAAGCAACGATATTAATTGAGCAACAACATATTCCTGTTAGTTTAATACAATCGACAGTCGTTAGTTTTGCAGATGAGCGTATCAGGCAGATAGAGCAAAAAGTAATGACGATTGATAATGTTAACAAAATTATCAATAAATATGGATTATATAAAGATCAGCGCAAAGAGCTAAGTCAAACAGCGCTAGCAGAGGGTTTTAGAGATAATACAGAATTAACCTTAGTGACAGCTAATGTTGTCGGTAGAGGGCGTGGTGGAAAAGCAACTTTAGCTTTTAAGCTAGCCTTTAATGATAAAAATGCTGAAGTTGCACAAAGGGTTGCGAATGAAATGGTGACGCTTTATTTAAGCGCTAATGTTGCTAATAGAACAGAAAGGGCAGCGGATACAACGAAGTTTTTAGAGGATGAAGCGCAGAAATTTAAGATAGAAATTCAGAAAACAGAAAATGAGATCGCAGAATATAAAGAAACCTACAGAAATAGTTTACCTGAGCTATTGGCTGTCAATATAGCGTCTATTAGTCGTATTGAAAACAACCTGCAGCAACTGACCTTACAAGAAAAAATGTTAAGTGAGCGCCGAATTAGTATACGTTCACAACTGAACAGTACCAGTGCTAATATTATGACGGTAAGCCCTAAAGAGGGAGGGGGGGCAGAAAGTTTGCCGGCATTAGAGGCGCAGTATCAATATTTAATTGGTAGGTATTCTGAGTCTCACCCTGATGTACGTGCGGTTAAGCGTAAAATAGATAGGCTACCTAAACCTGAAGTAGGTGCAATACAAACAATAAGTACAGCAAATAACCCCGTTTATTTACAATTAAAAAGTGAACAAAGTATTGCGGAAATTGAATTACAGAATATCTATAAACAAAGATTAAAACTAAGAAAATCCTTAGAAGAGTTAGAAGTTAGAGTGTCGCAAACTCACCAAGTTGAACGTGGCTATTATGATTTAATGCGTGATTTAGATAACCAAAAGCAGAAATATAAAGAATTAAAAGCAAAGTCATTAGATGCTAAGTTATCGCAAACCTTAGAAGAAGAGCAAAAAGCCGAAAAGTTCTCATTAATAGAGCCTGCAAGGGTGCCGAGAAAGCCAGTTAAACCCAATCGTTTCAAAATATTAGTCATGGGCTTTGCACTATCGATAGCAGTCGGCCTAGGTCTTGGGTATTTAGCTGAAATGTTAGATGGTAGCTTGCGAGGGTATAAGTCTTTAGAAAGGCTAACCGGTGTTGAACCTTTGGTCGTTATTCCTTATATTAAAATTCAAGAAGATATTGATAAAACGCAAAGAAATATACGGCGGCTGATAATCGTATCGAGTCTAGTGTTAATAGGTGCAATTTCTGCCGTACATTTTTGGTACCAGCCATTAGATATGATTTGGTTTAAAGTACTAAATCGTTTGAATATGTTCTAATGTTAGTGATTACAATACTTGAAGGTGCGGAGGTCTAACCGTAGGATGCGTTTTACGCATCATTATTGCAAAACAATTAGCTATGTCAATACCTTCGCCAATTTTGATTCCAGCCAAAATTGGTGATTTTAGCCACATATAAATCAATCACTTATTGATTGTAAAATTTACAAAAAAGAGAGGATTTCCATTTTGGCGAAGGTATTGTATGTAGGATGCGTTTTACGCATCACTATTATAAAACAACGAAAATTTATGAGTAGATACTAAAAATAAGTACCTAAGATCAGGGTGGGTAGAGTGGTGAATCCAACCAGTCTCTCAATAAAAGTGATGAACCGAGATACGAAAAATGGATCGACTAGAAAAAGTAATACAAAAAATGACTCAGCCCCCTGTGGCTAAGGAGCAAGATCCAGTTGCACAAAGTATAGGAAAAGAAACATCGGAAGGAATTCGTTATACGCAAACCAGAATGCATAAAATAGACCCTCTTTTAATGCGTCAACGTCGGGTTATATCCTTGGAAAAGTTTGGCCCTGAGTCTGAGACATTCCGTTTATTACGTACCAAAGTACTAAAGCAGCTAAGAAATAACAATTGGAACAGTATTGGTATCACTGCACCTTCACAAGGCGCGGGAAAAACGATGGTCGCGGTTAATTTAGCGATAGCGATGGCGATGGAGGTTAACCAAACGATTTTATTGGTGGATTTAGACCTAAGACGACCCCAAGTTCAACATTACTTTGATTTTAAAGTAGATAAAGGCTTACAGGATTGTTTGTTAAATGATGTACCCGTTGCTGATATTTTAGTCAATCCGAGTATAGAGCGCTTAGTGATATTACCGGGTACAGGGACGATGCAAGGGACATCAGAGTTATTAACAGGACGTAAAATGCGTGAAATAGTGCAAGAAGTGAAACAACGCTATAAATCACGTATCATTATCTTTGATTTACCGCCTGTTTTAACCAGTGATGATGTTTTAGTCAGCATGGATTTTTTTGATTCAGCCTTACTCGTTGTCGCAGAAGGTGAAAATAACCCTGCTGATATTAGTAAATCAATACAGTTATTATCCGCCACAAATTTATTGGGTACGGTATTAAATAAAGCGGAAAAAATTCCAGAACATATTGGGCAGTATTAATAACGAATTGTAGCCCGTATGAAGTTTACGTAATACGGGGGGGATACCAGTCCCACTTCCAAATGCTTATAACTCACTAAAATGGGACATGTAATAAAATAAAAATTTATTGTGATTGGTGTTAATGACTCATAAGCCTGTATTACATAATAACGTTTAAATATTTTTGAGTTACTTTATATTTCTAGCAATACTACCCGAACTTATAGCATGTATACACAGCACTTTGGTCTGACTAAAAAACCTTTTTCACTCTCACCTGATCCACAATTTTTATACCTGAGTAAAAAGCATAAAAAAACACTCACCATATTGCAATATGGAATTA
>Ga0209826_1002524_pt1 | contig 11954 bp, 8 predicted proteins | sample GOMGulsemesocosm_5_FD_184637 | JGI IMG/M metagenome (GOLD analysis project Ga0209826, IMG submission 184637) | Methane-oxidizing microbial communities from mesocosms in the Gulf of Mexico - GOM15C Gulf of Mexico (SPAdes) (version 2) | ecosystem: Environmental > Aquatic > Marine > Cold seeps...
TTTAACGCCTCGCCCTTCGCCATCATGGTGTTGGATAGCAATGCCCGCAATCCGGTGTTTTTTAATCTGGCCGCAGATCGTCTGTTTGCCCTCTCGCGCCTGTCTGATCAAACCCTGCCCGATCAACCCCTGTCCTTCTCTCGGTTATTGGGCGTTGACGACGATTTTTTCAACAACCTCGATGACGAGGTGACGGATATCAATGTCGACTATACCAACCTTGAGGGCTCTCTCCTGTCTCTGTCCATGTCGGCTCGGCCTATATACTACGATGGCAGTGCGACGCTGCTGGTTGCTTTTCATGATCTCACCGAGCAACTCAAGGCGCAGGCTCAGCTGCGTGATCTGAATGCATGCCTGGAGCGACGCGTGCTCGAACGTACCGATGAGTTGACCAAGATGAACGCGGCGCTGGAGGCGTCTAACCGAGCCAAGACAGACTTCTTGGCTAAAATGTCCCACGAGCTGAGAACACCACTGAATTCCATTATTGGTTATACGCGGCGCTTGCTGAGCAAGTTAGAAGGGCAGCTGGATGCTCGGCACATGGATGCCCTGGATGCTGTCTTTCGCAATGGCGAGCACTTACTGGGTTTGATTAACGGCCTTTTGGATCTGTCCAAGATAGAGGCCGGGCAGATGTCCCTTCGCTTTAACCCTGTGCATGTGGGCAGTCTGTTGTCGGATGTGGTGTCGAAAATAGAGCCGTTGATCAGTGAGAAAAAATTGGGCTTCATTGTCGATGGTATGCACAGTGACGATGTCATCATGGCGGACCCGCAGAGGCTGTTGCAGATACTTTTAAACCTGCTGTCGAATGCGCAGAAATTTACCGATGAAGGCAAGGTCACCATCCGCTATTTTCGGGAGGATGGCTGGGCTTGTTTTGTGGTGGAGGACACGGGCAGTGGTATCGCAAAACAGGATGTCGATGACATCTTCGGCGAGTATAAACAGGCTCAGCACAATAAAGGAGGCACCGGGTTGGGGCTGGCGCTGGTCAAACAGCTGGTTGCATTGCATCAGGGTAGCATTGAGATATTCAGCGAGCTGGGGGGGGGTACCCGCTGCCTGCTGCGTCTGCCCTACAAGGAGCAGCCCTTCCTCGCGCGCCGCGGCAAGGCCGCCTCCTCCGGCTAGCGAGGCTCTGAGGTGTGTTTTTTACGCGTACATAACAGCAAAAAGGCGAGTCGTTGACTCGCCTTTTTGCTGACTGGTTATTGTATTAAAGGCGCTAAGGTTTATAGCGTTTTCAAGTACTCAACCAAGGCTACACGTTTCGCTTCGGTAATGGGCGGCAGCCACAGCTGCTCGTTTTTACCCTCGGCATTTTTCACGGGTTTGCCATTAGCGTCCAATTTAATGATGGGAGTAACACCAACCGCGTATTCGTGGCCGACGTTGGCGTTGCTTGGTTTACTGGTGTCAAAGACGAATAGATCCGCGTGTTCTGCCGCGGACTTCTGTACAAAACCCACCTTCACAGGATCGAATTCACGGCTGCCGAGGGTGAAGGTGTTCGGGCGACAAGCCTTGCCGCTTTCAGCTTCCGCGTCGCTGCAACTTGGCAGGAACAGGTCGTGCAGGTTTGGTACCGAGCCGTTGTGCAGGTAAGGGGCGGTGGCCCAGATGCCGTTCAGTGGGCGTGCCTTGTATGCCTTGAGGTCCTGCAGGCCGTTGTCGACAACTTCGAAATCAAGGTGACGATTGGCGATCTTAACTTCATTGTCTTTGATGCTTACGAGTATGTCGTAGGCGCGCTCAGGCCAGGCGATATACCAAGGCTCATCTGGTGAGGCTTGGGCGATGGTGCCCGTAGCGGCCTTGGTTAGCGCCGGTGCCACCAGCGTGGTTTCTTCAAAGCGCGCCGAGTCCTTCGATAGGGCATTGAGTTTACGGCCTTCAAACAAACCACTGGGGCCTTGGGCACTGAGAGCGTTCATGGCCATCTGTGGATCTGTACCAATGAGGTCGAGACTGGTGAACTGTGCGGTGATCAAGCGGTTAGGGTCGCTGCGGTCGATCGCCTCATGACAGGTGTGGCACTGGTATTCAACAAATACCTGCTCACCCGTGGCGGCCAAGGATTGGTCAATGGCGGGTAGCGCCTCTGGCCACTGTGGCGATTGCAGTGATTTTAGGTGGCGCTCGAGGCGGCCGAGGTTACGGATGTCCGCCGAGGAGCGGTAGCCGAGGTCGTGCTCAACCTTGCCCAATTCAAAACTGGCAAATACGCCCAGGACTTCTCCTGTGTTGCGACCCAAAGGACCGGCGCCAGTATTGCTGGCGATGCCGTTCCACTGAACAAAGTCGTGCTGTGGGGTATCCCAGAGGAAGGGGTAACTAACCGGGGCGTTGGCGGGGTTGTAAACCTCAGAGTTGTCATGCGGGTCTTGGTCCGGGTTCATATGGCCGAGAATGCGATTAAAAATACCGCCGAAAGCGTCGAGTCGGCCGTAGCCATAGTCGACCAGCTCCTCACCATGCTGTGGCGCATTAACGAAGTTGTAGTCTTCGCGGGCTTTAAGGCTGGCCTGCAAGCGTGTGCGTAGCTGGCTTATCTCGTCGGCGCTGTTGAGATCGAGGGCGTTGGCCATACGCTCAAGCTTCTCCTGCTGTGTCAGGGTGGCCTTGAGTGAGCTGACCAGATCGAGGAAGAGGGCTCGGATGTTGGCCAGAGTCGGTGCGCCGTCGACGCGGATGCCGTAGCCGTTGTAGTTGAGCTGACTGGTATGACAGGCGGCGCAGGTCAGGCCGATATAGTCCTTACCCTCAAAGGTGTCTTTTACAAAACCGACGGGCAGCGCCTCGGGGTTGTCCCAGTTACTGTGTTGTGTCAGGTAGCGGTAGCCATTCATGTTGTTATCAGAGCGCAACAGTTCCTGCGAATTAGCCAGCTCTAGGTGCATAAAGATATCCCAAGGCAGCAGGTTAGAGCCCTGGGTGGTGTTGTAGAACCAGAGGCTGTCGGAGGCATCCCAGTTTTGATCGAGGTAGATGATCTGCTCGGCGGAGTCGCCAAAGCGGTCATTGGGGGTGATTTTGGCACTGCGATCACTGCCGCTAAGAAAGCCCTGAGACATATAGGTACAGCTGCTGAGTAGCAGGGCGGCGGGTATTAGGTAGGTGGCAGACGGCTTGATGTTTCGGTAGTTCATGGTGACTCTCCCTATGCGTGTTATTAGTCTTCTTATTATTTGCCCCTCTGGGTGGGCTGCTTTCCATATTACGCTGCTATTGTGGTCACTATCTTCATAGTGATCAACCGTCTAAAAGATGCTTTTGTTACCATCGTAAACGTTGCTGGAAGAAAGTGGCGCGTAGATCGTTTCATGCGGTTACAACGGTAACGGCTGATGAAATTGATCACTCTGATTTTTGATTTTCCCCTAGTGAGCGTCTAAGATCGCCACCCTAATGCGAACGCAGGCAACCCAGTTTATCCGAGGTCGTCGGGGGTCGTATAAGAGCAAGGAGGCTTCGCTGTCGCAACCATTAAAGAGGTGCCGCGAGCAGAGTATGAGTGTCTAGGTCAAAGAGTGGGTGTTGCAGGTAAAATTGACTGCGCATCATCAAAATGACACATGAGCACTCGATAATAATAATAAATGCATAATCAGTGATCAGTATGAATAATATCCCCCCCCTAGCACCAGAAACAGTGCAGCTGTGCAACCGTGTTGGGCGCCCTCTCAGTGTTGATGTTCAGTGCCTGAGTTACCGAAATCGTTACTATGTGGTGCTGATGGCGCGACAGGACCTTCCTGGCAACCAGCTTCTTAAAAACGCCGAGCACCTTGCGCGTCAATTGATCGAATGTATGGGCGTTGCGCCCAGCGATGTTGATTTTATCCAGTACCAGCCGCGCGAAGAGCCAGAGTGGCTGCGCTGGCGCTTCCAGTGGGTTGGCAATTCACCACTGAAGGCCGTAAGCTTTCCAATCAATGCTTCTTCGCAGCAGAGCTTTTTGTTGCCACTGTTGAATCATGGTGTTAAAAAATCGTTGGCTTCGTTCAACGAACAGGCCGTCGCTTAATCTTTGGGGCTTACAATCGGTCCCATCTCAATGCGTTAGGCGGCACGACCCGAAGAGGCTAAGGAACAGCCCACAATAATAATGATGGGGGTGTTCCAATGCAAAAAATACAACTCACCGATATGGTTGAAGTGGCGCTGCTGGACCGAGACGGTCAAGCGGTGACACTGGACGTGGCGCTGTACCAGTACGAAGAAACCGTTGCGGTGTTCTTGTCTGAGACGGAGGAGCATCCGGGCATTATTGCGCGCAGCAGTGCGACCTTAATTGAGCAGCTCAAAGTACAGTTTGAATTGGATGTTATGAGCACCACCTTCCTCAGGCATATTGCGCTGGCGTCGGTGGGCAGTCTGTTTGGGCGCTTTAAGTTAACCTGGCGCGGCGGCGAAGTCGTGAGCTACACCTTTAGCATGCTTAACGGCATTGGTGAGGAGCGTGAAGTCCGCCATATTATTGCCGAGGGTGTGCGCTTAACCGTGATCGAGGCGGCTTAATTAAGTACGCGTTGTTGTTAGTATTAACGGCTCAATAAAAAAGGCTCTAGGGGGAAACCCCTAGAGCCTTTTTTGGTTTGTGGTTTTAATGCATTAAGTTAGAACTCGTAGGTGACGCCTGCGTAGTAATAAGCGCCGTTAAATCCGAAGGGTGCTGATCGGCGAGAGTACTCGAATACACCTGCCGAGTTTGAAACGACATTGCCATTAGCGGGGTCAACCAATCCTCCAGTAGGGCTGGAGCGCGACTGGCCGACTTGGTTTTCATCTGGCGTTACGTCGAAGATATTGTTGCCACCAAAGCGCACAGCCAAACCATTGTCGAAGTTATAGGTAACCAGCAGGTCGGTCACCCACTCAGCGCTGAAGGTTTGTTTACAGTTACCGCCAGCGGTAGTCGCGACACCTGAGTTGCCGCAACCGGATGATTCTAGCACGGCGTATTCACCAAAGCGGTTAATGGAGAGGTTGGCATTCCACTCGCCAATGGCGTAGTTGGCAGAAAGGTTGAGTCGGTCCTCCGGCTGCCACTCTTCAATGATGGAGATGTCTTGCTCGGTGAAGAGCTGGGCGTTGACGCTTGCGATAGATGATACGTTATGACGTTGGACTACTTCGGTTTCTGTTTTGTTGGCGGCTGCAGAAAGTTGCAGTTGGCCATCGCCCACCTCCATGTTGTAGGTGACGATTAAATCGAAGCCCTGAGTTTCAGTATCCACTCCGTTGATAAAGAATTGGCCTCTATCGACGTTAGCGCCGAGAATACCTCCGGTGTTGTCGATAGCACCACTGACCACTATGCGGTCGTCTATATCGATACTGTAGTAGTCAAATGTGATCGTTAGGTCTTCAGTTGGGGTCACAATAATACCCGCAGCATAACTGAAGGATTCTTCTTCTTTTAGATTACTGATGCCTAGGCTGCTGACAATTGGGTCGTCGTTGGCAAAGGTGCGCCTCTCTTCAGCTATGCCCGCACCGTTAAACTGGGTGCTGACGTTGTTGAAATAAAGTTGTTGCATAGACGGGGCGCGGAAGCCAGTACTGGTGGAGGCGCGAAGTGTAACTGTGTCGCTTAGGGTGTAGCGGCCGGCCAGTTTACCGTTGATGGTATTGCCGAAATCACTGTAATCCTCGAAGCGCAGTGCTGCTGATAGCATTAAATCATCGCTTACATCGTATTCAAGGTCGCCATAAATACCGTAAGAGTCGCGTGACTTATCGACTTCATTTTCTGGCTTGTAACCAGGGAACACCTGTATGCCCACTGGAACACTGTTGCCAGCAGTATTGTAATCTTGCCAAGACAGCTCCTCTCCTGCTATCAGCTGGAAGGTTTCCTCCTTGTATTCGAAGCCAGTGGCGAGGTTGAAATCACCGTAGTTGCGAACGGCATCAAGGTTTATGGTCATTAGTTCGTTCACCAGCTCTCCGGCATCTGCCGACGTTGGGCTGGTGCCGATATTTGCGGCATAAGAGGCATTGAGCGAGTTACTGATGCCGAAGGCGAAGTTGTTCTCGCCCCAGTTGAGGCTGGCATCCATCTCCCATTCGCCGACTTGGAATTCTGTGCCTACAGCCAGGGAAATGTCTTCAATTTTTGTGTTGATTAGCGGTAGGAAGCCGTCGACATATTGTGGCGCGTTGGTACCAAATACGTTGGGGTTACGGCTGTCGTCGGCTTTTCGGACGAATCCTCCAGAGGTGCTCTCTCGGTCAGACCAAGTAAAGAAGCTGTATAGGTTGGCTCCATTGCTCAGCGGCACGTCCAAATTACCTACTAGCGCGTGCTGCTCGGATATGGAGTCGCCAATACGGAAGCTCTTGCGGTCGAAGGTGTATTCACGAGGGTCAAATGCTCCTGCGATTAGCGGGTATTGCTGCGAGCCATCATCTCCAGCTCGGTTGGTGCGTCCGCGATCTCGGTACTCATAGGTGAGGTTGATCATGCCGTCGCCAGCTAGTTCAAAGCCTTTGTTAAGGCTCACGACTTTAGTTTCACCGTCATTCTCGGAAGTTTCACCGTAAGATGCGTCGACCTTTCCGTAGTCGTTGTCGTCCTTTAAAACGATGTTGATGACGCCGGCGATGGCGTCTGAGCCATATTGGGCTGCGGCGCCGTCGCGCAGTACTTCAATGCGCTTGATAGCACTGGCGGGTATGGCATTCATATCCACGCCAGCAGTACCTCGTCCGACCGAGGTGTTGATGTGAATCAAGGCACTGGTGTGGCGGCGTTTGCCATTAACCAACACCAGGGTTTGGTCTGGGCCTAGTCCACGCAATGTGGCAGGACGCAACGCATCGGTACCGTCGCTGATAGAGGAGCTAGAAAAGTTAAATGAGGGCACCAGCTTTTGTAGCATGCGCCCGACTTCGGTAGCGCCACTGTTTTCCATCGCTGAGGCGTCTAGTACATCGATTGGTACGGGAATGTCGGTGGCCGTGCGCCCTTTCGAACGGGTACCGACGGTTACGACCTCTTCAATAACTTGTTCCGCGCTGTGGTCGTCGGCGTAGGCACTACCCATGCCAAGGCTTACACTTGCGGCTATGGCTGCGCAGAGTAACTTGCGCTGTGTGCGGGGTTTTATGGTCAGGGGGTTTTGGCTAAAAAGCATAACATCTCTCCATTGTTGTTATGCCTGATGTCACCTCTATAAACGTGTGAGTCATCAGGTCGCTAGCTAACACATCCGAGTGAGAAGCCGAAGTTCGCCCTTAAAATTATTTATGGTCTGGGCGTTTCAGCAAATACTGCCACCAATGAGTGCGAGGGCATGCATCATGCCCTTAATTAAAGTAGATGAAAGTTTTGTGGATGGGAAGAGGCGGGCACAATAAATGTACGTTTTGCTTGAAATATAGGATGGGAATCTTGCTGATGAGCCCAGAGTCGGTGCTGTGCTAATGGCCGCTTCGCTCTGGGCGCTTGGCTTGATAGACGCCGGCGATGAGAATAAGCCCTAGACAGAGGAGCAGTGCGGCACTGGAACCCCAGCGCATAAACGGGGTTGTGCCTTTATAAGCTTGAACCTGGCCTGTGAGCACCTGCTGCACAAACTGCTCGCTGCTGGCGAGCAGTTTGCCTTGGTTATTGATGATGGCGCTGACGCCATTGTTGGTGCCACGAATCACAAACCGGCCGTTCTCCAGCGCCCGCATTTGCGCCATTTGCAGGTGCTGTAGCGGTCCCCAGGAGCTTCCGAACCAGGCGTCGTTGCTTATGGTCAATATCACCTCGGTATTACTGGCCATACTGGCCACCAAATCTGGATAAACCACTTCATAGCAGATGGCGCTGGCCAGGCGAATGGCGCCGATCTGCAGGGGGGCTTGCTTGCTCGCCCCTGGGCTGATGAAGGAAGCGGGCAGGTTAAAAAACTCGATGGCGCCGCGCAGCCACTGTTCCAGCGGTACGTATTCGCCGAAGGGGACTAGGCGTGTCTTGTGGTAGAGGCCGCTGGCGAGGCCGAGGCCGAGGCTGCTGTTGTGGTAGCGGCCGCTCACTGGGTCATCGTAAAGGATGCCGGTTATCAACGCGCTGTTGTTGGCCAGCGCGGTGTTATGGGCTTCTTGCAGCACCGGCAGGGCTTGGTGGTAGGGCAGTGGTACGGCCGCTTCTGGCCAGATGACCCAATCGGCGGACCAGGCCTCAGTCGATAGGCGCCGGTAGCGTTTGAGCGTCGTTTCAAGGTAGCTCGGCTGCCACTTCTTGTCTTGCGGGATGTTGGCTTGAACCAGAGCCACTTGTCTCGGCTCTCCGAACGGTTGTGTCCATTCAATGTTTTGCAGCTGGTAGCCGCCGAGCCAGAGGCCACTGAGAAGCAGTGGTGCCAGAATGTGGCTGGATTTACTGCGGCTCAGCAGCGGCCAGAGAGTGAATGCCCCAGTGAGCAGTACCGCGAGGCTGACGCCGAAAATACCGAACAGCGGCGCCCAGCCGGCCAGCGGAGTGTCCAGTTGGCTGTAGCCAATATACAGCCAAGGGAAACCCGTGAGAAACCAGCTGCGGCACCATTCGCCTGCCACCCAAACAGCGGCGAACAAGAGCGCATGAGGGAACCAGCGGCGTGTTGCCTGCCGGTACGACAGGAGCGCGAAGGGCAGGGCAAACAGCAGCGCGAGACCAGCGACAAAGAGGCCTGTCAACAGACTGGCCAGTGCCACACCTGTGTAGCCGAAGTCGTGGATACTCACGTAGACCCAAGAGGCGCCTACGCCAAATAACCCCAATCCAAAACAGAAACTGCGTTTTAGCAGGTTGCGGCCGCTCTGGCGGAACAGCAATAGGCTGAGAATGGCGGGGCTGAGCAGCGCCAGCGGCCATATGTTCAGCGGCGCTAGTGCCAGTGGTGCGAGGCCGCCTGCTAGCAGTGAGCAGATGTATAGAGCCCAGCGTGGCCAGCTTTCCCAAAAGTAAGTGGTGGTTATTGGCATAGGGTGAGCGCAACCCTGTGACCCAGCTGCGTCCTTGTTGCGTACAGGGGTTATTTTGATTCTGGGGGCGTCAGGCGCAGCAGGTGTATTTGCCGGTTGTCCGCATAGAGCACTCGGAATTGATAGCCGTCTAGGCTGGCGGTTTCATTGCGCTCGGGCAGATGGCCAAAACTGCCCATCAAAATACCGCCAATGGTGCCGAATTCATCTTCATTGAAATTGGTTTCGAAGTACTCATTAAAGTCTTCGACGGGGGTTAGCGCTTTGATAATGTAGTCACTATCGGAGACCTTTCGAATGTAAGCGTCATCGGCGCTTTCATCGGTTTCATCTTCTATTTCACCGACAATCTCTTCGAGGATGTCTTCAATGGTGACCAGCCCTGAGATGCCGCCGTACTCATCAATGACCAGTGCCATGTGGTAGCGGTTTTCCCTGAACTCACGCAATAAAATGTTGAGGCGTTTGCTCTCTGGGACAATGGTGGCAGGGCGCAATACATTGGCCAGCGTGAAGTTTTCCAGGCCGCCGAGAATCAGCGACAGCAGGTCTTTTGCCAATAAAATACCGCGCACATCGTCGGTCGACTCGCCGATAACTGGGAAGCGCGAATGGCCGGATTCAATGATTTTCGGCAGCAGCTCTTTTGGTTGGTCGTCGATGTTGACGAGGATCATCTGCGAGCGAGGGATCATGACTTCACGGACCTGCTGGTCTGCGACGTCCAGGGCCCCCTCAATGATTTCCAGTGCTTGCGAATCAACCACCTTGTTCTCGGCGGCTTCTTTGATGATATCGAGCAGCTCTTCTCGGGACTTTGGTTCGGCTGAGAAGGCGTTGAACAGCTTGTCTATCCAGGATTTTTCACTTGTACGACTAGACGATAACTGGCTACTCGAGGGGTCTTCACTCATGTTTGGATCCGCATACTCTGTGTTTTTGCAGTGGTGGTTCAGGCTTGTGTTAGAGCCCGTTTGGCCTCGGGGCCATGAGGGGCTATTAAATTCTCAATGGCGGTGAGATACAAGTGTTTGTTGTTGCCAAATAGTGGCTTTTATCGACACTGGGCTGTTGTTTGCAGCCTAGCCGGTATTTTACATTTCGTCTTGATAGGGTGCGGGGAACCCCAATTGGGTGAGTAGCCGAGTTTCGAGGGCTTCCATCTGCTCGGCTTCGGTATCAATCATGTGATCGTAACCGAGCAGGTGAAGGCAGCCGTGTATCACCATGTGCGCCCAATGTGCTCGGCCGTTTTTCCCCTGTTCTTGTGCTTCGCGCATGACCACTGGAGCGCTGATAACGAGGTCGCCGACCGGTAATTCAGCCTTGAGCTCTTCTGGCCAGCCCGCGGGGCTATCGGCGGGGAAGCTGAGCACATTGGTGGGTTTGTCCTTGCCGCGGTAGTCGCGGTTAAGATTTTGGCTTTCTGCGTTATCGACGATGCGGATGGTCAGCTCTGCGGATTCGCGCGGAGCTCCCTGTAGTGGGTGGACCAAAGCGCTGGCGACCCATTGTTGGAAATCGTCTGCGCTGGGCAGTTCGTTCGGCTCAACGCTTTCACTGGCCAGCTGTAAATCTATGTAGAGCTCCACGGTCAATAATCCGCCGCTGGCTGGTCGTCTTGGGCCTCATAGGCCTCGACGATGCGCTGTACCAGCGGGTGGCGGACGACGTCGCGCGACTCAAAATGGGTAAAGCTAATGCCTGCGACATTATCGAGAACGGTGATCGCGTGCTTGAGGCCTGATTTTTGGCCGCGCGGCAGGTCGATTTGTGATGGATCACCGGTGATGACAGCGGTGGAGCCAAAGCCGATGCGGGTGAGGAACATTTTCATCTGTTCGCGGGTGGTGTTTTGACTCTCATCCAAAATAATAAATGAATTGTTGAGCGTGCGGCCGCGCATGTAGGCCAGTGGGGCCACCTCGATCACCTTGCGGTCAATGAGTTTGGCGACGGTTTCAAAGCCGAGCATCTCATAGAGGGCGTCGTAGAGTGGGCGTAAATACGGGTCTACTTTTTGCGCCAGATCGCCGGGTAAAAAGCCGAGCTTCTCACCCGCTTCAACCGCTGGGCGCACGAGCAGAATGCGCTCGACGTCGTCTTTTAGCAGTGACTCGACGGCGCAGGCAACGGCTAGGTAAGTCTTGCCGGTACCGGCAGGGCCTACCCCGAAATTGATGTCATGGGTTTGCACTGCATGGACATAAAGTTGTTGGTTGTGGCCGCGGGGTTTTACGGTGCACTTTTTTGTGCGGATCAGCGTGATGCCAGAGAGTCCACTGTCATCGTGATGGGCTTGGCTGGCTTGTTGTGGCAGCGCATGGCCAGACGCTTGTAGTGCCAGGTGAACCTGGTCTGGGGTGAGCTCGTTACCCTCCATGACTTCCTGGTAGAGGGTGTTGAGCAGGTGTGCGGCTGTCTCTGTTTGATCACCCTCGCCGCTGAGCGAGAACTCATTGCCGCGGTTTTGTATCTCGATGCCTAGGCGCTTTTCAATTTGACGCAAATGCTGATCGAGTTCGCCACAGAGGGTGGCGAGGCCGCGGGCGTTATCTGGCTCAAGTGTGAGGTGCTGACGAACGTTGGAGGCATTGGTGGGCTGAGTATCTGCCTGGCTGGCCTTGCGTGTATGGCTTGGGTTGCTCGCTGAGGTATCCAAAAGGCGTTTATACCGTCCTGTATTGTGTGGGCGTTGCCACGATTATTTCAGCCTACCGCAAACCGCAAACGTCTAAAAGGGCGCTGTAGTTCTATTGCATCATATAGGCCGCTACCCGAAAGCAGCGGCGGCTATAACTGGGGCGATGTGCGCGGCGTTTATCCCCAGAGTTGGTAGTCGTCATCGAGCTCCGAGGCGATTAATATGCCTCGCAGTGAGTTCGGCAGGGCTTCTTCAATCATTATGTCGGCAAACTTACCGATCAGGGTTGGGTTGTCACAGCGGAAGTTCACCACGCGGTTGTTCTCGGTGCGCCCTGCCA
>Ga0209826_1002525_pt1 | contig 11951 bp, 9 predicted proteins | sample GOMGulsemesocosm_5_FD_184637 | JGI IMG/M metagenome (GOLD analysis project Ga0209826, IMG submission 184637) | Methane-oxidizing microbial communities from mesocosms in the Gulf of Mexico - GOM15C Gulf of Mexico (SPAdes) (version 2) | ecosystem: Environmental > Aquatic > Marine > Cold seeps...
TCATGCATGAAATGAGTCAGCAGAGGGGCATTGTTAAACTCTCGACTGTGATTGATCAGCCGCTGTGCTTGCTCTCGGCTTACGGAATATTGAAGTCCGTCGCAGCTAGCCGCCAGTGCTTTTATGGCTTCAGTTTCATCGGCTAGGTAGCTGGCATCAATCGCTGCACGTAAGGCCTGTTCTACCGTTGTGTTTTGTGGCTTGCTCATATCCGCTTCCTTAACCACTGTTTGCTCTACAGAGTATAGGTGAAAAGGGCGGATGTATTGGTACCGAAGGTTTATGCAGGGTTAACGGTTTGATTTTTTCCACGGTGAAGCAAGACGCTGCAGTTAAGCCGTGTTTGCTATCGAGCCATCGCGGGCTACCAGCAACAAGGCGTTATTTAATCGTGCGTTTTATTTTCTGGTAATACTTTTTGGCATACGCTTCCAGCAGCGTTTTATTGGTTTTTGACACGGTGTTTTTTACCGTTAAAGCCATTCTGGCTAGCTCAATACTGGCCGCTATATTTTCTGACACCACTCCCGATGCGCCTAGCCTTTGAAGTTCAACACACTCCGATGAATTTCTCGCCCTCACATAGATAAACAAGTCAGGGTTTGACTCTCGCAATGACGAAACAATTAATTTAGACGCCTGAATATCGTTGATAGTGATGATAATCGTGGATGTATCTTCTACGCCGACAGAATCTAATAATGCCTTATCGCAGACATCACCATAAAACACAGGGTGCCCGTGAGCGATTGATTTATTAACGATTAAAGAGTCGATATCTATCGCTACGAAAGGTTGCCCTGCTTGGGTCAGTATATCTCCAACCCGATGGCCGACTCGACCAAACCCAGCGATAACCGTCGGGCCTAATTTAGGCGGCTGAAAGTCAATTGGGTCGCTTAGTTTGTTATTGTTTAGAATCCCGCGCGCGCAGTTTGCTAACGCAGGTGTAACGAGCAAGCTGAGTAAAATAACGAGTAGTAGTTGTTGATGTACAGCGGTATCTAAAACGCCAGACTGTACGGACAAGGAAAACAAGACAAGAGCAAACTCACCGCTTTGCGCTAAGATGACAGCGACCGCCAGACTTATGTTTTTATTCAGGCCAAACAAATAAACCAGCGGGAACAGGATTATTATTTTAACGCCGATGAGGAGGGCGACCAAACCTAACGACAGTAGGGGCTTTTCAAGTAGCAAATTTAAATTTAACGACATCCCCATCGACATAAAGAAAAGCCCTAATAATAAGCCCCTAAAGGGTTTTATTTCTGACACGACTTGGTGCCGGTATGAGGAGTCTGACATCAGCATTCCAGCCATAAATGCGCCCATCGCCATAGACAAGTTGATGTGCTCGGCAATCAAAGAAATACCCAGAACGAGTAAAATGGCCGAGGCTGTAAACACCTCGGGTATTTTGGTTTGCGCAATGCGATGAAGGATGGGGTGTAGGAAATAGCGACCCAATAAAATGACTAATAATAGAATGATTAGCGCTTCAGCCAGTGCCAAGCCAATATTATCACTGATGCTAAGTTCGGGTATTGCTAAAAATGAAACCAGCGCTAATAAGGGGACCACGGCTAAATCTTGCAATAACAAAATAGAGAACGTTGTTCGGCCATAGGGTGATTTGAGCAAACGTTGTTCGCTAAGCAACTGCAACACGAAAGCGGTCGATGAAAGAGCTAGCGCGGGCCCAATGATGACAGCCGCCCGCAGGGGTAAGCCAAATAGGTAATAGGCGATAGCCATTAACGCGGTAGCCGTTAGCATGACTTGCAGGGTACCTAAGCCAAAGACCATTTTCTTCATTTGCCAAAGGCGAGAAGGCTTGAGCTCTATACCAATGACGAATAAAAGAAAGGCAATACCCACTTCGGCGAGGCTGCTGATCTCATTAAGGCTGTCTATTAAGCCAAGACCTGCTGGGCCAACAATTAAACCAGCGATTAAGAACCCCGGAACCGCGCCTAATTTAATGGCTTGACAGGCAGGTACAACGACAACAGCTGCCGATAAAAGAATGATTAAATCTGTAAGGTATGCGGATGACATGGCTTTTTATTGTATCGCTATGTGGCAGGTCTACGGCAAAATTTTAGAATTATGTAGCCAACAATTCCAGAGGTAAACGAAGCGACGAGAATGGCCAGTTTATCGGTGTACTGAAATAAACTGTCGTCTACAAAAGCCAGCGAAACAATGAATAAGCTCATCGTGAAGCCGATGCCGGTTAAAACAGATACGCCATATAATTGAGTCCAACTACACTCATCAGGCAACGTGGCAAGCTTTAATTTTATGGCTAACCAACTAAAGCCAAATACGCCTAATTGTTTGCCAAAAAATAGCCCGAGCATGATGCCAATAGGAACAGGGCCAGACATTTGCTCTAAGGATATATCCGTTACATTCACACCGGCATTAACAAACGCAAATAATGGCAAAATGAAAAATGCCACCCGTGTTCAATCTCTTTAAGCGGCGAGAATGGTTCGCCCTTTTCATTTTTACCCTTCATGGGGATGGTAAATGCCAGAGCAACACCTGCTAATGTGGCATGAACACCGGACTTGAGAACGCTAACCCATAATATCCAGCCAACAATAAAATATGCGGCTTTTTTAGACACGTTGAATATATTAAGAGCGAGCAATGTTGCTAGTGACAGTGCTGCAACGGTAATTGAAAGTGTTGATAAATCCGACGTATAAAAAATAGCAATAATAACGATCGCGCCTAAATCATCAATAATAGCCAGTGCCATTAAAAATACCTTTAGAGAAAGCGGCACTCGATTTCCTAACAACGATAAGATGCCTAGTGCAAAAGCAATATCTGTCGCAGTCGGTATAGCCCAGCCATCTGCAGCGAGCTCATTGTTCCCGTTAAAGGCATGATAAATCATGGCGGGAACAACCATGCCTCCAATAGCAGCAAAACTAGGCAGCGCCACTTGTCGTATAGATGACAAGTGTCCCTCTAAAATTTCACGCTTAACCTCTAGGCCAATTAGTAAAAAGAAGATGGCCATTAATCCGTCATTAACCCAATGATAAAGCGACTTGCTGAGTTCCAAAGGGCCAATCTTAATGTCTACAGGAATGTGTAAGAAATACTCATAAACAGGTGACATGAATGTATTGCTAAAGAGTAGAGCGAATACTGTTGCAACAACAAGCAATATGCCACCGGCCGATTCTTTCTTTATAAATTCATCTAGCATGGTTTGTTCTCCAGCCTTTCTTAGTTAAATAAGATGTTATTTGCAGCCTCAATAACCGTAGCGGTAATGGGGTTTGTAATACGCCGCTCAACGGATATGGCATAAAAAGCTTCTTTAACCTCACTGACCTCACCAATAGCGTTAACGTTATATTGATCCTCAACCTCTTTACGAAGCACTGTTGGCGCTATAAAAACCCCGGCAGCCTTTTGACCAAAAAATTTCATGAGTGCTCTATCGTCAAACTCGGCGACTATTTTTGAGTGAATACGCGTTTTACTTATCCATTGGTCAATATCAGATCGTAATTGTGTACCTCTAGTCGGTAATAACATCGGCATACCATTTAGACATTGTGGAAAAGATTCATCAAATCGATTAATAATTGATTCTTTAGCAAAAAAACTGATGCTGCACTCACCAAGCTTATGATTAAACCCACGTGTACTCATCGTGCTTGGAATTGGCCGGTCAGCAATGACTAGGTCAAGGCGGTGTACAGCTAAATCAACCAGCAAGGTATCAAGGCCTGTTTCTTTGCATATCAACCGTGTTGGCTCTTGTATCTGCAGTACGGGTAGTAGTATTCCTTGTGCAATGGGTTTTGGAACAACGTCTGCAATGCCTACACTAAATAACTGGCTCACTCTGCAGCATCTGCTCCAACTCGCTACCGAGAGAGAAAATTTCATCGGTATAATTTAAAACTAAGCGACCTGTTTCGGTGATTTCTATATTACGGCCGGACTTAACAAACAGCTCTATACCCAAATTTTCTTTCAACCGGCTTAATTGACCACTAATTGTCTGCGGTGTGATATCGAGCCGTTCGCTAGCCTTTGTAATACTGCCTTCTTTAGCGACACCCCAGAAATAGTGTAAATGTTTATAGTTAACCACTGCCACTCTCAATAGTTCGATATTTACGATGAGTGTAGTCGAAAAGTCGGTTTTATCTAACTATTTAGCTTGTTTAATATTGGCATTATTAATGCGTCATTCGTCAAGGGAGTCGTGAATGTAGATTCAACTATTAACAAGCTCATTTAGATGAAGTCGGCCGCTCAAATCGTTGGTGAGGAAACAAGTGACCTTAGTGTTTTTTTGGAAGAATGCTTTCTGTCAGATTATCTGCTGCTAATGGAGTACGGGGTGGAAACGACAAACGCCGCCACGTTCAACTTATTGCTGACGATATGCCTAATATTGTTGTTAAACAAGCTAAGGACAATATGTATGCCGGCATTGATTATATTGAGGTTTCCTACAGTCGATTTATGAATAAAATAGGGAGCATAGATATTTAGCCATATCAAGTTCAGCAAACCCCAGACACAAAAAAACCAGCGATTAAGCTGGCTTCTTCGATAATTGGCTCCTCCGACTGGATTCGAACCAGTGACCCAATGATTAACAGTCATTTGCTCTACCGACTGAGCTACAGAGGAATTGTTTCAAGTCGCGTATAATACGGAACAGGGCTCTTAGGGTCAAGTGACTTGGGCTTAATATACAGGGCTGGGTTTAAATTTTAGGCAAAAAAAGAGCCAGATAAAATCTAACGCTTTTTAATATGACTGCTCCGACTGGATTCGAAGCAGTGCCTCAATGATTAACCAAACAAGGCTACGAGCCTTATGCTGGACGTAAGCCGAAGAAAGATAAGTCGTTTGTTGTTTATTCCATCGCAAAGTGCAGGTATCCGATACTGCATCGAACTTTTGTTTATGCGTATTCAGTTTCACGCTTGGTAAGTTGAAAATGGTCAGTGATTTTTAAAACCGAACGTCGACGCTATACCGACATAGGGGGTGAGTTTCAGCTTAGCCCATCTTTCAGAGTCTCCATTTCTCGGTATTTTCTACGCTGGATGGTCACCACTATCCCCAGCTGCATGGTGGCTGACAGGAGACGAGAGTGGGGCGATTTGAGTTGAATTTGGGCTTGCGTAATAACAGCTTAAACAGAGAATTCACGGTAAATTAACTAAAATCTGCTATAAAAAGGTATCGACCTTAAAAATAAAACCTCGTTTATGGACCAGGCGGAAAAAATAAATTTCGAAGAAAAGCCCAAAATTTTAATCGTTGATGATGTGCCTAGTAATTTACTGGTATTAAAAGGCATTTTAGAGGATCTTGAGGCAGAGGTTCATGAAGCCAGTGGAGGCAATGAAGCGCTGGCCCTAGCACTGGATCACGACTTTGCACTCATTTTGCTTGATATTCATATGCCTAATATGGATGGTTATGAAGTGGCCGTCCATTTACGGTCTTTTTTACGCACCCAAAAAGTGCCTATTATTTTTGTCACGGCTATTTTTAAAGAAGAGGAGTATAAACAAAAAGGCTACAGCGTTGGCGCCGTGGATTACCTAGAAAAACCTGTAAACCCAGACTATCTCTTAGCCAAGGTGAATGTGTTTTTAGAGCTACACGAACAAAAACAGGCGTTACAAGCTCAGCAGCATAAAACCGAAATCACCTTAAGCGCCATACCCGACCCTGTTATTACAGTCACGGGTAACCGTATTGTTTATATGAACGAAACCGCCAGGTCTTTAGCCCGAGTACTTGGGCACACAAAGGTGTGCAAATCACTGGTTGAGTTGTTTATATTTTCACCAGACAACTTAAAGAAGATACAGCGAATTGTATCCGAGTCTAGCCAAGCGCTACCTGAGCAAGCACAGTCTGTCGAACTTTCTTTCTACTCACCTAAAACATTCAATAATTATGTGTATGAATTTAGAGTGGTACCCTTGCGCGGCAAGAGTTCATCTACAGAAGAAATTGTGCTCGTTTTTCATGACATCAGTAGCCTTCGTTCTTTATCAGAAGAAATGGCTTATCAAGCCTTTCACGACACGCTAACCACCTGCCCTAACCGACGCTTTTTTGAAGATTCGCTAAAGTCAGCCGCTTTGCGTTATAAGCGCAATAAAAATCATTTAGCCCTGATGTTAATTGATTTAGACAATTTTAAACAGGTGAATGACTCAGCCGGTCATGATGTTGGTGATAAATTATTGCGCATGGTGACAGAGCGTATCCAAACGGCATTGCGCGATTCAGAAACATTATGTCGACTGGGAGGTGATGAGTTCAGCATCCTCTTCGAGGACATTGAAGATATCTACATGTTAAAGCTGCCCGCCGAACGCATTATCAAGTTATTGTCAGAGCCCTTTACTATCAATAATGAAGAACATAAGGTGGGTGCCAGCATCGGCATTACATCAACCCAATTAGCCCCTGATATTCACCCAACAAGCATGTTAAGTGATGCAGACTTGGCAATGTATGAAGCAAAAAAACAAGGCAGAAATCGCACGGTCTTTTTTGATATCTCCATGCGTGATAATCTCAATCAAAAAATGCGTCTCGACAAAGAACTCATTCAAGCTATAACAGACTTACAATTTTGTCTTTATTACCAACCTCAAGTCGAGGTTCATACGGGAAAAATAATCGGCATTGAGGCTTTGATACGTTGGAATCATCCCGAGGAAGGCTTAGTTCCACCATTAAAATTCTTACCCACATTGGAAAGTACCGGATTAATAAAAAAAGTCGGCGCTTGGGTGATTGAAGAAGCTTGCCGACAGGCTGAACAATGGCAGCAAGACGGCTTAAACGTGCCCTGTATTTCCGTTAACGTTTCAGCTAAACAGTTTACTGAGAAAGGCTTACCAGAATATATTAACAACACTCTGAATGAACATGGTTTAACGCCCGATCAGCTTGGTATCGAAATTACCGAAACCCTGTTTATGGAATCAACCCTACAAGTTGAAAACAACCTTAAGGAACTACATGACATGGGCTGTAAAATATCGCTCGATGACTTTGGCACAGGGTATTCTGCACTCAGTTATTTGCTCCGTTTTCCTATCGATATTATCAAAATAGACCAAGTGTTTATTCGTAGCCTATTAACGCAGCCACAATATAAAGACATGGTCAATGCCATCATTCATATGGCTCATGGATTTAGCAAAATGCAAGTACTCTGCGAAGGCGTTGAAAACGTATCAGAACTGGCCGTACTTAATGAAATGGAATGCGATACCTATCAAGGTTATTTATACAGTAAGCCTTTGCCAGCTAACGAGATGAAACAGTTACTGCTTAATGAATAAAGAACCGTGCAAACGATTGTATCGCTATCAGGTCTATCAGGAGTTACAAGAATGAACAAGCTGTTAAAACCCACGCTCGAAGAAATCCAAAGACAAGCAGAGGCGGCGCAGTTTGCCTTAAATGAACACTCATTGGTGTCGATGACCGATATCAAAGGCAACATTATCTCGGTGAATAAAAAATTCACCGATGTGAGTGGCTATAGCGAAGCTGAACTCATCGGCCAAAATCATCGCCTATTAAACTCCGGCAACCAGCCAAAAGACTATTGGCGCGACATGTATTTAGCCGTATCTAAAGGTAAGCCCTGGCATGATGAAGTGCGTAACACGGCCAAAGATGGGCATCACTACTGGGTCGATACCACCATTGTTCCCAATTTCGATAGCCAGCATAAATTAATCGGCTACACCTCCATTCGAACCGATATCACCCAATCAAAAGAAAATGCAGCGGTACTCGAAGACGCGCAAAGAAAAACAGAGGCGGCGCAGTTTGCCTTAAATGAACACTCATTGGTGTCGATGACCGATATCAAAGGCAACATTATCTCGGTGAATAAAAAATTCACCGATGTGAGTGGCTATAGCGAAGCTGAACTCATCGGCCAAAATCATCGCCTATTAAACTCCGGCAACCAGCCAAAAGACTATTGGCGCGACATGTATTTAGCCGTATCTAAAGGTAAGCCCTGGCATGATGAAGTGCGTAACACGGCCAAAGATGGGCATCACTACTGGGTCGATACCACCATTGTTCCCAATTTCGATAGCCAGCATAAATTAATCGGCTACACCTCCATTCGAACCGAGATCACTACTCAAAAAGAAACCATTGAAAAGCTGGCTGCTGCTAAGGCCGAAGCCGAAGTGGCCAATGTCAGTAAGGCTGACTTTTTAGCTAATATGAGTCACGAAATTCGCACGCCGATGAACGGTGTTATCGGCATGACCAATTTATTACTCGGTACTCCATTGTCACCAGAGCAGCATAAACTAGCCGAAACGGTTAAATCATCGGGTGAGGGTTTACTCGGCATTATTAATGACATTCTCGACTTTTCAAAAGTTGAAGCGGGTAAGTTGGACCTCGAATACTTGGACTTTAACCTAGGCCAATTGGTTGAAGACTTAGGCAGTACTTTATCTTTTCAAAGCAATAATAAGGGCATACAGCTCATTTGCCCTGCCACACCCATCATTCAACAATGGGTAAAAGCAGATCCAGGGCGGATTCGTCAAATTTTGACCAACCTCATTGGCAATGCAGTTAAGTTCACCGACCAAGGTGAGGTGGCTGTTTATGTCAGTATTGAAGATAAAGGGCAGCGTAAACAGGTGCTTTTTGAAATAAAAGATAGCGGCATTGGCATTGATGAAAGTCAGCAACAAAGCCTATTCGATCAGTTTTCTCAAGCCGATACCTCAACCACTCGAAAATATGGCGGAACCGGTTTAGGCTTATCCATCAGCAAAAAATTAGTCGAATTAATGGAGGGTGAAATTGGTGTCAGTAGCACCCTTGGCAAAGGTTCTAACTTTTGGTTTAAGTTAGATTTAGAGGTGGCTGAACACCCTGACGAAGAAATACTGACAATTGATGACTTAGATAAACAAAAGATATTGATTGTTGATGACAATGCCATTAACCGTGACTTAATGCATCAATTACATGATATTTGGGGTATCCCACATAGCTTAGCTGAAAGTAGTCAGGCGGCACTCATTGAATTAACGGCAGCCTCAAACTCTGGGGTTCCTTACACCCTAGCCATTTTAGACAGGAATATGCCAGACATGGATGGTCTTGAGCTTAGCAGGGTGATTCATGGCACCCCCGCGTTTCAAGGTATCAAATTGATTATGGCAACATCACATGCACAAAGGGGTGATGCGAAAGAAATGCAAAAGGCTGGTTTTAATGGCTACCTCACCAAACCCCTTAATCAATCCAAATTGTTTGATGTTATTGTGCAAGTATCGGGACTTGCCGGTAGCTCTAAAAAATTAATCACCCGCTTTAGCAGCGGAGAAAAACATCAATTTAAAGGTCATATTCTAGTCGTTGAAGATAACACCACCAACCAACTGGTTATCCAAGGATTACTCACTAGCTTTGGTTTATCGGTTGATTTAGCCGCTAACGGTGAAGAAGCCATTGCGGCCTTAAAACGAGGCAATCATCACGACTTGGTGTTTATGGATTGTCAAATGCCGGTGATGGATGGTTATATCGCTACCACTAAAATTAGAGATGCCGAGACGGGTTTACCCAACCCGGTTATTCCCGTTATCGCCATGACGGCCAATGCGATGACCGGTGATAAAGAAAAGTGTTTGAACGCCGGCATGGATGACTATGTTGCTAAACCCATTGACCCCGAAAAAGTCGCCAACATGCTCGAGCATTGGCTTCCTGAAAATACGAGAAAGAAAGAGCTAGCAGATTCATTGTCAGTCGAGCAAGCTGAAAGCAAAAAACTAATATTCGATTTTGATGACATGAGTAAGCGTTTAATGCATAAACCTGCGTTAATGAAAGCCGTTTCAGAGCAGTTTTACATCGACTTAAATGACCAGATAAACGAGCTTAAATTAAGCATTGAACAAAACAATACGGAACTAGCCGGTGTCATCGGCCACACAATCAAAGGGGCTTCTGCGAGCGTTGGTGGCCTTGAGCTTAGTGAGTTAGCCTTAAAAATAGAAATCGCAAGCAAAGCAAATGATATGGATAGCGTCAGCAGTTATTTACCCATATTAGAAAGTAGCTTTACCACCTTAAAAGTGACCATGCAGGAAAAACTCAGTGAAATGACTCATAGCTGAAGATGGTGCTGCTTCCCGTATGATCTTAACCGCCGTCTGCGAAGAATAGGTATGGAGTGGTTGCGCGACCTTGGGCCTAGATGATTAATTAAATGATCATCAAAAAAGCAAAGGAGATGGGCAATAGGCAGTACGGTTCACAATTAAGAATCAGCCGGATAGAAGAGGGTGCTTAAAGGCTGAACCCTACTAAGTTCAGTAAACCCCAGGCACAAAAAAACCAGCGATTAAGCTGGCTCCTCCGACTGGATTCGAACCAGTGACCCAATGATTAACAGAACCAGACTACTTGTGATCTGCAGGGGTAGATTAAATCAGGTGACCTTAAGTGAAGCTTAAAATAGCTAAGATTTAAGATTCTAGTTAAATTTTATGCTTGTGAGTTAAGGCTGCCTAGCAAATATTGGCGAATTCGCTCTGACGCTAGGAGAGCCCTCATTATTTCGTTTATGGGTTGAGGCTCGCCACCTCAAAATGACCTCTACCAGTTTCTTTGGCCTTATACGGTGCAATATCGAGCAGTAAATCCAGTTCATCACCCAAGCTATTTATATTTTGCGAATGTCATTCGACTAAGTCGACGCTAGCATTCACATGAATAACTTCACCTTTCATGGAGAATACTCTTATGTTCCGCAAAATACGACCAGCTATCTGTTTTGCAGTTTTAGTTGACTACAAACTGTTGTAAGTCGGTGGTGCGAAACAGGGAGTATGAACATAGAACTTTTCAGTGGTGGAGTTAGTCAGCATCAAATGGTTTATCAGAAAACAGTTTTTTGCCTGTAAACATTGCTGAAACTAAACCATTACGCTCCTTTAACTCAGTCACCACCACCGCTATCAGGTGCAATAACACCATCGCCAACAAAAGGTAAAACGTATAGTAATGAATGGTAATAAAGGGCTTGCGGAGTGCCCGCATCTCTTTATAAGCCGCCTCATCAACGCCTTTTTTCGAATAGGGTTTAATGTCTGCTACAGCTGATTTATCGGCAGCCACCCATTCTTTCATGGTGTTCCCAAACGGGGGCATGTAAACATCTGTCCCTGCGAGTATTAGGCCAGTTATGGCCTGCGTGCTTAACAGGAAAAGCAGCATAGCAACCATCAATCGTCCAATAGGGTTGTGCCCCAAAAAGTCTACCGGTTTTCCAGCTTTTTTCCCTTCGCTCATCGCTGCAAATTGCGCCTTATATTCGGCGCCAAACGGCAAAATTGCACCCCAGCGAGCATAGCGGCTACCGATAAAGCCCCAAATAATTCGCCAGGTTAAATTCAATGCCAAAAGGTAACCGATATAAACATGTACCTCTTTTAATAGGATATTGCCCTCAACGCTTACGCCCAGAGCTTTGGCGTTAAGAATCACTGTACCAACAGCGATTAATCCTAATACACACAGTACATTCAACCAATGAAAAACACGAACCACTCTATCCCAAACAGGGTATTCCGTGAAGGTTGCTAACTCTTTCATCTAATTGTTCCAATAAATGTATTTTTAAAGTATGGCTATAACTCTACCATAACTTTTTCAATTTCTGACAGGCTCTTCTTTTAGTCCTTTATCTGCTAATGCACGCCCCGAACACAAAACCCCAGACACAAAAAAACCAGCGATTAAGCTGGCTTCTTCGATAATTGGCTCCTCCGACTGGATTCGAACCAGTGACCCAATGATTAACAGTCATTTGCTCTACCGACTGAGCTACAGAGGAATTGTTTCAAGCCGCGTATAATACGTAA
>Ga0209826_1002526_pt1 | contig 11948 bp, 12 predicted proteins | sample GOMGulsemesocosm_5_FD_184637 | JGI IMG/M metagenome (GOLD analysis project Ga0209826, IMG submission 184637) | Methane-oxidizing microbial communities from mesocosms in the Gulf of Mexico - GOM15C Gulf of Mexico (SPAdes) (version 2) | ecosystem: Environmental > Aquatic > Marine > Cold seeps...
CTAAACCGAATGCCAACCTTTATATTCATCATATTCTAGAAAACAAAAACATGTTATTGCAAAACCTGCTCCCCACTTTTAGGCAAAAACACTGTCACTTTTAGCCCTCCTCTAGCTGATTGTTTAAAGGTTAAACTGCCTGAGTAGCTTTCAACAATGTCTTTACAGATGGAGAGTCCAAGTCCGTGGCCTTGAATACTTTCATCTAACCGTACGCCTCGGCCTGTTATTATTTCTAGAGCGCTTTCTGAGATGCCTTCGCCGTCATCTTCTATGGTGATTGTCCAACCGTTATGATCCGTTTCAAAACAGATAAAGAGTTTAGCTTTTGCGTGTTTGCAGCCATTGTCTAGTAAGTTCCCCAGAAGCTCCAGCATATCATCCCGATCATGGGGGAGAATCAGTCCTTTTGGCTGTTTTGCCTCGATTAATTTATTGGGGTAAATACGCTGCATCACTTTGATAAGAGGCGTTAATTCTTCTTGAATGTCGGTTTGCCGTCCTGGGGTTGAGGTGCCAACGATTCTTGCCCGTTTAAGCTCTCGCTCTATTACGCTGTTGATTGCTTTTAGAATGGCATCACCTTCTTGGCGAGTTTCTGGGGTGAGTGTTTCGAGTAATGATTGATAACGTTGCAGCGGCCTTTTCAGCTCATGTGCCACGTTTCCTAATGCATTTCGTGAGCGTTGAACGCGTTGACTCAACTGCCCCATTAGCCGTTTTATCTCTTCTACGAGTGGTAAAACTTCTGTTGGTAATGGTTGTAAGGCCTTTTCTTCTGCTCCCAATCTCATCTGTTTAATCGAGGCGCGAAGCTGTTCAAGCTGACTAAATCCACGTTGAAGTATTTGATATTGGATTAACAATAAGAAAATAATCGTGATGCTTATAGCGCCTGCGGCAAAGAGCATAAATTGCTGCTGCGTTTCCTCTAAGGGAGCAATATCTTCTGCTATCCAGATTGTAATGGTACTGCCTTTCTTTTTAACTTTTTGTAGTGAGGCTAGCCACAGCTCGCGCCCAATCCCCTCTTTTGTATAGAGGCTGATTTCATTAAGTGAGATGTTGGGAATGACTGGGTTGAAGTCAAAAAGGGAGCGAGAACGAATTTTCTGGTTGTTAACCATGACAACATAGTAATGCCCTGAATTGACTCGACTGTAGACAGTGGACATCCGCTCATGAGGAACCACCCACGAACCCTCTTTCGTTTGAGTTAGTGCGCTAATAACGCTATCTGCATCATGCTGTAAGCGAGAAGAGACATAATCTTTTGTGAGCTGCTGCACGCCTTGATTCAGCAGGTAGAGCAGTGCGAGCATCGATAAAGTAAGAGTGATTAGCAGGTTTCGGTGAAGTTTACGCTTGAGTGAATACACTGTTACTCATCCTTTAATCGATAACCTTGGCCTCGCCGAGTTTCAATAAACTCTTTCCCTAAATATTGGCGAAGTCGATTGATGTAAACCTCAATAACGTTGCTATCTTTTAGCTGCTCCTCTTCATAAACACGTTCACTCAGCTCTGTTTTTGAGACCACTTTGTCTGTATTCATCATCAGGTAATGTAAAAGCTTATATTCAATACCTGTTAGCGCCAGTAGCTCACCTTTTTCGTTAGTAACTACCTGTTTGCGAACATCTAGCGAAATACCAGCGTGCTTAAGCTGGTTATCGGCGTGGCCAAATTTTCGCCTGAGCAACACCTCTAAACGAGCCAATAACTCTTCTGTATGAAATGGTTTACCAAGATAGTCATCAGCCCCTGCTTTAAGCCCATCGACTCTCTCATGCCACGCATCGCGGGCAGTAAGAATTAGAACTGGCATGGTTAAACCCTGATGACGCCAATTCGCCAATACCTCTAGCCCGGGCTTTCCGGGCAATCCAAGGTCAAGAATGATTATGTCGAACGACTCTTCTTCCCCTAAGAACTGCCCATCAATGCCATTATCTACCTGCTCAACGGCATACCCCGCTTTCTTTAAAACAGGCTTCAGATTTTTCACCAAATCTAGGTCATCCTCAACTAGCAGTAGTTTCAATGTTCTATTTCCTCCGTCAACCACTCACCCGTTTGTGCGTCTATTTTTATCTCATAAACAATAGAGTCGGCTCGTAATATTTCAAGCTCATAAATTATACGACCGCCCTCTTCTTCTATTTCCAAATCAAGAAGCCGACCCTCAAGCCGCTGGCGATGTTGTTCCATAAGCGACTCAAAGGAGATGACTTTCCCTGCTTCTAGCCATCGCAAAGCTCGATCTGACTGCTCTCCATATTGGTCGGCAGCAAGCGATAGACTATTAATCGTCCCAATGGCCAAAGCCAGGGATAGCAACCATATCTTCATCAAATACTCCTTTTTCAGCTCCTTTATGACAGCTATTACAGCGGCTAAAAGAGCCCACTTTAGGGTTTTTAATTACCATTCGACTCGGCACCTCATCATGCTTACTAATGAAGTAAGGTAATTCGGTAATCCGAATGGGGGCAATATCTGGCAGATTACGCAACATTTTGCTCAATTTTGCGGGCTGCCCCCGTTGCAAAGCCTCTTCCTCTAGGTAATCGTTAATATGGGCAAATGTCTCACTATCCAGCTCGGCATTTTCATCAAAATGATTTTCTAACCCACCCATCAGTCTCTGCCAACTTTCGACAGGTAATAAACCGGGAGGGTAAGCCACATGGCAAGCACCACACTCTTCATTGTAAAGTTTGTTCTGCCTAAATGTTATTTGTGATTCCAAGTGCCGAGATCCTTCGTGATCATCTTTACCTTGTTTGTATGATTCGGAATAACCCGAGGCAGTAACAACACCTAAAAGACTAAAAGCCAAAACCGTGCCTAGCAACAGCACCCCAATCAACCATCTTGTTTTACTCATCTTTGTGTTCATCATATTACTCCTTTTCTTATTGCTGCTTCAACCACTCTAATATGTCCCCTTTTTCTTGCGGGGTGCAGGTTCGCCCATAGGTCCATTTACAATTACGCAAAAACCACTTCTCAACATTTTTATCACGCGTGAGTCGTTTGGAATTTACGGATGGAGCCATTGGCAAAATGATTTTGCCTGTCCGTTTGTGTTGTCCCTTATTTTTGACGGAACTCGAATGGCATGTAGTACAGCTGCGGCCATTAATCTCTTTTTTCCAACGTAACGCACCAGACTGAGCTGAAAAACTGCTTGCACCATCTTTTAAATAAGACTCTTGTAGTCTGTCTGTTGCATCAGACGCGATTCCGGGCGATGAAATAAACAATGCAAGTAGTAAACAAATGACACACGTTATTTTTGAATGTATTTTCATGATAGTTACCCATTATGTGATGATCGGCTGCTCTTAGTTTCATCTGACTCCTTACGCTTTCTGCCAGAAATCATGGAGCGAGTTAAATTCTCGCGATGTAACAAGCCACTAAATAAAACGCCTGCAACATGTATAAACACCATAAACAGCGTAAAATTTGCAAAGAACTCATGAGTCTCCTCAAGAAAATCTTCTGACCATGATGCAAAGAAGGTCTCAGCCAAAGGACCTAACCCTTCTGTTGCATACAAAGCAGTACCAGAAAGAACGGTAAGAGAAAGGCTGCTAAGCAAGACCACAACCATAGCCGAACCTGCCGGATTATGACCAATATAGCGTTTTGATTTATTGCTCATTAGCCCTTTCAAGTAGGCAACAAGTTGAGAAGGGCTGGTGATAAAACTAGAAAACCGCGCATGGCGTGTGCCAATAACACCCCAAACCAAGCGGAACAAGATCAGCGCACCAACACTATAGCCAGCGTAGCTATGGATAGTCATCCAATCATCTTCTGTTATAAATGCTAGAAAAAAGAAAAAGACGAGTGACCAATGGAAAATACGAATTAAAATATCCCATACTTTAATGGTTTCATTATTTAGGCTTTTCATTTTATCGACCTCCAAACGCTTATTACTTTGGAGAAAGCTTAACGTTTATGACCTTAAATGAAGCTTAAAAGTATTCGGAGTTGATGCGCAGAATGAGCTTGTTTTCTTGAATTTGTAAACCAGAACAAACCTTAAGTGGCGGTTTACTGAAGAGTAAAGATACCCCCAATACACTAGGCTTAAACTTCCCTTAGCGGTTAATTAAACCACTGCTGGTAAATAAATAACCCAATGCTGACCACCCAATTCACATGGTTTTGATTCTAGTGTTCCATTGTAGAGAGCTACCAGTTCATTAATAACAGCTAAGCCAATGCCATGCCCATTAACTGACTCATCAACACGAATGCCACGCTGTAAAACAGCCGCTAGTTGCTCTGCTTGTATGCCCGGTCCATCATCTTCTATCACTATTTTAATGCCTTGTTGCTTAAGCTCTGCATTGTCATATTGTTGAACGCTGATAGTTACCGCTGAATCGGCCCATTTATAGGCGTTATCTAACAGGTTTCCAAACAATTCATACATATCACCCCGCTCTGCACTAAATTTAATATCTGTGGAAATATTAACTGAAGCGGTTAAGTGTTTGTCGATATAAACTTTATTCAATGAATCAATAAGTTGCTGAATAATCGGCTGCAGGGCTAACGGTGCGGCTAAGGTTTGATGGCCTTTTGCTGCTGCTTTTTGTAGTTGATAGTCTACTAACTGGCGCATTTGCTGGGTTTGGGTCTTCAGCATTTGAACATCGGCTGTAGTCAGTTTTTCCTGTGTATATAGACCCGTTAACACGGACAACGGCGTTTTTAGACTGTGCGCCAAGTCAGCTAACGTATCTCGATAACGTTTTAAATGAGTACGTTCATTCGTTATCAATTTATTCAGCATGCTTGCTAGTTCTTTTAACTCATCGCTATAGTTATGATCTAGCTGCTGAGTATGACCTTGCTGAATATTTTCAAGATCGTTAACAATTAATCTAAGCGGTTTTAGGCTTGTTCTAATAATGACAAACTGCGTTAGGATTAATAAAAAACCAATGCCTCCTAACCACTGCCATAGCTCTGAGCGAAACCCAGCAATTTGGTTATTCATACTTTGACTGGATTCAACAACAATAAACTCAAACACTCGTGACTGCCCCGCCGAACCTTCTAATATGGCTTGATAATGCAACTCTATACTTGCTTGCTCATAAAGGCTGTTTTCAATATATCGGTTAAGCCCGGTTGTTAATTGTTTAAGTGGTTTAACGTTGAAGCCTGCTGATGATAGGCTTCGCCAAGCCAGCTTTCCATTTTGATTAAACACAAAAACATATAAACCCGAGTCGGGCTGCCTAAAACGTGGGTCGGATAAAGCTGAACGCATCATCAGCTGGTTGTTTTGCGTTAATTCAGCTTCGGCTAGTATCGAATATAAATGGATTTGTAAGCGTTCGTTAAGGGCTTTTTGCGCACCATTTTGATACGCCCTGTCCAAGGCAAAACCTGCCAAACCCAAAAAGCAGAATAAGACAAAACTAGCTGATAGAACCAGCCTTGATTGAATACTCGTACTCACCGAGCCCTTAGGTATTTAATGGAATTGAGAAGCGGTAACCTCTACCACGCAAGGTTTCGATAGGTTTAGATATTCCACTGGGGTCTAGTTTTTTTCTTAACCGCCCAACGAAGACTTCAATCACATTGCTATCACGATCAAAGTCTTGGTCATAAATATGATCCGTTATTTCACTTTTGGAGATGACACGCCCAGAATGTAACATCATATATTCCAGCATTTTGTATTCATACGCGGTTAATTCAATAGGCTGCTCATCCACGATGACTTGCTGTGCATTGGTATCTAATTGAATAGCCCCACACACAAGCGTTGCACTCGCTAAACCCGCTGAACGCCGAATTAAAGCATTTAAGCGTGCCAGTAATTCTTCGTTATGAAACGGTTTAACCAAATAATCATCTGCACCCGCTTCTAGGCCTTCAACTTTTTCTTCCCAACGACTTCTTGCCGTTAAGATAATTATTGGGAATTTTATTTGTTTAGCACGTAACTTCTTAATAACATCTAGACCGCTCATATCCGGTAAGCCTAGATCAACAACCGCCACATCTATTGGGTATTCTGTTGCAAAATAAATAGCCTCTTCGCCATTACTCGCTACATCCACGGCATAGCCTTTTTTTGTTAATAAATTTCGCAACTGCTCTTGCAGCGCCAAATCATCTTCAACTATTAGTACCCGCACATTAGTCTCCTAGGTGTATTACTTATCTTGCTTAGCCTTAATACGAATTTTTTTAACGCGGCCATCGCTGGTTAGTACTTTAATAACATGTACCGTAGCATCATCCAGTTGCTTTGTTTCAGCAGCCAGCACTTTACCTTGTTTATTTTGCTTAACCTGCTTAACGGCTTGATCAAGCGTTATTAGTGGCTTGGCTAATTCCGTATCGTCTATAGAAGCACAGGCTATTGACGGTAAAAAGAACATTAACAAGAGCATTGAGTAGCGCATAATTTTCCGCGAGTACGATTTAAATAAGTTAAGTTTAGTCATAGTGGGTGAATTCTAGCTGAATGAGACCTTTGCACGAAAATTCTTAGCGCAATACCGTGCTGCCTTGCATAGCAGATAGTTGATGAGTAAATTCTGCCATTGCTACGCCCATGTTCTTAGCCAATCGTTCAATAAAGGGTTTTTGTGCGGTGAAATCAACAATTTTTTCTGCACCAATTTCGTTCTTAGCAACTGATTTAACGTTTCCGATAGCATCACTTAAGCCTAAGCGAACACTGTCTGAACCAGCCCAAACCAAGCCACTAAATAAATCAGGATTGTCTTGTAAGCGATCACCACGGCCATTTTTTACGGCTTGAATAAATTCCTGATGAATACTATTTAACATTGTTTGTACATGTTCACGTTCACCTTCATTAACCGCTGAAAATGGATCTAGGAATCCTTTGTGCTCACCTGCTGTATACAAACGACGCTCAACACCCAATGTTTTCATCACATCGGTAAAGCCAAAGCCATTCATCACTACGCCAATAGAACCCACAATGCTAGATTCGTTAACAAATATTTTGTCGGCGGCGGACGCAATATAGTAACCACCCGATGCGCATAAATCCTCAACCACGGCATGAACTGGAATATCGGGATGGCTTTTCTTCAAATCAATAATCGCTTGGTAAACGTAGCTTGATTGCACAGGGCTTCCACCAGGTGAGTTCACACGTAAAATAATTCCTTTTGTATTTGGGTCTTCTACGGCATCGTGCAGACTTTTAATAATGTTGTCTGCATCAGCTTCACCACCTGAAACAATAATACCTTTTACATCCACAACAGCTGTATGCGGTCCTTTCGTCATGTCCACACCCTTACCTATTGGAGAGACCATAACGCTGGTAATAATAACAATATAGGCCAAAAATAAGAGCTTAAAGAAGATACTCCAACGACGGCTACGGCGCTGTTCAACAACAGATGCTAAGGCAACTTTCTCAAGAACCGAGCGTTCCCACTGTTCATCGTTTTGATTGCTTGTTTGTTTGCTAAAAAGTGCCATCGCTAATCCTTAAATAATTCTTTTAAATTGTTAATGCAACGTAATGGTTGATGTTCGTTTAATACTTTTGCTGAATGCGCGCCGGTAGTAATGCCAATACTAGCAACCCCTGCATTATTTGCCATTGCTAAATCTAAACTAGAATCGCCAATCATAATAGTTTTTTCAGGACCTATTTGGCTCGCTTCCATAATATCAAACAACATATGGGGGCTAGGCTTAGATTTCATAACATCAGCACACCTCAAATGTTGAAAGAAATGACGCGTATTCGTACCATCAATCGCTCTATCTAAACCTTGCTGTCCTTTTCCAGTTGCAACAGCCAAAGTTTTATCTAACCGCATCAGCTCTTGTAATACGGGAAGCGTATCAAGAAACAAATCATTCTTAGTGATAGGTTTAGCTAGGTAGCGACGTCGATAAGCCTCCACCATGCTTGTTTTTTCTAATTCAGAAATATTTGGAAATAAGGTTAGCATAGCCTGCGATAAACTAAGCCCAATAATGTCTTTACACGCTTGCTCTGAAGGTTTAACTAGATTTTGATCTTCAGCAACGTATATCAAGCAATCAACAATCCAATCAATTGAGTTGGCTAAAGTGCCATCCCAATCAAAAATAATTAACTCATAGTCTCGTATCATAGCTCTGTTAAAAATTTTGCTAACTCATCATCGAGCGGTGCTTCAATACATACCGCTTGCTCGGTTAATGGGTTTATGAACTCCAATTTACTTGCATGTAAAAACAATCGTTTTAAACCATGCTCTCTATATGCCTTGTATTGTGCAGGCGTTGAATAACGTTCATCACCCGCTATTGGGTGACCTAAATGCTTTGCATGCACCCGAATTTGGTGCGTACGCCCTGTTTTTGGAGAAGCCGACACCAAGGTGGCGCGTTTAAATGTTTGTAAGCGTTTAAAGACTGTTGTTGATTTTTTACCTTCAGGGTGAACTCGAACACGATGCTCCCCGCTTTCTAGGGTACGTTTTTCAAGGGGTGCATTCACCGTCTGCTGCTCTTGGTGAATAACTCCGCACACTAAGGCTGTATAGGTTTTTCTAATGGTTCGGTTACGTAATAGAGTTTGCAAAGCATTTAGCATTTTACGTTTCTTCGCAATCATTAAACAGCCTGACGTTGCCTTATCTATACGGTGTACCAGTTCTAAATAACGCTCATCCTTACGTAAAAAACGTAATCCTTCAATAACGCCATGGTTATTAGCGGTGCCACCATGAACGGCTATCCCTGACGGCTTATTGAGCACCAAAAAATCATCATCTTCATAAATAATGCGTTTTTCTAATTGTTCCAGCATCCATTTAGCAGGTTCTGTTTTCTTTTTTTCATCAAGCCTAACGGGTGGAATCCTAACAATGTCTTTTAATTTAAGCCGGTAGACGTTTTTACACCGACCTTTATTAATCCGCACCTCTCCACGCCGTATAATTTTATAAATATGGCTTTTAGGCACGCCTTTAAGCTGCGTAATTAAGAAATTATCTAGCCGCTGACCTTCTGAATTATCATCAACTTCGACGTATCGAACCTGATCATATGTCTCTATTTTCATATATTTTAACTTTAGTACTTATCTGATTGATGTAATTGGATTTATTTGATATAGTCGGAAATTAATGCAATACAACTAAAATTATAGTATTGCATGGCGCTAATCATAATAACGTTTGTCTGTTAGCAAGGCTAATCAATCGTTTAATTAGGCTATAAAAGAATATGAATGTTGCAGTTTATAACTGGCATTCAAGCGGGTTTTATTTTGCTCAACCCAAGATGAGCGAATTTATTTGCCCAGCAGCAACAGAATTTAATACGGACATTGACAAAAGCTAATCATAAATCAAATAAGCTTACATGTCTGATCTAGTGAGAAAGTAACCTTTACAAAATTAAGGACACTCGGTTCAAATTAAAAAAGTAATTATAAGTATATGAATCAATTAAATACATCTCACAAGCAAATTATTTCTGTGCTCCCTGCGGCATTAGGAAAAGAATTAAATGAAAAGAATGTTAATCAATGCAACCCATGCAGAAGAACTAAGGGTTGCGCTTGTCGATGGACAAAAACTATATGACCTCGATATTGAGGTTCCAGCAAGAGAACAAAAGAAATCAAATGTCTACAAAGGAATTATTACCCGCGTAGAGCGAAGTCTAGAAGCTGTTTTTGTTGACTATGGCTCAACTCGCCATGGTTTTTTACCTTTTAAAGAAATTTCTGGTCTAGCGATCGGCTTAGACACGCATGAAATAAAAGACAAAAACCAGATTAAAGAAGGACAAGAGATTGTCGTTCAAGTTGAAAAAGAAGAACGTGGTAATAAGGGCGCTGCGCTGACTACACAAGTAAGTTTAGCGGGTAGTTATTTAGTATTAATGCCTAATAATCCAGGTGCTGGTGGTATTTCTCGCCGTATTGATGGCGACAACCGCGTTGCCCTACGTGAAGTTCTTGATCAATTAGAAATCCCTGAAACTATTGGCCTTATCGTTAGAACTGCCGGTGTTGGTAAATCTGTTGAAGAATTACAGTGGGATTTAAACTACCTTACCAGCTTATGGGAAGCGATTAGTCGTGCGTCTGAAGACCGCAAAGCGCCTTATTTAATTTTCCAAGAAAGCAATTTCATTATTCGCTCTATTCGTGATTATTTACGTGAAGATATTGATGAAGTGCTTATTGATAGCGCGGAGTCATACCATTTAGCGCGTGACTTCATGCAGCAAATTATGCCGCAGTATCTATCACGCGTAAAACTGTACGAGGACACCGTTCCACTATTCACTCGTTACCAAATCGAAAGCCAAATTGAAACGGCTTACGGGCGTGAAGTCCCTCTTCCTTCTGGTGGTTCAATTGTTGTTGATCCAACTGAAGCGTTAACATCTATTGATATTAACTCAGCTCGTGCTACCAAAGGCAGCGACTTTGAAACGACTGCGCTAAACATTAACCTAGAAGCGGCCGATGAAATTGCTAGGCAACTACGCATTCGCGATATGGGTGGTTTGTTTGTTATCGACTTTATTGATATGGGGCCAAGCAAAAACCAACGTATGGTTGAGGCTCGTATTAAAGAAGCGATGAAACATGACCGTGCACGTATTCAATTTAGCCGAATTTCACGTTTTGGCCTACTTGAAATGTCGCGTCAACGTATTCACTCATCATTAACAGAGTCTAGTCTACCCGTTTGCCCACGCTGCCACGGCCAAGGCACCATACGTAGTGTTGAATCACTCTCTCTATCTATCATTCGTATCTTAGAAGAAGAAGCGATGAAAGATCATACTGCTCGCGTTATTGTCCAACTACCTATTGATTGCGCAACCTTTGTACTTAATGAAAAACGTACAGAAGTTGAACAAATCGAGAAAACTCATAACGTATCACTCGTTATCGTTCCTAATAAGCACTTAGAAACACCTCATTACGAGATTGAACGTGTTCGTACCAAAGAAGTTAAAAGCGATACTGTTCCCAGTCATGAGCGTGTTCCCCACGAAGAAATACGTGAAATCCAACCGTATCAACGTGAACCACAAGTTCAACAAGAAGCGATTGTACAAAATGTAACGCCTCGTACACCACAGCCTTCAGCTCAAGAGAAACCGTCAAGTGAGGGCTTCTTCAAGCGCATATTTAATAAACTTATCCCTTCCGCTCCTAAAGAAGAGCCAAAGAAAGAAGAAAAACCAGCGGCTTCCTCTTCTAAAAGACCACAACAAAATCGCCAGCAACGTTCAAAACAAGGCGAAGGTCAGAACCGTAACAGGAATAAGAACCGTCGCTCTAATAACAAACCAAACCCTAACAAGCCAAAAGATCAACAAAATCCAAGGGTAAATAAAGAGCAACAAAACACTGCAAATGATGCTCAAGCACAAAACAAGGTCGCACAGAATAAGCCTGATCAAAAAACTGATGAAACAGGTGAGAAGAAGCCAGCAGCTAGAAAACGCCGCAGATCTCGTCGTTCTTCTAATAGAGGCGAAAACAGAGAAAACCAACAAGCTAATACTGATGGCAACACTGAAAAACAAGGGCAAACAAACCAGACTGACTCTAAGCCTCAAAACAATGCTAACAGTCAATCCAATGAGCCTAGGGGCGAGCAAGCTAAGTCTGTAGAAAAACAAGCAAGCACTCCGGTTCAAAACAACACTGCGTCTGAAAACAAGCCTCAACAAACTAAAGCGCCTGCGAGAAGAAGGCCAGCTGCTGAGAAGAAACCTCAACAGTCGGAAGCTAAAGCACCTGTGCAAAGCAAACCAGCTGCTGAGAATAAACCTCAACAGACGGAAGCTAAAGCACCTGTGCAAAGCAAACCAGCCGCTGAGAACAAGCCTCAACAGACGGAAGCTAAAGCACCTGTGCAAAGCAAACCAGCTGCTGAGAATAA
>Ga0209826_1002529_pt1 | contig 11942 bp, 9 predicted proteins | sample GOMGulsemesocosm_5_FD_184637 | JGI IMG/M metagenome (GOLD analysis project Ga0209826, IMG submission 184637) | Methane-oxidizing microbial communities from mesocosms in the Gulf of Mexico - GOM15C Gulf of Mexico (SPAdes) (version 2) | ecosystem: Environmental > Aquatic > Marine > Cold seeps...
TTGATTTATTTCGGAAATGAACTCTAAAAACTCGGGGGCTTTCATGACTCTCTCCTGCAATTAGGTGCACTAAATTAACTTATACGCCTTTGGTAAATAAAATTCCACACTTAACGGTGACATAGCCAAAAAAATAGACCAACATATTGGCATTATTGAGCAAGGCACACAAAGCCATATGTGGGCTGACGAAGAACCGCCTAGGTACGAAGTTGATGATGTGGACTCTTTTCATTCTTTAAAATGGCACGCTGGAGCAATTGCTCATGAAGCGACACATGCAGAGTTATATGATGAATATAAGGTAAAACAGGGGCTTCCTGTCCCAGCGGATGTTTGGAGCAGCCCCACTGCCGAAAAGTTTTGTATACAATATCAAATGAGCATCATGACAAAAATCAATGCGCCACAGTCTGATATGGATGTGCTTAATGAGTTATTAGATAATGAAAACTGTAAAATTGATGATATTTGTAACTAAAAACGTGTATGTATGAAATAACTTGAGCAACTTCTCAATATTATTTTTAGGAGCAATAACATAATTCCACTGACACAGTATATTTTGGTGGTTTCTTTGGCTGAAGAAATCGTTGGATAAGTCATCTTGGAACAGTTAAATAAACGATTTGTATCAGAGCTTGTGTTTACATATGAGCTAAAGCTAATAATAAATGTAGCATATAATCCCCCCAATTTACTTAATTAATGTTACGTAGAATAGATCATAAAGAGGCTCTGCATTCTCTCCTTTTTACAGTGAGAAAGATTCCTACTGCATCGAAATGGCGGTAAGGCATTTTAATTTTAGCGTTACAGAAAGAAACTAAAGCTCTTTATATCGTCGCAATATCAAAGTATTGTCATTACGAATAAATTCGAATTTACAGCGGCGTCATGTAGGTAAGGCATAATTTTTGCATAATTTAATATTTGCTATATAAAATTGGAGCATTACAAATGCCTTGCTGGTTTAAGTATTTCGTTTACATCGCATGTTTTTTTTCGACAACTGTCCATGCAGCTATTCCTGAAACAGAAAGAAATGCACTTATTACCTTGTATAATGCTACCTCTGGTGACCTGTGGAGCGATAATGCAGGGTGGTTGGGTGATCCTGGCACTGAATGTCAATGGCAGGGTGTTAGCTGTTCAGAGGGTCTGCACATTACTGAGCTTACTCTAAGTGCTAAGGGTCTGAAAGGGCAGATTCCAGCAGAAATTGCAGTTCTTAGTCAACTGCAAAAACTGGATTTGTCTGGTAATAACTTAAGTTTTGGTTTGCCTGATACCTTTGTAGAGCTAAGTCAGTTAAACTACCTAGACCTAAGGGGAAATCGCTCTTTAGGGAATATACTTGAAATAGTTACTCAATTAACTCAGTTACGTTATCTGAATTTGTCCAATATTGGGTTAAATGACGTTATTTCTAGTGAAATAGCACACTTAAGTCATTTACAAGAACTTATTTTAAGTTCTAATGCTTTAAGAGGTGCTTTACCTGCCGAGTTAGGGGAGGTAAGTCAATTGAAGGTGTTGGATCTACACCTAAACCAGTTTAATGGAGTCATCCCCCCTGAATTAGGGGATTTAAGTCAATTAGAGATACTGAACTTAGGTGTTAATGATTTATCAGGCGGAATTCCCTCTGAGTTAGGTGCTTTGAGTAACTTACAAGAACTGCACCTAGGTTCTAATCCTTTAGGTGGTACTATCCCTGAGCAGCTAGCTGAATTAAGCCAATTAAAAAAGCTGAATTTAAGCTTTAGTCTATTAAGCGGTGAAATCCCAGTAGGACTAGCAAAACTAACCCAACTCACCAGTCTTCACCTAACGAATAATAGTTTAAGTGGATCTATTCCTAAAGAGCTAGGGCAATTAAGCCAGTTAACCCGTTTAAGATTATTGGGAAATCAACTAACAGGGAGTATTCCCAGCGAACTTGGTCAGTTAAGTGAGCTAATTTTTCTTCATTTTGCTGATAATAAACTCACAGGTACTATTCCACAAGAGCTGAATCAGCTGAGTAAGCTAAAGGTCTTACGAATGTCGGACAATAAACTGACAGGGGGGCTCAGTCACCTTAATAATCTTTCGGACTTAGTAACTTTATCATTGCAAAATAACTGCTTCAATTTTGGAAATTATGAATTTCTGGCATCAATCGCTGACCTCAAATACTTAGACTTAGGTAGTCAATATTCTTGCCAAGACACACTAAAGAATGAGGCGATTGTTAGAAAAGGGCGGCGTGATGATATTCATATTCCCTATATAATGCTTAATGGGCAGGCATACGACGTTATTTTAGAAAGATACTACGGGATAGGGTACCAAGGTAATGATATTCATTGGCGTGTATTAGAAACAAGCGTCATAGAGACAGAATCAGAGCTGCAAGAAAATCCGAGCGCAGAATATGATTTTGCAACAGGTATTTTAAGATTTAATAAAATTCACCTGCGCGAACAAGCCCTCAATGCAGAATTGCTCCCTTATACCTCACCTGATTATGCCGAAGAAGGGGTTTATTTTAAATATATTTCTGAGCGCTAATAATTAACAGACTTAGTATTTTTATGCTTTAGATATAAAGCTATGGAATGCGCATGAAATAATTTAAGAATGAAAGTAGGGGTGAGCCTTGTGCAGCCCTTAATAACAAACACGATAAGGGCAGCCACAAAGGGTTTCCCTTATATATTTTGAGACTATTATGCACAAACAACCTAGAGTATTATTTGCTTTCTTATCCCTCTTTGTATGTATATTTAATTCTGCCTATGCTTGCTCGCCTTCACCCGATGAGAAACCTGCCGGCATTGCAAAACAAGCACAGGATTCTCGTTATGTATTTGATGGAGTAGTTACTGAAATTACGGATACCTATGTAAAGGTTAAAGTAGCGCAATACTTCAAAGGTGAAGGCTTTGGTGAGATTAAAATAGCTCAAAATAAAGGCCAGGAAAATAGCTGTACCGACGACTTTATACTTGAGCAGCGTGCCATATTTTTTACCAAAGGAGATATGGAGGGGGTCCTTGAGCCAGTATATGATGGTAGTTTTGGTTCAGTGCGCACTATGAATGCTGATACTTTTAGTGAAATAACAGCAATAACAGAGTGCATGGGAACTTTTCAAAATGGAAACTTAACAGTCCCCTGTCTTATTCACCAAGAAACTCAAAAGTATTACCAGGCGGCATTGGCTGCAACAACAAACTCTTCAGGTGGCTTAATGTTTTCGGTTGCTGATGTGAGTAACCTAAAGCCTGGTACAGGCGCAACTGAATGTATGGCAACGTATAAATCTGGACAATTAAGCGTTCCTTGTATTGCCCATAAAGATAGCCAAAAAGTGTATCTGGCTAACTTAATACCAGATGATTCAACAGGATTTCTGGTGAATTATGTATCAACAGTATCAAACGTAAAGTATGTCACTCATTTTGATAAGGGACGAGTTGGAACTGTTCCCGATGGCTGGGAGCAGGGTATTACGGGGGGCGGTATTTCAGAGTGGAAGCTAGAAAAAGACAATACAGCCCCAAGCTCTCCATTGGTTCTAAAGCAATCAGCTTATGGAGACTTTCCTTGGTGTATACAAAAAGATAGCAAGCAAAGTGACGGCTTTGTTGCTGTGAAATTCAAGGCAATTTCAGGAAGCGTAGATCAGGCAGCTGGATTAATATGGCGCTGGAAAGATGCTTATAATTATTATGTTGCTCGTGCCAATGCGCTAGAGAATAATGTCTCTATTTATTATATGCAAGATGGAGAGCGTTATACGATTAGATATGTAGATATCCCTAATGACCAAGCTGTAAAGAAAAATGTATGGCAAGCGCTTAGAGTTGATTTTCAAGGTGACCAATTTATTGTGAGCTTTGAAGGAAAACCAATTGTTAATGTTAGAGATAGTCATATCAAAGGAGAGGGGGCAGTCGGCCTTTGGACTAAGGAGGATAGTGTGACTTCTTTTGATGATTTTAGCTATGGTGATTAATAGGTTGGGAAGGTAGGGCGAGGATAGGAGTAATAAGAGTGACGCTATTTTTAGTGGCGTAGGGCGGTTTCGTGTAAGCAAACCGCCAATCAATGCTGATGGATGATCCTTGATTTATCTAGGCTCTCCTCCGTCAAGTTAAAAACTTGAACACTGAGTAAATCAGCTATTTGTGAGGTCGCGCATTCCAGTGTTTAACTACATTCCAGCGCCAGAAAGAACGAATACCAAAATAACCGACAATGGAAGAGATAACGCCCAAGATTAAGCAGCCAGTTAGGAAGGGCCCGCCTATATCACCTAAATTTGCCATAACGCTGTCTATAGAAAATTCAAAAGTTGAGTCTGGTGAGGGTTGCCCTAATGACCATAGGCCGACTAGGTAAGCAAAGTAAAACATCGGAGGCATGGTAAGTGGGTTAGTAATCCAAACTAAAGCCACTGAAATAGGTAGGTTTGCACGAAAATACAATGCGATGACGGCAGCAATCGCCATTTGTCCTGGAGTAGGAATCCATGCAGCAAACAGACCAATAGCAAAAGCAGCTGAAACTGAACGCCGATTCAAGTGCCAAAGATTGGGGTCATGAAGTTTATCACCTAAAAAACTGAGGTTTTTATTCTCTTTAATGGATTCAGATGATGGCATGTATTTTTTTAATAGTTTTTTTGGCATGACTTATGATTCCGTGTAGGTACATTGACTTTCAAGTGTAGCAGATTTTAGTGATACTTTTATCTGTTTTATCATTTTTCTTGGGTATTGTAGGCCTGCAACAATGGGCTATGCTGCCTAGTGTCTGGTCTTTGTTAGCCATTTTTTTGCTAGCCCTAGTAGGGCTTTATTTTAAGCAGAAGCGAATTGCATTTTTTCTGTTAGGTTTTGTTTGGGCTGGAGTTTTTTCAGCGTATTTTTTAAGTCACTCCTTAGCGCCTGAATTACAAGGTAAAGAGTTATTGATTAAGGGTGATATTCTCGGTTTGCCTGAATACAATGACCGGCGCGTGCGCTTCGACTTTAAAGTAACTCATTCCGCTGTTTCGTTGCCCAGTAAATTACGCTTGAGTTGGTATTATCCGCCGCAAAAGATTGCTGCGGGTCAAACATGGCAGTTTTTTGTTAAGTTGAAAGCACCTAATGGCACTTTAAATCCGGGTGGTTTTGATTATGAAAAGTGGTTGTTTGCACAGCATATTGGTGCCACTGGTTATATTCGTAAGGCAGGTCAGGCAAAATTGTTAGCTACGCAAGCAGCATGGCAAAGTATTTCAGTAGTGCGCCAGAGTTTACTTGATCTATTAACGCAGCAAAAGATAAGTGCTGACAACCTAGCGTTGATAAAAGCGCTGACTTTAGGGGATCGTAGTTCACTTTCTACACTGCAATGGCAGGTGTTAGCGCAAAGTGGTACGGCACATTTGATGGCTATTTCGGGGCTACATATAGGTCTAGTGGCGGGAATGATCTATTGGCTGGCTTTTCAATGTTGGCTGCAAGTGCCACCTCATAGATTGTTTTCAGCACCACAAGTAGCGTCAGTTTGCTCATTTATAGTAGCCTTGTCTTATGCTGCTTTGGCTGGTTTTTCTGTGCCTACGCAGCGCGCTTTAGTTATGGTTAGTGTATTTATGCTGACTATATTATTGCGTCGACATGTAAAATCTTTGGATGTTTTCGCCATTGCGCTTTTAGTGGTGTTGCTGATTGATCCGATGGTCGTGTTGTCAGTGGGTTTTTATTTATCTTTTCTGGCGGTTTTTTGTATTATCTATGTGCTTTCTGCGCGTCTAGGTCGAGAAAATCGTTTTCTTAGCAGTCTTAAATTGCATGTTGTAGTTGGGTTGGGGTTATTGCCGGTTTTACTATTTTTCTTTCAGCAGGCTTCATTGATTTCACCTATTGCTAATTTTCTAGCCATACCTATCGTCAGTTTTTTAGTAGTACCTCTGGCTTTATTAGCGGTTGCTTTGCTGCCTGTTGTGCCTGATATTTCAGGGTTTTTATTGCAGCTTGTCGATCTCGTTTTTCAGTATTTGTGGCAAGTATTGGTGTTTTTGGTGAACTTACCACTGGCTAGTATTGTCCAGGCTCAACCTGAGCTGTGGCAGATTTTCGTGGCTATGCTCGGTGTGTTTTTATTATTAGCACCGCGGGGAATTCCTGCGCGTTATTTAGGTTTGATTTTGATTTTGCCTTTGATTTTTGTGCATAAAGATAAGCCAGAAATGGGCGAGGCAAGCTTAACTTTATTAGATGTTGGTCAGGGTTTAGCCGTAGTTGTGGAAACCGCTGAACATACTTTGGTATTTGATACGGGCGCACGGTTTTCTGATAGTTTTGATATGGGTAGAAATGTAGTTTTGCCTTTTTTGCATTACCAGAGAATTACTCATATAGATAAATTAGTTATCAGTCATGCAGATAATGATCATATTGGTGGTGCGAAATCACTATTAGCAGAGATGCCAACTGAGGAGGTATTAAGTAGTGTGCCAGAGTTATTGGCAGATTATAAGGCGGTTGCTTGTTATACGGGGCAAAGCTGGCAGTGGGACCAGGTGAATTTCTATATGCTATCGCCACCTAAGCAAGGTCTTAAAGGTGAAAATGATAACTCTTGTGTGCTGAAAATTGAAACGGCACAGGGGAGTTTTTTATTGACGGGGGATATTGAAGTTGCGGCTGAAGCGATTTTAATTGAACAGTCTAAGAACTTGTCGGCTGAGGTGTTAATTGCACCGCATCACGGCAGTAAAACCTCTTCGAGTGCTGATTTTTTAGCTGCCGTAAACCCGAGTGTTATTTTAATTCCAGCAGCGTCACCTAATCGTTTTGGTTTTCCTCACGCGCAGGTGCTTGATCGCTATAATCAGTTGGGAGCACAAAATTTTATAACGGGTAATTCTGGGGCATTAACTGTCAATTTTTATGCAGGAGAGGTCGAAGTTGAAAGCTATAGAGAAAAGCATCGACGCTATTGGAATCGATGGACAGGCAAAGAAAATGTTATAAAATAATAACCAAGCTATTTACTATGGAATTAAATAGGACTAAAATAGTCCTATATTAAGGGAGTGCTTATGATACGTCTGGGTAAATTGACTGATTATGCAACAGTTATTTTGAGTTTTATGGCTAAAAGCCAGTCTCATATGCATGCGGCTTTAGAGATTTCCACTGCAACGGGAATCGCTTTACCAACAGTCAGTAAAATTTTAAAATCTTTGGTTAGGGCGCATCTATTAAGTTCGGTGCGCGGTGCTAAAGGCGGTTATGTCTTAGTACAGGCACCTGAAAAAATCACTGTTGCTAGTGTGATTACAGCATTAGAAGGACCGATTTCCTTAACTGAATGCAGCTCGACAGATCATAGCTGTGACCAAGTTTCGGCATGCCAAATAGGTAATAATTGGCGTTTGGTTAACCAGACGGTTCAGGAAGCATTAGAATCAGTGACTTTAGCTGATATGATGTTGCCGGTTAGTATTCCACAAGAAATTACTGTGCCAGTGGCCAGTTTATATCGTTAATAGATTAAAAGAGTATTTATGTCATCAAGCGCACAAGAAATTGACAATCTGATTGGTCAAAAATATAAAGAAGGTTTTGTCACTGATATTGAGGTGGATACTTTTCCACCGGGATTAGATGAAGATGTCATTGCTAAGCTGTCGGTCATTAAAGGCGAGCCAGAATTTATGTTGGAATACCGCTTAAAGGCATTTCGTCATTGGCAAACTATGAAAGAGCCTGATTGGGCGCAGTTAAATATTGAGCCGATTGATTATCAGGCGATTAGTTATTATTCTGCGCCTAAAAAAGATTCGGATAAGCCGCAAAGTCTAGATGAAGTTGATCCGCAATTATTAGAAACCTATAAAAAGCTAGGTATACCTTTAGATGAGCAAGAGCGTTTAGCGGGTGTTGCGGTTGATGCGGTTTTTGATAGCGTCTCGGTGGCTACTACGTTTAAAGGTAAGTTGCATGATGTAGGGGTTATTTTTTGCCCTATTTCTGAAGCTTTAAAAGAGTACCCTGAATTAGTTAAACAATATTTGGGTACAGTTGTTCCAGAAACGGATAATTTCTTCGCTGCGTTAAATGCTGCTGTGTTTACTGATGGTTCGTTTGTATACATTCCTAAAGGCGTGCGCTGTCCAATGGAATTGTCGACTTATTTTCGGATTAATGCCGCTAATACGGGGCAGTTTGAGCGCACATTGATTATTGCCGACGCAGACAGTCATGTGAGCTATTTAGAAGGCTGTACCGCACCGATGCGTGATGAAAATCAGTTGCATGCAGCGGTAGTTGAGTTGGTCGCACTGGATAATGCTGAGATTAAATATTCCACTGTACAGAACTGGTATCCCGGTGATGAAAATGGTGTCGGTGGCATTTATAATTTTGTAACCAAACGTGCCGAATGTCGTGGTGTGAATTCTAAAGTGTCTTGGACACAAGTAGAAACTGGTTCAGCGATTACCTGGAAATATCCTAGTTGTGTCTTAATTGGTGATAATTCGGTCGGTGAGTTTTATTCGGTTGCCTTGACCAATAATTATCAGCAAGCTGATACTGGCACTAAGATGATTCATATAGGTAAAAATACCCGCAGCACGATTATCTCTAAAGGTATTTCGGCTGGGAAATCACAAAATACCTACCGAGGCTTAGTTCGTGTCGGTAAAAATGCAGAAAATGCCCGTAATTATACGCAGTGTGATTCTTTATTAGTAGGTGATAAATGCGGCGCGCATACTTTTCCGTATGTTGAAGTGAAACAGCCTTCCGCGCAAGTCGAGCATGAAGCTACCACCTCTAAAATCAGTGAAGACCAATTGTTTTTCTGTCAACAGCGCGGCTTATCCGCTGAAGATGCAGTATCTATGATTGTTAATGGGTTTTGTAAACAGGTTTTCAAAGAGTTGCCGATGGAGTTTGCGGTTGAAGCACAGGCTTTATTGGGATTGAGCTTAGAAGGCTCCGTCGGTTAATAAGATATTGTAGGTTGGGTTAGGTTTTTCTTGTGCAGCAATAAAAACCTAACCCAACAAAGTGAATTGTCCAGATGCTGGGTTAGATTAACGCGCTACACTTGTTAATCTAACCCAGCCTACAACAAATAATTAAAAAATTAAACCAGGTAAATAGAATGCTTAGCATAAAAAATCTTCATGTCAGCGTAGGTGATAAGCCTATTCTTAAAGGTGTTAACTTAGAGATTAACGCAGGCGAAGTGCATGCCATTATGGGGCCTAACGGTGCAGGTAAAAGTACTTTATCGCACGTATTATCAGGTAAAGCAGGTTATACCGTTACTGAAGGTAGCGTTACTTATAAGGGTAAAGATTTATTAGAGATGGATCCTGAGATAAGAGCGCGTGAAGGTGTGTTTTTAGCGTTTCAATATCCTGTAGAAATTCCAGGTGTGAGTAATATTTATTTATTGAAAGCAGCCTTAAATGCCATGCGTACTCACCAGGGCCTGCCTGAAGTAGATGCGTTTGATTTTTTAACTTTGGTCAAGGGTAAAATTAAGTTATTAGAAATGGATGAGCAATTTTTGTATCGCTCAGTCAATGAAGGCTTTTCGGGGGGGGAGAAAAAGCGTAATGAGATTTTACAGGCGGCTATTTTAGAGCCGAAAATGTGTATTCTCGACGAAACTGATTCAGGGCTAGATATTGATGCCTTAAAAGTGGTTGCGGCGGGTGTGAACTCATTACGTGCAGTGGATCGTTCATTTTTAATGATTACCCATTATCAGCGTCTTTTAGATTATATTAAACCAGATATTGTGCATGTTTTAGCGGATGGTAGAATTGTTAAATCAGGTGGTCCTGAGCTAGCCTTAGAGCTAGAAGCAAAAGGTTATCATTGGGTTGAAGAGCAGGTAGCATAATGAGTGCCGAGCAAGTAAATAGCCAATACCCTGCTGAATATGAAAAAGTCGAAGCTTTATTGCCTGGGCAATCTGTTAGTTGGTTAAGCGCTTTAAGAAAACAAGCGCTAGCATCTTTTTCGAGTAATGGTTTTCCCTCATTAAGAGAAGAAGAGTGGCGTTATACTAACGTTTCTGTCATTGAGAAAAAATTATTTAGCCCTGTGCTGCATGATGAAATAGGTGCGGTGGATGTCGATAGTTTAAATGCCTATCGTCTTGAAAATGCCTGGACTGTAGTTTTGGTCGATGGTCATTTTTCTGCTGTCTTATCTGATTTAGATGGCCTGCCTGATAGTGTTCGTGTATTGGATATGGCGAGTGCTTTAGAGCAATGCCCGGATGATCTACAGAAGTATTTTGGGCAGGCAGTGAGTCATGAACAACATAGTTTTGTGGCTTTTAATGCGGCATGGTTTACTGATGGTTTGTTTATTCATGTGCCAGCGAAAGAAGTTTTAAGCAAACCTGTACAGCTTATTCATGTGGTGACGCAAGCTGATTATATGAGCAATACGAGACATATTATTGCTGTTGATGAGATGGCTCAAGCTGAAGTCATTGAAACATTTATCGGTTGCGATGATGCATATTTATCAGCTGCGGTGACGGAAGTTTTTATTGGCAAAAATGCTGATTTAACTTTATATAAACTGCAATTGGAAGGTGAGAAAGCCTATCACTTTGGCGGAACTTACGTTAAACAAGCAGCTGACGCTCGCTTTAAACATCATAATTTTGCTTTCGGCGGTTTGTTAGCTAGAAATGATATACGCACTGACCTAGGTCAGGCCTCTGAATGTGAGCTAAATGGTTTGTATCTTGGCATTAAACGCCAGCATATTGATAATCATACGCGCATCAATCACTTAAAACCGCATGCAATTAGCCGTGAACTATATAAAGGCGTATTAGATCAGCGCGCACGCGGAGTGTTTCAAGGTCGTGTTGTCGTGGCAGAGGATGCACAAAAAACCAGCTCGGAAATGAATAACCGTAACTTGTTATTATCTAACGATGCTGAAGCGGATACCAAACCGCAACTAGAAATTTATGCGGATGATGTCAAATGTGCACATGGGGTTACAGTAGGTCAGCTAGATGAAAAATCTATTTTCTATTTGCAATCACGTTGTGTCGATGAAGAAACGGCGAGAAATATGCTGACTTTTGCATTTGCCAATGAAATGGTTGATAAGGTTAAAATTAAAGATTTACATGATCAGATTTTAGAGCAATTATTGGCTAGATTTCCGCAAGAAGGTATTCAGCAAGAGTGGTTGTGAGCTTGATTTAAGCGACTACATATTATTAAGAGTTTGTGATTTAACCATAAAGAACACAAAGTTCACAGAGAGTATAGTGTGAGTTTTGTGGTGAGATGAAACATTAGAAATTATATGACTAACTTCCCCGTAGAAAAAATTCGCGCCGATTTCCCAATTTTAAAAGAGAAAATCCGTAATAAACCACTGGTGTATTTGGATAATGCCGCTAGCTGTCAAAAGCCACAGCAGGTGATTGATAGTATTGTGCATTGCTATAGTCATGAGTACGCTAATGTGCATCGTGGCGTGCATACACTCAGTGTGAAAGCGACCGATCGTTATGAAGGTGCGCGCGAAAAAGTAAAAGACTTTATTAATGCACAAAGCACGAAAGAAATTATTTTTGTTCGGGGCGCGACCGAGGCGATTAATTTAATTGCGCAAACTTTTGGTAAAGCGAATATTAAAGCAGGTGATGAAATTTTGATCACTGCGATGGAGCACCATTCTAATATTGTGCCTTGGCAAATGCTATGTGAAGAAACCGGTGCGATATTAAAAGTTGCGCCGATAGACTTGCAGGGCGAGTTAATTTTTTCAGAATTTGAAAAATTAATCAGTGATAAAACTAAATTAGTTTCTGTGGTGCATATGTCGAATGCGCTGGGGACGATTAACCCTGTTGAAAAAATTATTGCTGCTGCAAAAGCAAAAAATATCCCT
>Ga0209826_1002530_pt1 | contig 11937 bp, 8 predicted proteins | sample GOMGulsemesocosm_5_FD_184637 | JGI IMG/M metagenome (GOLD analysis project Ga0209826, IMG submission 184637) | Methane-oxidizing microbial communities from mesocosms in the Gulf of Mexico - GOM15C Gulf of Mexico (SPAdes) (version 2) | ecosystem: Environmental > Aquatic > Marine > Cold seeps...
CAACTAGCCTTAATTATTTCAGGGTAGTCAAAATCAGCTGTTTTTAATAGTTCAGGATCCACTGGCTTGCCGCAAGCGCTGAGTAGTAATAAACACACAATAAGTAAGCTAAGACGCATCGTTTCTCCTGAGTAGAGGTTTGCGTAGCTAGAATTGCTAGCTACGCAAAATCTATGGTTATTTAATCACTTGATCCAGTTCACCTGATTCGTAACGAGTGACCATTTCTTCTAAGTTTATTGCTTTTATATTGCCTGCTTGTCCTGCTGTACCGAATGAATTCATTCGTTCTTCACAGATGTTTTGCATAGCTTCAGTCGATACTTTTAAGAACTTTCTTGGGTCAAAGTTCTTTGGGTTGTCGGCTAAGTGACGGCGAATTGCTCCCGTGCTTGCTAAACGCAAATCGGTATCAATATTCACTTTGCGTACGCCATACTTGATACCTTGTTGGATTTCTTCAACGGGTACACCATAAGTCTCACCTAAGTCACCACCGTGTTCATTGATGATTTTTAGCCAGTCTTGAGGAACTGACGATGAGCCATGCATCACAAGGTGAGTGTTAGGGATACGGGCATGGATTTCTTTGATACGGCTAATAGCGAGCGTGTCACCTGTTGGTGGCTTGGTGAACTTATAAGCGCCATGACTCGTACCAATTGCAATGGCGAGTGCATCAACACCTGTTTTCTTAACAAAATCAGCGGCTTCTTCAGGGTCTGTTAGCATTTGTTCGTGCGTTAATATACCAACTGCGCCAACGCCATCTTCTTCGCCGGCTTCACCTGTTTCTAATGAGCCTAAGCAACCCAGTTCACCTTCAACAGATACGCCGCAAGCATGCGACATTTCAACGGTACGTTTAGTGACATCAACATTATATTCATAGCTGCTTGGTGTTTTTCCATCGGCTTCTAATGAGCCATCCATCATCACAGAGCTAAAACCTAATTGGATAGAACGTTGGCAAATAGCCGGGCTTGTGCCGTGATCTTGGTGGAAAACAACAGGAATGTGTGGGTATTGCTCAATAGCAGCAATAATCAAATGTCTTAAAAAAGCTGATCCCGCATATTTTCTTGCGCCAGCAGAGCCTTGAATAATAACAGGGCTGTTAGTTTTGTCAGCTGCTTGCATAACAGCGTGCACTTGTTCCATATTGTTAGCATTGAACGCGGGTACGCCATAACCATTTTCTGCGGCATGGTCGAGTAGTTGGCGTAGAGAAATTAAAGCCATTTGAAAACTCCTTGTTTAGGTATATTTAGTTATGAGCATGTGGCCCACCATAATGAATTAAGTTTAACGTTAATAAGTGCTCGTTACTATTTTAAATAAAAGTTGATAACAAAATACTCATTTATTCTGCTGTAGCTCAGCAGGTTTGAATAAGTTGATAATAGTACTTATTTATCACTTTTCTTTTTCAGTTCTTCTTTAAGTTGAACCGTGCTTTCTTGAAATAATTGAATAACTTCTGCGTTATAGCCAGTCATGGTTTCAAACATAGTACGGCTGCTAGCGACCATATTCTCATAACTGCTTTGGGCAAGTGTCATTTGATCAGTAACAAAGCTGGCAAGAGCCACCGGGTCTTTTATTTCAGCGGCAGATTGCATACGTTTTTGAATAAGGTCTCGATAATCATCGGCCGCTTTCTTTTGAGCGAGCATCAAGGTATCAAAATGCTGAGTGTTTAGTTCAACGAGTTTAGAGACAGGGCGAGTGAAATTGTTTGTTTTATCATCCATGGGTATCTACTTATAAACGTTAGGTGAATTATTTAAAAACGCTAGAGATGCTTGCTTGAATATCGATAGCGGCTTGCTTGGGGTTTTCTGCATCACGAATTGGGCGGCCAACTACAATATGGTCAGCACCATTTAGGAATGCTTGTTCAACACTGACAACACGCTTTTGGTCATCTTCAGGGCGGTTATCGACAGGGCGAATGCCCGGAGAGACAATTAAAAAGTTTTGCCCGAGTGAGTCGCGAAGTCCAGGGGCTTCAAGGCCAGAAGAGATGACACCATCGCAGCCTAATTGAATTGCGCGTTTGGCACGTGATGTAACAAGCTCTTCAACATTACATTTGAAGCCTAGGTCGTCTAAGTCGCCTCTGTCTAAGCTGGTGAGTACCGTTACCGCAAGCACTTTTAATGAGCCTTTTTGTTCGGCAGCGGCCTGCATAATGGCATTGTTCCCATGAATAGTGACAAAATCGACCTTTTTGTTAGCCAGTTGTTTAACAGCTCTTCCAACGGTTGCAGGCACATCAAAAAACTTGAGGTCAACGAAAATACGTTTATTCTGTTCGTTTAGCCAATCGATGAGTTCAAAGTAATTGCCCGACATGAATAGTTCTAGGCCAATTTTATAGAATACAACGCTGTCGCCCAGTCGAGTTACTAAGGCTTTAGCAGCAGGGATATCAGGTACGTCTAAGGCAACAATTAGGCGTTCGTTAACGGGAATGGCTTTGCTTGAGATCCATGACATGTGGGTGAGCTCCAAATTGATTGTGTTTGGTGCATTATAACGACCTAGTGATGTCTTATTGAAGGAATTTTGAAATAGGTAGGGTTTATCGGCTAGTATGTTACTTAGTAAGTATTGCTGAGTTTGGGTTGGATAAGATTTTGAAATGATCAATATGCTACCCGTGCTAAGGCGTTGGTATAAACTGGAAGGCGGTGACATGGATGCTAGGCGTGAAAAACAAGGCTTTAACAAACAACTAAATTTAGCGCTTTCGGTGTGTTTTATATTTCTGTCGCTTATTTCATCAGCGTTTATTTCTTACGTAACCTATGATCGAGAACGTACCGCGTATATTGATTATGGTGAAAATATTACAGACTCATTTATTCATCAACTATCTATACCTTTCACGGGCAGTTTTGAAGAGTTCTTGGGATATGCCTCTAATACATCGTTTAAATTCCCTGAAGTACAAAAAGTTATTATTTTTGATGATGAGTTTAATTCAATTTTTTCCTTTAATAAAAACTCAGATGTTGACGTAATTAATGGTTGGCAAGACGTTAATAGTTATAAGGCAAGGTTTGAGCGTGAAACTGAAAGAGCCTTTTATTTTACTGCAAAAATTAGAACACCCTATGAAGGTAAAAATACGGCATATTTAATGTTGGTATTGAAAAAACCTTCTTTGAGTTCATATGTGGAAGCGATCTTTTTTACCAATGCGGGGATTATTATTTTTGTCGCGTTGATTTCATTGCTTATATTGGGTCTTGTTATTCGGCGTCTAACTAAACCATTAGAAGAGTTCTCATCAATGATGATTCAGGCCGCATCAGGGGAAGTAGGGTTAAGGATTCATCATGACGCGTCGATTGAGTTAAGCAATATGTCAGAAGCCTTTAACCAGATGATGGAGATGAGTGAGAAAAGGCTAGACGAACTTGAAGTGTCACGCGACCGCGCTGTTCAAATAGCGAAAATAAAGTCTGATTTTGCAGCTAATGTTAGCCATGAAATTAGAACCCCACTAAACGGTATTTTAGGGATGGTTAACTTATTGAAAGAAATGGGCTTGCCTCAGCATCAACATGAGTACCTCGAAGTGGCAAGTAAGTCTGGTGATTCATTATTGCAAATGCTTAACGATGTTTTGGATTATAGCAAAATGGAAGGAGGGCACTTTGAGCTAGACATTAAGGATTTAGATTTAAGGGTTCTTCTTGAGCAGCTAGCTTTACTGTATGCAGAAAAGGTTCAAGCTAAAGATTTGGAGTTATGTTTAGACTTGCCAACAAGTGAGTTACTTTTTGTACGTGGTGATTCAACACGCATTCGCCAAGTCATCGGTAATTTATTGAATAATGCAGTTAAGTTTACCGTGACAGGGCATATTACTTTGTCAGCTCACATATTATCGAATGCTAATGGACTAGCAAGCATTGAAATATGTGTGGCAGATACTGGAATCGGTATTCCTGAAAAATCTCAAGAACAAGTATTTATGCCGTTTATTCAGGTGTGCCCGCAAGTAGGGGATGAGTATGGGGGGACAGGCCTAGGGTTGACTATAGTCAGCCAAATGGTAGGTCTAATGGGTGGGGAAGTGTCGGTATCAAGCGTAGAGGGTGAAGGATCATGCTTTAAGGTTGTTTTACCAATGCAAGTGCATAGTATTAAACTTGAGTTACCTAGTAGTGACATTAACTTATTACAAGGTAAAAAAGTGTTACTAGTAGAGCCTTTTATCGAAACACGACGCTATGTGGAAGGCATGCTTCAACTTTGGGGTGTGTCTTGCGAAACTGTTGATAGTTTTGATGAGGCGGTGATTACGATGAAGCTTAATGCTAATCGTGATGATGTGCCGGACTTGTGCTTATTTAATGCTGATTACAGTGATGGTGGTATGGGTGACTTTTTGAGCGAGTTTAAAGGAAACTTGGTTTATAAAAAAGTTAAGCTGATTCCAATGGTTCGGTTTGGCAGTAAAATCACACCGGTAGATGAAGGTGGGGCTACGTTCGTTGCTTCAATTGACAGGCCTGTTCGTTATGAAAAGTTAAGAGTTACGTTACTAGACGTGTTCTCGGATAAAAAAGGCTTGGTGGAAGCCAAGCCAAAAGCGAAAAACTACCACAGTGATGTTTTGCAAAATAAGAAGATACTCGTTGTTGATGACAATGAGACGAATCAACTAGTTGCAACGGCAATGTTGAATCAATTTGGTGTGACGGCAGATGTTGCAAGTAATGGTAAAGAAGCCATTGAGGCGTTTAAGAGTGAGTATTACGACATTATTCTAATGGACTGTAATATGCCGGTAATGGGGGGGTGTGAAGCAGCGAAAGGCATTCGTTCCATAGATACTGGTGATGCCAGGCCAATTATTATTGCACTAACGGCTAAAGATGCCCCGTCGGACATAGATGATTGTATTGAGAGTGGAATGGATGGTGTGCTATTTAAGCCGTTTAAGTTAATGGAGTTATTGGCTGAGCTTGAGAAATCATTCGGCTTTTCTTTAGTGGCTGAAGAAGAGATTGCGGTTGATGTAGAACCAACTGCACCGGGTGGAACAGTGATTATTGATTCTGTTTTTGACACTTTGGCAATGAATACAGGTGATGGTATTGAGCGAATAGTTAATACTTACCTGATTGATTCCCCCATTTATATTGTTACCTTGACTGCTGCTATGGAGGCAGGGGGAACGACTAAATGCCTAGATTTAGCGCATAAAATCAAAGGAAGTTCTCGTAATGTTGGTGCAGAGGGGCTTGTATCAATTTGCAGTGAAATAGAAGGTATTTGGTCTAAAAATGCACAAGATGAAGGCATCATTAAGGCCCTAGGGGCACGTTTAGAAGAAGAGTTTTCTTTGGTTGAAATCACGTTGGCTAATAAGTTGCTGGCTTTAGATTTGTCTGAAAGTGCTCAGGCCCAGCGAGCTAAAGCGGTTATTTTAATTGTTGATGATGACCAAAGCACACGGATGACGGTGGCAAGCGTGTTAGAGCGTGAAGGTTATTTGGTTGAACAAGGTAGTAACGGACGTGAGGCGGTTAGGCTGTTTGATATATTGCGTCCCAACGTGGTCATTATGGATGCGATGATGCCTATCAAAGATGGGTTTGAAGCCTGTAAAGAAATTAAATCTTCACCGGGTGGCGAAGATGTTCCTATCCTTATTACTACAGCATTAGAGAGTGAGAAGTCTGTTGATTTAGCCTTTGAAAGTGGCGCTGCTGACTTTGTGCCTAAGCCTATTAATTTGTCTGTGCTTCGGCAACGAGTTCGACGCTTGTTGGCTAAACAGTCAGCGGATAAGCACGTCCAAAAGTTGGCGTATAAAGATAGCCTAACGGGGCTGCCAAATAGGGCCGCGTTTGTTGAGCAGTTTCAGCAGGAGCTTGACCATGCTAAAAGGAATGATAGTAGAGCAGCTATCTTTTTTATTGATCTTGATCGATTTAAAAACATTAATGATAGTTTTGGCCACGAAGCAGGTGATGTGCTATTAAAAGCGCTGTCTGGTCGGCTAATAAACTGTATTCGGTCGGGAGATATGTTGGCACGATTAGGGGGGGATGAATTTGTTGTGGTACTAAGTAATATGAGTGCTGACGCAACGCCTGATCAAGTTGCTCAATCAATGTTGGATGCACTTAATGAGCCGTTTAATGTGGCAGGGCAAGAATTATTTGCAACGGTTAGTATTGGTATTGCAATGTACCCAGACGATGGCTTATCAAAAGATTCATTATTGAAAAATGCAGATACCGCAATGTATCGAGCCAAAGCGGCTGGCAGGAACACTTATCGTCGTTATACGCAAGATATGAGCGAAGTGTTGGAGCAGCGGATGCGAGTGGAGACTGAGCTTCGGAAAGTTCTTGCGGATAATGAGCTATCGTTATATTACCAACCTAAACAAGATGTATTGACAGGCAAGGTGATTGGCTCAGAAGCATTGGTTCGATGGGAACATCGTTTGCGTGGCATGGTTTCACCAGTTGAGTTTATTCCTGTTGCTGAAGAAATGGGCATCATTAAAGAGATTGGTTTATGGGTGCTAGATAAGGCTTGTGAAACAATTAAATCGTGGCAGCTAGAATATGGCTACCAAGGTACGGTTGCGGTTAATGTGTCAGCTGTACAAATGGCGGAAAGTAATTTTGTTGAGTTAGTTCAAGAGTGCTTAGATAAGCATGAGTTAGAACCTCATTACTTAGAGCTTGAAGTGACAGAAACGATGGTGCTAGAGAATATAGACGTGATGCTCGATATGTTGAATAGGATTAAAAACATGGGTGTGAGCATATCTATTGATGACTTTGGAACAGGCTATTCTTCATTTAGTTATATTAAACAGTTGCCGGCAAATACATTAAAACTAGATATGGAGTTTATTCAGGATATCCCAGGTAATAAGGCTGATATGGCTGTTGTCGATGGAATGATTGTTTTGGCGCATAACTTGGGTATGAAGGTGGTTTCTGAAGGAGTTGAAACACAAGAACAATACGATTTTCTACTAGAGCATAAGTGTGACTTGATACAAGGCTATTTTATTAATAAACCTTTATCTGAGAAAGTGTTTGAACGTGAATACGTTGCTTTGGAACGAGTAGATGAGGCTTTGCAATAAAGGAAAATAACGATATAAGCTCACGGTAAGTATGGCAGGTCGGTTATCCTAGCCGCTTTATTTCATAGTTGAGCTTAACGTGCACATCATCTATTTACATGGTTTTGGAAGCTCGGCAGCTTCTTTCAAGGCTCAATTGGTTAGAAAAGCCATTGATGCGAAACCTGAGCATAGCTTGTTTCTTGTGGATTTGCCTTTTTCACCTAAAGAGGCAATGTCTTTAATTGAGGCGCATATTGAGACATTGAAATCAGGCAACTGGGCTGTTGTTGGTAGTTCATTAGGTGGTTTTTATACGACCTATATCTGTGAGAAATATGCTAAAAAAGGCGTGCTGATAAATCCGGCGGTGAGAGCGCATAAGTTATTATCGGCTCGTTTAGGTAATAATGAAAACTACCATACAGGGCAGGTGTTTGAATTAACTGAGCAGCACCTACAGCAGTTGAAGGTGATGTACTTGCCGCAGTTGGCACACCCAGAAAATCTTTTACTGTTAACCCAAACAGGTGACGAAGTGCTTGATTATCAAGAGGGTGTTGATTATTACCAAGGTAGTGAGCAAGTGATTATAAAGGGTGGTAACCATGGTTTTGACGACTATGAAGACTATTTAATGACAACATTTAATTTTTTAATAGGGTAAGCGAATGATTGAAGGCCAGATAAAAAAGATGCAAACAGTATTGAGTTCGCCTGTTGAGTACAGCTTACCGGTTGATGGTGAACTAATTGCCCTTAACCCTTATTTAGGCAAGCGAATAAAATTAAGCTACCTAGGTGACATTAATTGTTCAAACTGCGGTAAAAAAACGAAAAAAAGCTACAGCCAAGGTTTTTGCTATCCATGCATGAGAAAGTTGGCACAGTGTGACCTTTGTATTATGAAACCGGAAACCTGTCATTACCACTTAGGGACTTGTAGAGAGCCTGAGTGGGGAGAGACTCATTGTTTTCAAGATCATTATGTTTATCTCGCTAATTCATCAGGGTTGAAAGTTGGAATTACGCGGCATACCCAAGTCCCTACTCGTTGGATAGACCAAGGAGCGACACAAGCACTCACCATTTTTAAAGTGAAAACGCGCTTACAATCGGGTCAGGTTGAAATGGCTTTAAAGCAACACGTAGGCGATAAAACAGATTGGCGTAAAATGCTCAAAGGCTTAGCTGAGGTGAAAAACCTTGAAGAAGAAAGGGATCGGCTACTTGCTTTAGCTGCCGATGCGTTGAGTGAGATTACAGCCGCTAATGGTGAAGGGGATATTGAGCTTTTACAAGATGCTAAACCGGTGACAATTGAATACCCTGTACTGGAATATCCGACAAAAGTATCCTCTTTGAATTTTGAAAAAACACCGGATATTGAAGGCGTGTTGCTGGGAATAAAAGGGCAGTACCTTATTTTAGACTCAGGGGTATTAAATATTCGTAAATTTACTAGTTACAATATTCGATTCGATGGATAAATTAATAAGACCAAAGGCGGTCATTCTGTCTCAAGGTGATGAAGTCATCACTGGCGCTATTGTTGATACTAATGCAGCCGTTTTAGCTGATCACTGTCGTACCTTGGGTTTTGATGTGGTTCGTCATATTACTGTGGCAGATGATCTGGATGAATTGATTAAAGTTTTGCGTGAGATTGATGGGCTGGCGGATATCTGCTTATGCACTGGCGGGCTGGGGCCGACTCAAGATGACTTAACGGTCGAGGCTTTTGCGAGTGCATTTTCGAAGGAATTGATTTTTGATGACGAAGCGCTCCGTATGATGACCGAGTACTTTGCAAAAATGAATGCGGAAATGGCCGCGGTGAACCGTAAGCAAGCCTTCTTACCTGAAAGTACCATTCGAATTGATAATCATTGGGGAACAGCACCGGGGTTTATTGGCGCAGGAAGTACCTGTCGTTTTTATTTTATGCCGGGCGTGCCCTATGAAATGAATAAAATGATGCAGGCTACCGTGTTAGCTGATTTACAAAACCATTTTGAGGTTGAAGTACCGAGTTTAGTTACTTTCAGAATATTGGGCATGGGTGAGTCTAGCATTCAGCAATTAGTGGATGGAATTGATATTGCCGATGATATTCGAGTGAGCTTTAGAGCTGGCTTACCTGAAATTGAATTGAAGTTATTGTTTCCAAATAGTTATGATGATGCTCTTATTCAGCATTGGGTCGATGAAATTGAAGCGGTTTTAGGTCACTGCGTGTTTGCTATTGATGGCTTAGGGCATTCGGTTAAAAATATTGCCGATTGTGTTGACCAACTGATGGTTGAAAAGCAAATGAGCTTGAATCTGCTTGAAACCTTATCGAAAGGTGATATTTCACGCCAATGCCATGCAGATTGGTTGATACGCAGTATTATTTATCCGTATCCCGATGATGTCTTGTTGCAATATAAAGCACAGCAACAAACAGTGAGCGAATCTCTAGCTATAGAGTTAGCGCAGCAGGAATTAGTTAATACCGATGCGTCGATTAGTTTGGTGCAGCTATTCGATAGAGCAGAAGATAACAAAGTAACCGTTTATTTGGCGGTTGTTAATAAGCAGTATCAACGTTCCATGAGCCAAGTGATTAAAGGCCGTGGGCAGAGACAGCAGCTCATAGCTAGCTCAACAACATTCAACTTTTTAAGAAAATACCTTTTGGATTTATAAATATGCCTTTACTAAAACTCGATAACGTTAGCGTTGCCTTCGGCTTAAAGCCGGTATTAGACCAAGCTAACCTACAAATAGATGAACAAGAACGAGTGGGCCTTATTGGCAGAAACGGAGAGGGTAAGTCTACCTTATTAAAAGTGCTGGAAGGTGAAGTGCTGCCTGACTCAGGACAAGTTTGGCGGCAAGCCGGCGTGGTTGTATCAACACTGGAGCAATCCCCCGTGTTGCCTGAAGAATCAACCATTTATGAAGCAGTGGCCGATAGCTTGGGTGAGGTTGGGCACCTAATTTCGCAATATCACGATATGTTGTTAGATCCGAATGTCGATCTAGATGCTTTAGGTGTATTGCAACAAAAGTTTGAAGCACAAGATGGCTGGTCATTACAGCAACGAGTAGACTCAGTTCTTAGTCGCTTAAACTTGCCACCAGAAAAGCATGTTAAAGAGCTGTCAGGTGGGTGGAAACGTCGAGTTGGTTTGGCGCGAGCCTTAGTGGTTGAGCCGGATGTGTTATTGCTTGATGAGCCAACAAACCATTTGGATATGGAAACCATCGTCTGGCTGGAAAAGCAATTAGAAAGTTTCCGTGGAGCGGTCGTCTGTATTACCCATGATCGTGTGTTTCTACAAAACATTGCAAAGCGAATTATTGAAATAGATCGTGGCCAACTCACCAGCTGGTCTTGTAGTTACGAACAATATATAGAGCGCAAAGCGGCTGCTTTAGAATCAGAAGCTAAAACAAATGCCGAGTTTGATAAAAAACTAGCACGTGAAGAAGTGTGGATTAGGCAAGGAATTAAAGCTCGACGTACGCGTAATGAAGGCCGTGTGCGCGCACTGCAAAGTTTACGTAGGGAGCGCGCCGACCGTAGAAATCTAGCGGGTCCTGCAAAAATTGAAGTTGAACAAGGTGAGCGTTCCGGTAAATTGGTTATTGACGCTGAAAATATCAATGTCGCCTACGATGGTAAGAAAATGGTGGCTGATTTTTCATGTCGTTTAATGCGTGGTGATCGCGTGGGCTTAGTTGGGCCAAACGGTGTGGGTAAAAGCACTTTAATTAAAGCGCTGCTAGGTGAAATAGAGATAGATTCGGGTTTAGTTAAGCAAGGTACTAAATTGAAAGCGGCTTATTTTGATCAGCATCGAGATACCTTGGATCTTGAAAAAACAGTAATAGATCTTGTTTCAGAAGGGCGCGATAGTATCACCATTAACGGTCGAGATAGGCATATTATTAGTTACTTAGGTGACTTCTTATTTGCACCGGAGCGAGCACGTTCACCAGCGAAAGTGCTTTCTGGGGGAGAACGTAACCGAATTATGTTGGCGAAACTATTTAGCCAACCCGCTAACTTCATTGTAATGGATGAGCCAACGAATGATTTGGACGTAGAAACGTTGGAGTTACTGGAAGAATTGCTCATCGACTATGATGGGACAATCATATTAGTGAGCCATGACAGGAAGTTCTTAGAAAATGTTGTTACCAGTTTTTGGTTGTTTGAGGGTGATGGGAAAATAACCGATTATGTTGGTGAAATTCCGGATTGGGCTAGTTTAATAAAAGATAAGTCAAAGGTGTCGCAGCCAAGTCAAGAGCCTAAAGAACCGCCTAAACTAGTTAAGCCAAAACCTAAACTAAGTTCTAAAATAAAAAAAGAACTTCATTCATTGCCTAAAGAAATTGAAGTATTGGAAGCTAAGTTAGCTGAAATACAGGAGCTAACGGCTACGGTAGAGTTTCATGCTAAGGAAAGAGACGTTGTGCAAGCTAAAATGGATGAGCTGACAGCGATAGATGAAAAATTGAAGGTTATGTATCAACGCTGGGAAGAATTAGAGGAAATGGCTGAGTAAATCATTCAGCATAATTAAAACGATGCTGATATAATGCCCAGCTCAAAGCACATCACTAGTGTTTTGGCTGTTAATGGAGAGATGTCAGAGTGGCCGAATGAGCACGCTTGGAAAGCGTGTGTACCGTAAGGTACCGAGGGTTCGAATCCCTCTCTCTCCACCATTAACCTATCTTTCCCTCGCCTCTTCTTAATAAACCTAGCTAAGCTGTAGTCAGTAGGTGCTTTGCTCAATATGGTTAGGGCTGTCTTTATATCTTTG
>Ga0209826_1002531_pt1 | contig 11936 bp, 15 predicted proteins | sample GOMGulsemesocosm_5_FD_184637 | JGI IMG/M metagenome (GOLD analysis project Ga0209826, IMG submission 184637) | Methane-oxidizing microbial communities from mesocosms in the Gulf of Mexico - GOM15C Gulf of Mexico (SPAdes) (version 2) | ecosystem: Environmental > Aquatic > Marine > Cold seeps...
TTTCGAGGGTTTGAAAGATATGCCGTCGGTACAGTGGAAGTTACAGAATGTCAGGAAATTAATGAAAAACACCAAGAAGCATAAGCAGCAATTGGAACGTCTGAAAAATATTTTTGGATAGACAAAACAAAGATAACGCGGCAATCCATGATTTGAACCCCAGGGCTTAAATACTCTACATGACAATGCGGACAGTGTTCAGGAGCTGCTCGGGTCGCCAGTAAGTCAAAAGATCCTTGGGGTATCTTTATTCGCCAATTATTTTTATTACTTAATAATCAAGTCGTTAATGCTCGTATGGGCAGCATGATGTAAGTCTCCCTTACTATTCAGTAAGCTTTAAAAAGCCCGTGGATTTTTTCTACGGGCTTTTTTTTGCGTGATTGTTTTTTCTACTGTACCCTACCAATCGGTTGTTAGAATTGATAACTGTGCTGATTAACGAATTAGTGCGCGAGACATTATTTATATAAGTTTGGGTATAGGGGTGGTATGGGGAACATAGTGAAAGGGTTTGCGTTTACTCTAATTTTATTAGTGAGTATGGCATCTCATGCGCTCGTTAAACATGGGGATGGTGCGCATGAATTTGGTTATAGCGGCTACCTTAGAGTGGGTGTAGGCCAGAGTGAAGGAGGTGCTTCGCAAGCGCGGTTTAAATTACCCGGTGCGCGCTCCGCGCCTCGTTTAGGAAATGAGCCTGAAACATTGCTAGAGACGGAGTTTCAGTATGTTTATAAAGACACTGAAACGAATAAGCAAAAATTTAAGGTCTTTGTCAGTAGAACGCATTACTCGACACATGGACGAGACAATGAATTGAATTATTGGTCTCAAGGCTATGTCGTGTTGAATGATGTGGTTGACGATGTTGATATTTGGTTTGGTCGTCGTTATTTCGATCGAAAAACAGTGTATGTGATGAATCATTTTTGGTTAGATTTTGGCCAAAGCTCACACATAGGGGGTGGGCTTGAAAATATTGATCTGCCTGTCGGTTCGCTAGATGTTTCTTTATTTCAGTATAGAGATAAGGACTCATTGAACGAGGTGCGAAACCATGCGCTTGATTTTCGCTGGCGTGGTATAGAGGTGCTGGATAACAGTAAGCTGACTCTTTGGGCGCAGCTCACAAAACGAGATAAAAATGATTTTCTTGGCTATTCTGCTCGTAGTGGAGGAGGGGTTGGTTTTTGGTTAGATTCTAAGTTTGGAAAGGCGAGTAATACATTTGTCGGAATCATGCAGCGAGGCTCAGCTATTACTCAGGCAGATTTCAATACCAGCTCTATTCGTGAAGATAAAGAATGGGTGTTGGATTCAGCATCGGTGTATGAATTCAACAATCTTTTCTTGTATCAGGTTTTGCCTGACTATGCGGTGCAAATAGGCGCGGTTATTAGGCATGAAGACAGGGGGATGGCAGGTAAATCAGAGATTGACTGGTACGGCTTTGCAGTGCGGCCCATGGTGTTCTTAAACGAGCATGTAAGCTTGGCGCTTGAGTTAGGCGTCGATTATATTGATGATGAACTGCATGATCGTAAAGGGACTTTATATAAAGAAACGTTAGCTTTACAGCTATCGCGTAAGCCAGGTTATTACGAGAGACCAGTGTTACGGCTATTTGCGACCTATGCGCAATGGAGTGATGATTTTAAAGGTCTGGTTGGGGCTAAACCGGATGATGCGCCCTATGCTGATAATACAGAAGGCTGGTCGACGGGTTTACAGCTTGAATGGTGGTGGTAGAAGCTAGAGGAGCATTGACGGTGTTTTGTGAAATACCAACTACACTCTAATATACCTCAATCATAACGGTTAGATTTATGCTTAAAGAAAATACAAGTCCACTCTATCAATCTCTCCAAGATGAAGATATTCAAGCGTTTAATGAGGCGATAGATAAAGGCGAAACGGTCGATTTAAGGCATAGTATTTTTAGAGGGTTAGATTTAAAAGGCGCAAAGCTTAAAGGTCTGGATTTATCGGGTGGGCACTTCAAAAGCAGTGATTTGAGAGGCTTAGATTTACGTGGATGTAACATGGATGGTTGTAGCGTTTTTAATGCAAAAATCAGCGGTGTTTTTTTTCCTAAAGAATTAAGTCCAGAAGAAATTAATCTTTCGTTGGTGCACGGCACCCGAATGCGTATGAAGTCGTAATTCATACGCGGTTTTACTTAATCAAAATTCACGAGGGTGATACACTCTTTCGTTTAAGCAATAAACGTTAAGAGGTTGGTTATGGCGGGTCATAGTAAGTGGGCGAATATTCGTTTTCGGAAAGGTGCTCAAGATGCCAAGCGCGGGAAATTATTTACCAAGTTAATTCGTGAAATTACCGTTGCTACCAAAGCTGGTGGCCCTGACCCTGATAATAATCCGCGTTTAAGATCGGCCGTTGATAAGGGCTTGTCGAACAACATGAAACGCGACACCATCGAAACGGCCATTAAAAAAGGCGATGGTTCAACCGATACTGATAACTTTGATGAAATTCGCTATGAAGGCTATGGCCCAGCGGGTACAGCGGTTATTGTCGATTGCTTAACGGATAATAAAAACAGAACCGTTGCGGAGGTACGCCATGCGTTTAATAAAAGTGGTGGCAACTTAGGCACGAGTGGTTCAGTTGATTACATGTTCCAAAAACTGGGTGTTATTAACCTATCCAACAAGCTGGATGAAGATAGCCTAATGGACGCCGCTTTAGAAGCAGGGGCGGACGATGTATTGACCCACGATGATGGGTCTTTTGAAGTGCTAACCCAGCCAGACGATTTTATGCAAATACGTGATGCCTTGTTCAATGCTGGCTTTCCACATGAGCATGCAGAGGTAACTTTACGCGCCGATAATTTGTCGCCCGTGAGCACGAAAGATGCGGAAAAAATATTACGTTTACTTGATGTATTAGAAGACTTGGATGATGTGCAAAACGTTTACTCCAATGCAGATTTTCCTGATGAAGCCCTGCAAGAGACTGAGTGATCTAATTACATGCGAATTTTAGGGATTGATCCAGGCTCAAGGGTAACCGGTTATGGTCTGATTGAAGTGAACGGGCGAGCGGTTAAGTACATTGATAGTGGTTGTATTAGAACCGGTGGTGGTGCGCTGCCTAGCCGACTGAAGACAATACACCTTGGTGTTCGCGAAATTATTCAGCATTACAAACCACAAGAAATGGCTGTGGAGCAAGTCTTCATGGCGAAAAATGCCGATTCAGCGTTGAAGTTAGGTCAGGCACGTGCAGCGGCAATTTGTGCTGTGTTTGATGATGATATAGAAGTTTTTGAATACGCAGCAAGGCAAATTAAGCAAGCCCTTGTTGGGAAAGGTAGTGCAGATAAAACACAGGTGCAACACATGGTTAAAGTGTTATTAAAACTAAAAGGAACCCCGCAAATGGATGCAAGCGATGCGTTAGGCGTTGCATTATGCCATTTGCATAGCCAACAAACGGCTACACGGATTGCACAATGATCGGTTTTTTACGGGGACGTGTGGACCAAAAACAAGCGCCTCATGTGGTGCTTGATGTTAATGGCGTGGGTTACGATGTTGAAACACCGATGTCTAGCTTCTTTAATGTGCCAGCCGTGGGTGAGCAAGTGCAGCTACGTACGCACCTCGTCGTACGGGAAGATGCGCATATTTTATATGGCTTTATTAGTGAGCAAGAACGCGCCTTATTTCGTAATTTAATAAAGGTGAATGGGGTGGGGCCAAAAGTGGCCTTAGGTATTTTATCGGGGATGAGTGCGGATGATTTTTGCGCGGCTGTTCGAGATAATAACGTGACTGCCTTAGTTCGCTTGCCAGGTATTGGTAAGAAAACAGCTGAGCGACTTATTATTGATATGCGTGACCGCCTACCTGAGCAAAATGCGGGTAGTTCAGCCGATGCATCCAGTAACAATTTCACAGCTGATATTTCTCCGCAAGAAGAAGCGATTAGTGCATTGGTTGCTCTGGGCTATAAGCCTCAAGATGCTGATAAGCGTGTACGTGCAGTGGCAGATGATTCGGCAAACAGTGAACAGTTAATACGTGCGGCTTTGCAATCAGCACTGAAAAAGTAACCTCTTATGATAGAAAGTGATCGTTTAATAAGTTCCGATAACCTGAGTGATGATGAGGCAATTGATCGCGCTATTCGCCCTAAATCGCTAGCTGACTATATTGGTCAGCCTGCTATTCGTCAGCAAATGGAGATTTTTATATCGGCCGCTAAAGGGCGTAGTGAATCGTTAGATCATGTGTTGATTTTTGGCCCGCCGGGTTTAGGAAAAACAACCCTCTCGCATATTATTGCAAATGAAATGGGTGTTAACTTACGGCAAACATCGGGGCCTGTTCTAGAAAAGGCGGGTGACCTTGCCGCCCTGCTAACAAACCTTGAAGAAGGTGATGTACTGTTTATTGATGAAATTCATCGCTTAAGCCCTGTGGTTGAAGAAATTCTATACCCTGCGATGGAAGACTTTCAGCTGGATATTATGATTGGCGAAGGCCCGGCTGCACGCTCTATTAAATTAGACTTGCCGCCCTTTACCTTAGTAGGCGCGACAACACGAGCAGGTTTACTCACCTCACCATTACGCGATCGTTTTGGTATTACTCAACGTTTAGAATTTTATAATGATGCTGATTTAACCCATATAGTGCAGCGCTCAATGAATATTTTAGCGCTAAATTCAGATGCGAAAGGTGCTGAAGAAATTGCTGTTAGATCACGCGGAACCCCACGAATTGCTAACCGTTTATTAAGACGGGTACGAGATTATGCTGAAGTAAAAGGCGACGGTACGGTAACCGCTGATATGGCGAATCAAGCGCTTAGTATGTTAGAAGTGGATAAGAATGGTTTTGATAAGTTAGATCGCCGTTTGCTGGATGTGTTGATTAACACCTTTGATGGCGGCCCTGTAGGGGTTGATAGTTTGGCGGCTGCGCTGAGTGAAGAGCGCGGTACGGTTGAAGATGTGCTAGAGCCTTATTTAATTCAAAAAGGTTATATTATGCGAACGCCTCGTGGACGAATGGCAACGCGACATGCATATCAGCATTTGGGGCTAAAACCACCCAAGGCAATGGAAGTACCTTCTGAGCAAGAAGAAGGTTAGTGACGATGAAAAATAAGACCGCAGTACACCATTGGCCCGTTCGGATTTATTATGAAGATACGGATATGCAAGGGATTGTTTACTATGCCAACTACCTAAAATACTTAGAACGTGCACGAACAGAGTTCTTACGCGAGAAAGGTTTTGAGCAAGACTATTTAATAGAGCAGCAAGGAATAGCCTTTGCCGTACGCTCGGTTCAAATGGATTATATTAAACCGGCAAAATTTAATGATGAACTGATTGTTATCACGCAAATTGAAGAATTAAAGCGTGTTTCTTTGGTTTTTCATCAAACCGTCATACGCCCAGCGCATGACAATGAAATAATTAACACGGCCACCATAAAAGTCGCCAGCCTTGATGCGAATAGCATGAAGATTAAGGTCATTCCAACTAACATGATTGAGCAATTAACATGAGCACCGATTTATCTATTGTCCACTTAATTACCCAAGCTGGGCCCGTTGTAAAAATAGTGATGTTGCTATTAGTGCTTGCATCCGTTGTTTCTTGGACGTATATTTTCGCTAAGTATAAGGAATTCAAACTGGCATTTGAGGTAGTTGATACCTTTGAAAAGCGCTTTTGGTCGGGTATTGAGCTTAATGAGCTATCACGTCAACTGGCTTCTGACCGATATGATAGAGCGGGTGTAGAGAATATATTTCATAAAGGGTTTGAAGAATATACGCGGCTTAATGCACAGAAAACAATGGAACCAATGCATGTTGTTGAGGGTGCGCGGCGTGCGATGCAAGCGCAATATACTCGTGAAATGGACTTGTTAGATAATCACTTACCCTTTCTTGCTACCGTGGGTTCTACCAGCCCTTATGTCGGCTTGTTTGGTACTGTTTGGGGTATTATGAGTTCGTTTCAAGCCTTGGCTAATATGAAACAAGCGACCTTAGCCTTGGTGGCTCCAGGTATTTCAGAAGCCCTAGTGGCAACTGCAATGGGCTTGTTTGCAGCGATTCCCGCCGTTGTTGCCTATAACCGTTTCTCAACAAATGCCGATCGTTTAGCAACGCGTTATGAAACGTTTATGGACGACTTTACAACGGTGCTGCAACGTCAAGTTCATATTACTCAACAAGAGAAGCAAGATGGCGCGTAACAAACGCAAGCCGATGGCTGAGATTAACGTTGTGCCTTATATCGACGTGATGCTGGTGTTGTTAATCATCTTTATGATTACCGCACCGCTTATTCAGCAAGGCGTAGAGATTGATTTGCCACAAGCCAGTGCGGAAACTGTGAATGATAAAGATACCCCACCATTAGTTGTTACTGTGGATAGTGAGGGGCAATATTTTTTAGATGTTGGTGAGAATACAACGCAGCCTATTTCAATAGAAATCTTACAAATTAAAGTAGCCGCCGTTTTGCGTAATAAGCCCAAAACAGCGGTGATGATTAGAGGGGATAAAGAGGTGGCGTATGGTGAGGTTGTGCGAGCAATGACGAGCTTACAAGCCGCGGGTGTGCCAAGCGTTGGCTTGTTAACTGACCCCGTAAATTAAGTATGAGAAATATATTTAAAAAGCACCCGTTGGCTGTCGGCTTGTCGGTATTGTTACATTTGATATTAGTTGCTTTTTTTGTGTTTGGCGTTGAGCTGAGTGATAAAAAAGTTGTTAGCCAGCCTCAAGTCAATATTGTAAAGGCAACAGTCATTGATGCATCAAAAATACAAGCTGCAGCGAATAAGTTAAAAAAGTTGGAGCTGAAAAAGAAGTTAGATGAGAAAAAACGTTTAGATCAATTGAAAAAGAAACGTTTGGCTGAAGAGAAAAAAATAGCAGATCTTAAAAAGAAAAGTAAACAACAAAAAGAACAAATAGCGAAGCAAAAAGCTGATGAAGCAGCTAGGTTGGCTAGGCTAAAAAAGCAAAAAGCAGACGCTAAGAAGAAAGCAGACGCTAAGAAGAAAGCAGACGCTAAGAAGAAAGCAGACGCTAAGAAGAAAGCAGACGCTAAGAAGAAAGCAGACGCTAAGAAGAAAGCAGACGCTAAGAAGAAAGCAGACGCTAAGAAGAAAGCAGACGCTAAGAAAAGAGCGGTAGCAGAGCAGGCGGCAAGAGAGGGTGCTTTGCAGCAACAATTACTGGAAGAGCAGCAAGAAAGAGAGGTGCAGGCCGCTGTTGCGAGCTTTAGTGACTTGATTAGGCAGAAGGTTGAACGTAATTGGAACCCTCCACCGGGTGATATTACTGGGCTTGCTTGTGATGTACGCGTGCGTTTGATTCCGGGTGGCGATGTTGTTGATGCACGGGTTATTAAGAGTAGTGGAAATGCTTTTTTTGACCGCTCTGTTGAGCTGGCGACTAAAAAGGCAGCGCCATTACCGTTGCCGAGTGATTCGAATATGTTTAAACACTTTAGGACGCTTGAATTTAATTTTAGGCCGGGAGGCTAACCGTAAATGAGTAAGTTAAAAAGACTAGGTTTATTTCTAAGCTTCATGCTAAGTTTTTCTGCATGGGGTGGTGCATTAAAAATTGAAATTACTCAGGGGGTATCCTCTGCGCAACCGATTGCAATTGTGCCGTTTTCCAGCGATCAAGTCGTGGGTGGTGTTATGGTTGATATCGCTCAAGTGATTAGTGATGATTTGGCGCGTAGTGGTCGTTTTAAGCCTTTGTCACGTTTGGATATGCTAAGTAAACCCTCCTCTTCGGAGCACGTTAACTTCCGTAATTGGCAGGTATTGGGACAGGATAATTTGGTCGTAGGTAAGGTGTTACCTGCGATAGGTGGGCGCTTGAACATCCAGTTTCAATTATTCGATGTTTATAAGGGTGAGCAACTAACGGGTTTTAGTATTCCTGCTAGTCAGTCTGGTTTGCGAGCAGCAGCGCACCGTATTAGTGATTTGATTTATGAAAAGCTTACTGGGCAAAAGGGTGCGTTTAGCACGCGTATTGCCTACGTTACATCAATGCCAGGGCGTACGGGAGCCGTTGAATATAAAATTCAAGTGGCTGATGCTGATGGTTTTGGTGCGAAGACAATTGTTACCTCATCCGAACCGGTTATGTCTCCAGCATGGTCTCCACGTGGAGATAAGCTGTCTTATGTTTCTTATGAGGGGCGGCGTTCTTCTATTTATACGCAAACATTACGCTCGGGTCAGCGAGAAAAGCTCCATTCCTTTAAAGGTATTAATGGAGCACCAGCGTGGTCACCTGATGCTAGTCAATTAGCATTAACGCTGTCGAAAGATGGTAGCGCGGATATCTATGTTTATAATGTCATCACACGTTCATTTCGTCGTTTAACACGTAGTTATGCAATTGATACTGAGCCGTCATGGTCGCCCGATGGCCGTCATATTATCTTTACCTCCGATCGAGGTGGGAAGCCGCAAATATACCGTATCCCTGTGAGTGGTGGTAAGGCTGAACGGCTGAGTTTTGAAGGTGTGTATAACGCGCGAGCAAGTTATTCACCGGATGGTAAACGTATCATCATGGTTCATAGAATCAATGGGCAGTATCGTATAGCAAGCCTTGAACTGGCCACGGGTTTTACTTCGATTCTTAGTAATGGAAGCTTAGATGAATCCCCCAGCTATGCGCCAAATGGTAGTATGATTTTGTATTCAACCAGTGATGGTTTGAAAACTATATTAGCTGCTGTATCATCTGATGGTAAAGTACATCAGAAATTACGCCTTCAAGGCGGGGATGTAAGAGAACCAGCTTGGTCACCTTTTAAACAATATTAGAGGAAAATGAATAAATGAAAACATATCAAAAATTATTGGCGAGTCTCTGTTTATCATCTGCATTAGCAGGTTGTAGTATGTTGGGTGGAGATGAACAAGCTGGTGGGAATGGCAGCATTGATGGTACTAATGGTGGTGCAAGTACAAGCGGTTTAAGTGACGGTAATAACTTTACAGGGCACCCTTTAGATAACCCAGCGAGTGCTTTATCAACAAAAGTGATTTACTTTGCTTTTGATAGCCATGCTGTTGAGCCTCAGTATGAAGCAGTATTAGCCGCGCACGGTGCGTATCTAGCAGCGAATGCTGGCGTTGCAGTTATTGTTGAAGGCCATGCAGATGAGCGTGGTACACGTGAATACAATGTGGCTTTAAGTGAAAAGCGTGCGAAAACAGTACAAAACTTATTATCACTCCAGGGCGCATCTGGAAACCAAACAGAAGCGGTTGCTCTAGGTGAAGAAAAACCTGTTGTGTTAGGTCATAACGAAGAGTCTTGGCGTTTAAACCGTCGTGTTGAATTGATTTATCCAGCACATTGATAGCTAAAAAAATAACGGGGCAGCTTGCTGCTCTGGCACTACTTAGTGGGGCTGCTTCGGCAGCCCTACCACCAGTAGTCGATGGGAACTCCCAGCCGGTAGCTGCCGCAACATCATCTAGCTTATTAGGGATGTATAAACGGTTAGAACAGCTACAGAATGATGTGCAACAAATGCGCGGTCAGCTTGAAGAGCAAACATATCTGATCGAAAATTTAAAAAAGCGCCAGCGTGATTTGTATTTAGATACAGATAGACGTATTCAGCAATTGGAAATGCCTGTTCTCAAACAGCCGTTGCCGTTAACAGAACCCAATGGTTCTGCGACAAGCACCCCTCCAGCAAGCAATGTATCGACAAAACCTCAGTCGCAACCACTTGGTATAGATAAGGCGGCTTACGATAAAGCATTCGCTGGATTACGCGCAGGGAATTACCAGCAAGCCATTGATGATTTTTCAGCGTTTGTGAGTAGCTACCCGACGAGTATTTATTTGGCTAATGCGTACTACTGGTTGGCTGAGGCGAGCTATGTAAATCGTGATTTCACGCGTGCGCTTGATGAATTTAATAAAGTGCTGACACAGTTTCCTCAACACGCTAAAGCGAAAGATGCATTATTGAAAATTGGTTTTATTCAATACGAGAAAAAACAGTGGCAACAAGCAAGAAAGAGCTTACAACAAGTGACTGCTAACTACCCGGGTACAACGGTGGCTAGTTTAGCGACAAAAAGGCTTGAACGTATGCAGCAAGAAAAGCACTAAGCGATATATTTTTGATGAAGAAAAATAGTTTACGAATTACCGAAATTTTTTACTCTTTACAGGGCGAAGGTAAAACGATGGGCTTGCCCACTACGTTTATTCGGCTAACGGGCTGCCCCTTGCGGTGCGGTTACTGTGATACTGAGTATGCTTTTCACGGTGGCCAAGAGCGCGAGATTGGTGACATTATCGAAGAAGTTGAATCTATTGGTGCAACGTATATTAATGTTACCGGCGGTGAACCTTTGGCGCAAAAGCGTGTGCATAGTTTAATGCAACAGCTCTGCGACTTAGGCTACAAAGTTTCACTTGAAACGAGCGGTGCCTTAGATGTATCGAACGTAGACTCACGAGTTGTTAAGGTGTTGGATGTGAAAACGCCAGGTTCGAAAGAAGAGGCCAAAAATAAGTCACAGAACTACGCGTTTCTAACTGAAGCCGACCAAGTTAAATATGTTATTTGTGATCGTGATGACTTCTTATGGTCGAAAGAACATATGTATCAGCATGAGCTGCAAGATAAGTGTGAGGTTTTGTTTTCCCCAGTTCAAGGTCAATTGGCAGCAGTCGATTTGGCAGGTTGGGTTTTGGAGGAAAAACTACCGGTGCGATTCCAAATTCAGCTTCACAAATACTTATGGGGCGACGAGCCAGGTAAATAACCGGTCTCAATAATAGATTGAATTAATGATGAAAAAGAAAGCCGTTGTATTAGTTTCAGGTGGTTTAGACTCCGCCACTGTATTGGCCATTGCCGAAGAGCAAGGTTACGAGTGTTATGCGTTGAGTTTTGATTATGGGCAGAGGCATAACTCCGAATTAAAGGCCGCTGAAAAGCTGGCAAAAAAATACGCCGTTAGTGAGCATAAAACGATAACGTTGGGAATGGGGGAGTTTGGTGGCTCAGCGCTAACCGACGAGGGTATTGATGTGCCAACGGACCAAGTTAAGGGAATCCCTGTTACCTATGTGCCAGCACGAAATACCGTGTTCCTATCGATTGCTTTGGGCTGGGCGGAAGTGCTGGAGGCTTGGGATATATTTATTGGCGTTAACGCCGTAGATTACTCCGGTTACCCTGATTGTCGCCCTGAGTTTATCGAAGCGTTCGAAAAACTAGCAAACGTAGCGACAAAGGCCGGTGTAGAAGAGGGTGGCTTTAAAATTCATACACCGCTAATTAACCTCAGCAAGGCGCAAATCATTCAAAAGGGCGTTGCATTGAATGTGGACTACAGTAAAACAGTGTCTTGTTATCAAGCCAATGCAAAAGGCGAAGCTTGTGGTGAATGTGAGTCGTGTCGTTTGCGTAAACAAGGCTTTGAGAAGGCTAAACAGCCAGACTCAACCCTGTATCAGCAGTAATTTATAAATTATTGTTATTTAATTGCAAATTAGGCTTGCCTTTCTGCGTGAAAACGCTATTATACACGCCTTCTTGGAGGGTCGTTAGCTCAGCCGGTAGAGCACCGCACTTTTAATGCGATGGTCGCGCGTTCGAATCGCGCACGACCCACCATCCAAACACAAAAATCCAACTTCTAATAGTTGGATTTTTTTTGCCTGTTGTTCAAGCAAGCATCGTTAGCGAAGAGTGTTTACTCTTTAGAGCGATACTCCTTTGTTTGCACGTCCTTCAAGTTTGAATGACTCGTGACGAATAGGTCGAATCAATATAGGTGTTATATGAAAATAGATTACTCTGCTGTTGATAGAAAGCAACTCGCTAAAGATATTGATGCACTAAGGGCAACAGTCGGCGC
>Ga0209826_1002532_pt1 | contig 11927 bp, 8 predicted proteins | sample GOMGulsemesocosm_5_FD_184637 | JGI IMG/M metagenome (GOLD analysis project Ga0209826, IMG submission 184637) | Methane-oxidizing microbial communities from mesocosms in the Gulf of Mexico - GOM15C Gulf of Mexico (SPAdes) (version 2) | ecosystem: Environmental > Aquatic > Marine > Cold seeps...
GCACGGGTAAAACCGCGAGCTTTGCTTTGCCAATACTGGAGAGCCTCAAGGACAGACAGACAGAGCGCGCCAAACGCATTCGCGCGTTGATTCTCACCCCCACCCGCGAGCTTTGCATTCAGGTTGAAGACAACATCCGTCGCTACGCCGAACACCTGAGCCTCACCTCCATGGCCATGTATGGCGGCACGGATCTAGAACAGCAAAAAGAGCGTTTGGTTGAGGGCGTCGACATACTGGTCGCGACCCCAGGACGTTTGCTGGATATGGCCTACCAGCGCGCGGTGCACTTCGATGAGCTGGAAGTACTGGTGCTCGACGAAGCCGACCGCATGCTCGACATGGGTTTTATCGAAGACATCAACAAGATCATCGAGCGCCTGCCAGAAGACCGCCAAAACCTGTTGTTTTCTGCGACGCTTTCGCGTGAAGTGCGCGACCTCGCCAAGACCGCCATGGTGCACGCGGTGGAAATCACCATAGAGGAAAACAACGCTAGCCAGCCGATTATTGAGCAGTGGTTGATCACCACTGACAAGGACAAAAAGTCCGCCCTGCTCAGCCACCTGATTAAAGACCGGGACTGGGACCAAGCGCTGATTTTTATTCGCACCAAACACGGCGCCGCCAAGCTGGTGAGCCAATTGGAGAAGCGCGGCATAGACGCCAACTCCATCCACGGCGACAGGAGTCAGGCGATGCGCGGCCAAATACTGGCCGACTTCAAGAGCGGTAAACTGCCGTTTTTGGTGGCCACGGGCATTGCCTCGCGGGGCATTGATATCGACGAGCTGTCACGGGTGGTGAACTACGACCTGCCCGATGAGGCCGATGATTACATTCACCGCATTGGCCGCACCGGGCGCGCAGGGGCTGCGGGTGAAGCCGTATCGCTGGTTTCCAAGGACGATTTCAGACGCCTCTGTGATATAGAAAGCCGCCTAGGGCATCTGCTTGAGCGTCGCGAAGTAGAAGGCTTTGAGGTGCAAAAGACCGTGCCTGAGTCGATTCTTAACTATGTGCCAAAACACAAAGCGTCCGGCCCCGATAAAAGAACCGCTCAAGGGCAGAAAAACACGACGGGCAAAGGCCAGCATAAGAGTGGAGATAAAAAGCAGCGCCGCAGCGAACGCTCAAAGCCCGCGCCCAGCAAAAGCACGGGCAGCACCTGGGGTAAATGGTCCGACAATTAATCCCCTGCGAGACCATTAACAGCATCACAAGAAACGGGTCGACGCTGCAGGCCCATACTCGGATACTGACTCTGACACAACCCAAACCAAGCAGCTTGTACCTATGACCTTATCCGCCTCACCCGATACGACACCGAACGGTGCACCAACAAAAAGTGCAACATCAAACGGTGCAACAACAAATGACACGACGCCGGCTGTCAGCTCCGAGCACGCTAACTATCAACGCATCGCCAAGGCCATCCATTTTTTGGTCACCCAGCAGCAAAGCCAACCGAGCCTTAAGCAGCTGGCTGCACACGTCGGCATCAGTGAGCACCACCTGCAGAGAACCTTCAGCGATTGGGCGGGGGTTTCACCCAAGCAATTCTTACAGTACCTAACCAAAGAGTACGCCAAGCAACAACTCAAACAGCAAGCGGTTATGCCCAGTGCACTCGCTGTTGGGTTGAGCGGTAGCGGGCGCCTGCACGATCTGCTTATAAATTGTGAGGGTGTCACGCCCGGCGAGTACCGCAGCGCGGGCATTGGTCTAGATATCAGCTATGGTGTGCACAACTCGCCGTTTGGCTGCTGCTTTATCGCGCTAACGCCGCGGGGTATCTGCAAGCTGTCGTTCTTTGATCAAGCCGGCCACGACGATACACCCACCGAGTTTGAGCAAACACTCAGCGAACTCAAGCAAGAGTGGCCCAACGCCCATATTGAAGAAAACCGTGCGGCGACGCTTGATGTGGCGCAAAGGGTATTCCCCTCTGAGTTAAGCCCTCCCCCTCTCGATACCGCCCCCTTAAAGCTGTTCCTCAAGGGCAGCCCCTTTCAACTGCAAGTGTGGGAGGCGCTGTTAAAAGTGCCGCCCGGCAGTATGCGTTCCTACCAACACATCGCCGACGCCATGGGCAAACCCAGCGCCGTGCGCGCGGTCGCCTCGGCCATTGCCCGCAACCCGCTGGCCTACCTCATCCCCTGTCACCGTGTCATCCGCAGCACCGGAGTGCTCAACAACTACCGCTGGGGCACTGACCGCAAAGCGGCCATGCTCGGCTGGGAACAGGCCAACAAACAAAAAGCTCATAGCGGAAATACAAGCACTGACTAGCGGTATTAATCACCTTGACTACGCGGAGTATCGGAACTATTTTTTAACAACCCTCAGCAGTTATAAAACCGTCGCCTTATGCGTTTACGCCGCACTTTTTTACGTCTGCTTATCTGCATTTCAACAGCCCTTCTCGCGATTGAGGCTCCGGCAAATACAATAGCCACAGCCCTACCAGGGAAAGTCATTTTCGATGTATATGACAACCTCCGCTACATACAAGAACCTAAGGAGCCGTGGTCTGTTCGTTACATTCTCGATAACGAGCACACTCTAGACTGGCGGTCCCCCGACGCCACCAGCCCCATAGGCAGGACCTCTGATATCTACTGGTTTGCTCTCGACATTAGAAATACGGACGAGCAGCCCTCCCATGCCGTCGCTAGATTGACGCAATTCAGAACACACTCACTTCAAGCCTACCTAGTCAGCAACGGGGAGGTTATCCATGAATACCAAGGCGGATTAAGTACACCTTTGAAAGGTAATTTCTTTGCCACACACAACGCCATTCACATCACCCTAGAGAAAGATAAAAGATATCAACTGCTCTACCGAGTAGACGCTCAGGAATATCTCTTCGCAAAACACTTCGAACTAAAAACACCAGAGCAGGTGAATGAAGACCTATTTGGAGTTCACATTAAAATAGGTGCGTTCTGTGGAATCATGCTTTTCATAGCACTGTGCAATCTCTTAGCCTTCGTGACACTAAAAGATTATTTGTATCTGATCACCAGCGCTTGGATCTTTACAATGACCGCTCATTTCATGAGCTATTTCGCATCCAGCATTCGCCACTGGGTCGTTGACATCCCAGAATTAAATTCAGAAATATTATTTTTTCTCTATCACTCATCAGCGATCTTGAGTGTTATTTATCCAGTGCTTTTACTAAACACCCGCAAGAACTCCCCCAAGCTCCATACTTTCCTCCTTTCGGCGATCGCCGCCCTGATCGCCCTTTACTTTTACCTTTACGACAAACCCCTTGGGCTCTCGACAAGTATCGTCGAAATCGCAACAATCATCATGCTTCCGTTCTTATTCGCCGCATCATTTATCGCATGGAAGAAAAAACAAGCCTATTCAATTTATTATATGGTGGCACTTTCGATCCTCTCCTCTTACTTCCTTGCGTTCATTACGATTGCAGCACTGCTACCTGAATATATTTCAACCGTTACTTCAATGCTCTTGTATGTCATTCTCTCGGAAATGATACTCATATCATTTGCGCAAATAGACCGAATCAGAACACTTGCAAAGCAGGCCAAAAGTGCGTCCGCTCGCTCCCTGACTGACCAACTTACTGGCATTCCCAATCGACGCGCCTTCGACCTTCAGCTAAAAGATGCGATGACACAATGTTGTGAGAGTGGCGAGCCGCTCTCCTGCTTGATCATGGATATAGATTATTTTAAAAAATATAACGATTCACTGGGCCACGTCGCTGGCGATGAGTGCCTCATCAAGGTAGCTAGAGCCATCACAACCAGCCTCAGCCGGAGCGAGGACACTGTCGCACGCTATGGGGGCGAAGAATTCACTATTGTGTTGCCTGGAGCTGGCGCTGAAAGTGCACAGCGTGTTGCTTCTTCAGTTCTCGAGACAATACACAAACTCACCATCCCCCACCCTCAATCGCCTATCGCAGCACACGTAACACTGTCCATTGGTGTGGTGACCACTCTGGTGACAGATACGACCCTAGCGTCGACTGTGGTCGAAACAGCCGATCAACAGCTCTATACCGCCAAACATAACGGCAGAGATCGCTACGAACCGTCAAGAACATCGGCTCTTGACCGATCAAACAAGCTCTGTGCTGACAGCTAGGCGCATCCCCACCACCAAGGCCTGCTCTAAATTTAAATATCGAGTTATATAACCCAATAATCTGAGCAACAGCTTCTTTTACCTTGATTTCACCTCACCACATGAATATCATTCGAATGGAATTCGAACATCATTCGAACATCATTCGAACGCTACAGCCCCCCTCACCGCATTTCAGGAACAATGCCATGGCACCCGCCCCAAAACACAGCCACAGCGAACAGCAGCAAATCATTCTCGGCGCTGCCGCCAACTGCATTGAGCAGACCTCGCTGCTCGACTTCACCATGGCCGCCATCTCCAAGGAGGCGGGATTGTCGATGGGCTCCATCTACAAGCACATTCAATCCAAAGAAGATGTCTTGGTGGCGCTGGCAACGCAGGGTTATCGACACTTGGAGCAGGTTTTCCAGCGTGTCATGGCTCTGCCACTGCCCTACGTGCATCGACTCATCGGCATCCAACTGCTCGGCAATGATGTCATCAGCCTCTACCCATTTGGCAGCCACCTCGAGATGCTGGTGTCCAGTGCTGCCGTACGCCAACGCGCCTCAGCTTCTTGGCTCGAACAAATGACCCGCGCCGACATTGCCTGTGAAGAACAGTGCACCAGCAATATTTTAAAAGCCGTCAGCGCCGGTGAACTCGACGTCAGTGACCAGCAGCGTGAAGCCATGACCGAAGAGATCAAGCTGGGGTCCTGGTCATTGCACGTGGGATTTGTGCAGGTGGCACGGCAGCGTTCCGTGCGCCAGCTCGATACCGAGCTGGCTGAACAACCCAACAGCCTGATGCCCACAGACTCCATAGTGCAGGTACAAAAACGCCTGCTCAACAGCTACCCCTGGCGCCAGCCCATTACTGACACAGACATTGAGTCAATTTGTCAGGTGATGGCCGACGCAGGATTGCGTTAACACCCCCCCCATTTTTTGCTCACTATTATTCACAGGTAAACCCCATGCAAACAAAACGCTGGTTAATCACTCTTGGCGGTTGCGCGACCGTTTTTATCGCGCTTGCTGCCTACAAAGCACTGGAAGTTAAAGCGGCCATCGCTTTCGGGGAATCTTTCCCCGAGCACTCCGAGAGTGTCGTCGCCGCCTACTCCAGCCCTGTTGACTACATCAGCAGCGTGCAGGTGATCGGTGAAGTGCTCGCACCACAGCAGGTAGAGATTCGCAGTGAAGCACAGGGCCGCGTCGTACTAGTGGGCTTCAAATCCGGCCAGCAAGTGACCGCTGGGCAACTGTTAGTGCAACAGGACATCGCCCAAGAGCTGGCCCAGCTGGACTCGGCCAACGCGCGCCTAAAGCTGGCGCAGTCCGTCTTTAAGCGTCAGCAAAACCTTCTCAAAGTGCGCGCCGTTTCGCAGGAACAACTCGACCGAGCGAGCGCCGATCTGGCTACCATTAAAGCGGAAATCACCGGCCTGCAAGTCACCATTGATAAGAAAACCCTGCGCGCGCCCTTTGCAGGCAATACCGGTATCCACCAATTTGAAGTCGGTCAATTTTTACTGGATAACGTGTTGATTACCGAACTGGTCGGCGAACAAGAAACCCTTTGGGTCGACTTTCAGGTGCCGCAGTTTTACCCCGCGCTGAAATCAGGTACCCCAGTACAGGTTAAGCGCCTCCTGAAACAAGCCGGTAGCCCATGGCTGCAGGCGAACATCATTGCTCGCTCCAGCCAAGTAAACAGCAGCAATCGCAGCTTTCTCTACCGCGCAGAACTCACCAACGAAGACCTGAAAATCGCCATTAATGCGGGGGTAAGCGTCAAGGTACCGGTCGCCGCCGTGCAGTCACTGGTGCAGGTGCCCGCCACCTCGGTACAGCAAGACAACCTTGGTCAGTTTATCTATCGCCTGCAGCCAGATGAAAGCTCCACATCCTACCGAGCGGTGCGCCAAGAAGTGCACGTACTGGCAAAACAGAACGGCTTCGCCATTCTCAAAAAAGGGCTCAGCAGCCAGCAACTGATCGCCAGCGATGGCGCATTCAAACTTTATCCTGGGCTTTTGGTGCACGCGACGGTTGTCGAGAGCTCCGCGCCTATCGCCGATATTCACGCGGGCATGTCCGCCGCCACGGCGCTGCTGAGCCAACGGGGCAGCGCAGAAACAGTTACCATCGGGGGCCAGCTGTAAATGGATATTTTCGTCAAAAAACCGATCTTAGCGCTGGTGGTGTCGATGATACTGCTGCTCGCGGGCAGCTACGCCGCCTTTAACGTACCCATCCTGCAGTTCCCAAAAATCCAGAGTTCATCACTGGTCATTACCACCTCCTACCCAGGCTCATCGGCCGAAGTGGTGCAGGGGTTTATTACTGACCCCGTCGAGCGAGCCGCCATGACCATCCCCGGTGTCGACTTTGTTGACTCGGTCACGGTTGCCGGTATGAGTACCGTTACCGCGTGGATGGAACTCAATGAAAACAGCACCGCCGCACTGGCCGAGCTGACCACGCGCATCGACCAAATTCGCTATGAGCTGCCGGTTGGTGCGGAAGACCCTGCGATTGAAGTTAAGCGTGCCGACCGGACCTCTGCGCTCTTTTACCTGGATGTACAAAGTGAAAACTGGAACCGTGCCGAGCTGACAAACTTCCTTCAGCGCCAGGTCAATCCACAACTGGCCTCCATCAAGGGCGTGCAAAAAATTGGTTTTGAAGGCGGCCGCTTTCCCGCCATGCGCATCTGGTTAGACCCGATGAAGCTAGCAGCACTGGAGCTGGGTGCCGATGAAGTCATGGCGGCACTGCAAAGCAACAACATCATCGCCGCCATAGGCAAGACCGAAAACCAACTGCAGCAAATTAACCTGTTGAGCAACGCCACCCTGCGCAGCGTCGAAGAATTCCAGCAATTGATCGTGCGCGAGCTCGACGGCGGCCTGATTCGGCTGCAAGACATTGCCCGGGTAGAACTGGGGGAAGAACGCGGCAGCGTGGACGCACGCTATGACAACGATCGCATCATTTACATCTCCGTCTGGCCGCTACCGGGGGCGAATGAAATCACCATCGGCGATGAACTTTATAAGCGCCTCGACACCATTAACGCCCAGTTGCCAGATGGATTAAGCATCAACACCGGCTTTGACGGCACGCTTTACATGCGCAACGCCCTGCGCGAAATTTTCATCACACTGCTCGAAACCGTGGTGCTGGTCGGTATCGTGGTACTGGCATTGATGGGTTCTTTTCGCACCGCCTTAGTCCCACTGGTCACCATTCCGATTTCAATCCTCGGCAGTGTCGCGGCCATGCTGCTGATGGGTTTCACCCTGAATCTACTCACCGTACTGGCGATTGTGTTGTCTGTAGGGCTGGTAGTCGACGATGCCATCGTGGTGGTTGAGAATGTGGCGCGGCACATACACGCCGGACGCAGTCGCCTAGACGCGGCACTGATCAGTTCCCGCGAACTGTTGCGCCCGATCATTGCCATGACATTTACGCTGGCGGCGGTTTACACACCCATTGGTTTTGTTGCGGGCTTAAGCGGCGCCCTGTTCCAGGAGTTTGCTTTCACCCTGGCCATTGCCGTGGTCATGTCCGGCGTAGTAGCGGTAACACTCTCGCCTATCATGAGCGCCTACGTCATCTCCGATGAAGGTCATGAAGCGCCGATGACCAAACGTGTGAATCATTACTTTGACGTACTGAAAACAAAGTACGCCACGTTGCTTGAGGCCAGCTTTGCATGGCGTAATCAAATACTCGCTGCGGGCGTATTTCTCTCACTGCTGATGATACCGTTCTTCCTTTTTTCGGCGAAAGAGTTGGCCCCCACTGAAGACCAAAACAGCATCAACATCATTATCGAAGCGCCACCCGAGGCCTCGTTGAGCTACACAAACCATTACATGGACAAGGTGATCGACCTGCTCAGTGAAACCACCGGTTTCAAAATGGTCTGGCAGGTAGTAACCCCCAACGGTGGATTTGGCGGCATTGAGTTTGTTAACCCTGAGCACCGCGAAGAAAAGGTGCAGGATACACAGCCAAAATTATTCGGCCAGCTGTCTGGTATCACGGGGCTGAAAGTTCTGCCTGTGCTTTCTTCATCGCTGCCAACGGCGGGTAATTTTGATATTGAGTTAGTAGTGCAGGCCAATGACAGCTACGAGAACATGCAAGACTACGCCCAGCAGTTACTACAGGCAGGCTACAGCAGTGGCCAGTTTATGTTTGTCGATACCGATCTCGAAGTAAATCTGCCACAGGTGCGTCTACACTTTGATCACGAGCGTATCGCCGACCTAGGCATGAAAGTAGAGGATGTCAGCCGTCAGCTTTCGGCCCTCATCTCAGAGCAGGACAGCAATCGCTTTAACGCCGACGGCAAGGCCTACCGGGTTATCCCCATGGTCGAGCACTACGCACGTGACAACCCTGAGGCACTGTTGGATTTACAACTGAAAACCGCCGATGGCTCTCTGGTGCCACTGCGCGCCCTGGCTCAATTAAAAACAGAAACCGCGCCGCGAATACTGGGGAAATTTAATCAGCAAAAGTCTTTCCGTATTTTTGGTGCCACGCTACCGCACATCACCAATGATCAAGCACTCACCACACTGGAAAAGGCGGCTCAAGAGCTTCTCCCTAAAAACTATAATGTGGATTACGCGGGCGTCTCACGTCAATTGCGCACAGAAGGTAACACCATGGTGTCCGTGCTGAGCATAGCACTGGCAATCGTCTACCTAGCGTTGGTGGTGCAATTCAACAGCGTGCGTCTGCCATTGGTGGTACTGCTCGGGTCGGTGCCCCTAGCTTTGTCAGGCGCTCTGGTGTTTACTTTTTTAAGCCTGACAACCATCAACATTTACTCGCAAATTGGATTCGTCACGCTAATTGGTTTGATCGCAAAAAATGGCATCCTTATTACCGAGTTTGCCCATGAACTGCAACTCAAAGGCATGCAGAAAATGCAGGCTATTTCCGAAGCGTCACAAACTCGCCTGCGCCCCGTACTGATGACGACGGCCGCAACCGTGCTTGGTCACCTACCCTTAGTCTTAGTATCAGGTGCCGGGGCTGAGGCGCGAAACAGCATCGGTATTATTTTGGTAGCCGGCATGGCCATCGGCACCCTCTTCACCTTATTTTTACTGCCCAGTGTTTACCTGCTGCTGGCCGAGGAAACCGAGCCTCAAGAACTGGAGGAAAACACTCTAGCCCACGCTTAAACATCACCCACAAAAAAGGGGCGAGCCGTGAATGGCTCGCCCCTTTTTTGTGCCTTACGCAGCCTTTACTTAATCGGGCAACCGGTGACGTGAGTGTCTTCCGGGATCATGCTGACCTTCTCGAATAAACGCTCGTAACCTGTATAGGCAATTTTCCACTCGCCATTAATCTTCTCGTAGCGATCTTCGTAGAGAGCACTGCCCTCCACTTCGACACCGTCGTCCAGGCTGACAAAGATGTCGTGCAGATACCAGAGCCCCGTCGCCGTATCACCGGTTACGGTGATCTCCGGGTGGTGACCCGTGTGCATACCGAACTTGCGCTTGCTAAAGGTCGATTCGTAAAACTCGCGAATCTCGGTGGAACCCTTATGGTTAATCTCATAGGTGGGGCTTTTAAAGTCGACTTCGGCATCTTCCGTAAAGGTGTCCATCAAGCCTTCTATCTTACCCATGTCCATAAAACGGAAGTAACGCGCCTTAAGCTGCTTAATCAATTCGATTGCTTCTAAATCCAACATAGTCTCGCCTTCTTATCAGGTAAAAGAGTCTCGCCTTGCTAACCGGTGACGGGGTTACTTAAAGAATGTAGGGAATTAATACTTTTCGATCCGCTGGGTATTCCTCAGGAAACTTCTCCTGATACCAGCGGTGCGTTTGAAACGCGCGCGGGATTAAGTTAGCCGCACTGATCAGCAAGACAAACACGGCACCCAAACTCCAGGTAGCAATGGCAAAACCCAGGAAGGATATGATCTCGGTGAGGTAGCTGGGTGAGGATACATATTTAAACAAACCGCCCTGCGGGATGCGATACACCTTGTCGCCACGCGCCACCTCTTCTTTTGAGCGCAGGTTGCGAATAATTCCGTCGCTGTGGATATTCATCACAAAGCCAAACAGGTAGATCGTCATGCCGATTAGGAAGCGCGGATCGGTTAACCAATCGGTCGTAAGATGTTCAGACAAATGCGAAATAAAGACCGCATTAAGGTAGCCGTGCAGGGTGGTCACAGACCAACCGGCCACCACCACCATCAAACTGAATGAGCCACGCGCGCCCTTGGCCGCACGAATCAAGAAGGGGAAGAGAAAGCCACGGTTGGCGTAGTGCATACACCAGATACCCAAGAAGAGTAACGGCACAGTTTCAAAACTGTTTTGTCCCTGAAAGTAAAAGAACACAAAACTGATGGTCGCAGGCAGCTCCATCAAGAACCAGCCAAAGCGCGGCGAAAAGTTAAAGCCCATGGAGCCCGATGAAAACCGCCCGTAGGGTGATGGCGCAAAAAAACCACCGATAACCACCAGCACAACGTAAGCAAAACCTATCCACAGCAACGTTTGATAGGTGTCGGCGGAGAGTAAACTCGCCAAGCTAAAAAAGTCCAACATGGGTATTCCTTATAATTAGTAAAAGCATTAGCTAGCGTCTGCAGCCCTTAGGCTTTTACGGCGCAGGCGATAAAATCACCGAGCTGTTTAACGTAAGCCTCATCAAAAACCAAGTCACCAAACTGCGGATCATGCGGTGCTTCAAGTGCTCGTAAAATGTAACTGCGGTGCAAGCTGTCGAGGATGTCAGCGGTGCATAGGATATCGAGCCCAGGGCGAAAGACCCCACTGCTCACCCCCTCTTCCAAGAGCGCAATCACCTGTCGCCGCCGCCGACCGTTAAGACGCCGCAACACCGGCAGGTAGCGCCCCAACTCCGACGGGTCCCCAGCCAAGGCCGCCTTGAGCAACGGTTTGTCTTGCAGCACCGAGAAGACCCCAGTAAACAACCGCTCAAGGCCCGACAGTGGGTTATCACTGCCCGCAGCAAACTGGGCCGTCGCCTGCATCCACTCGAGCAGCTCTTGTTTTAAAGCCGCGTCAAACAGGCCGCGCTTGTGCTTGAAGAAAACATACACCAGCCCCTTCGAGACACCGGCCCTAGCCGCAATATCATCGACCCTAGCGGTGCGAAAGCCCTGCGTACCAAACACCTCGGTGGCAGCGGCCAAGACTTTCTCGCGCCGCTCAGCACTGTGTTGCTGACGCTGATTTAACACGCTCGCATCGCCCTACCACCCATCGTTGAACATCACAGAATCCTATCCTAAATACCTTTCGCTGACTTTTACAGCCAGATTAGTCAACGAAACACAATCTACCCACAATAGTAGTCCACTCGGACTAAGCATGGGAAACAGCGCCGCCGAGTACTCGGCCACACGTCACGGCGAGAACATCGTTGATTGCTAACCGAGCTACTGTGTAAGCTATGGCCAGAGCCCCACCTAACAAGCCGCGCCACTCATCAATTAAAAGAAGCCCATGCCCACTGCCCCTCGACGCCCGATCATCACCGTCATTATCAACGGTCAGGATTACCGCCTGAGCGCTGACGACCCCGCGTCTGTGGGTCATCTGCCCAAGGCTGAGCGCACAGAATTACTGCGTTTACTGGAAGCCATAAAGCAGGAGCACACGCGTTCACAAAAGGCCGTGCTCAGCGCCCTGACTGCGACGACACAGACGTCGACCAAAACGACACAAGAGCAAGTCAGTGCAGGATTAGCACAAACGGGGAGGTTGGGGCGCGGGGACGCCG
>Ga0209826_1002534_pt1 | contig 11925 bp, 9 predicted proteins | sample GOMGulsemesocosm_5_FD_184637 | JGI IMG/M metagenome (GOLD analysis project Ga0209826, IMG submission 184637) | Methane-oxidizing microbial communities from mesocosms in the Gulf of Mexico - GOM15C Gulf of Mexico (SPAdes) (version 2) | ecosystem: Environmental > Aquatic > Marine > Cold seeps...
CTGAGGACACAACCAGACAACCAGACAACCAGACAAACCGCAGCACAAAAAAAGGGAGCCGCTTGCGCGACTCCCTTTTTTAGACTTCACAGTCTGCCTGCTCAGTAGATGCGAATTACGCCTCTACTGGTACAGACATATCGTAGAACTGCTTGGTCCACTTGCGGTGTTTATTGATCGGGCCATCGCCGTCACACAACGCAGGGTTTTCCTGGTAGATCTTGTCGCGCCAGATTGGAATATCGTCGTCTACGCCAGTCTTAAAGCCATAGATGATCGATGGGCCGAGATCCATGTCGCTGGAGATATTGGTGGTTACACCCATGGTCCAACGCAGCATGGTGGTCTCTTCGTCAATAGGCGTCGCCACGTGATAGAGAATAAATTCACCCGCAGAGCCGTCCACCATACTGTGGAAGCCAGTACCGACAACGGTCGTAATACCTGGGCCGAAAGAAGTACGCGTCAGCGTATGCTTATCGCCACCGGCGTCGGCAACGTCCTCGGTCAAGAAGTCATCCGGCATCTCCATCTGTGAGGCCGTCTTCTTAATAGGGCCGTCAATATCACAGGAGGCTTCGCTGAATGAAGGCATGCGGTGCAGGTAGGTAAAGTGTGGCTGATCTACATCGTTCTCTGCGATTTCCTGAATACAGGTCGGCAGAGTGATTTCCATGGTTTCCAGCTCGCCCCACTTCACGTCGCCGTTCAAGCCTTCGACCATTGGCGGCTCGAAGTATGGCTCGCGACCTTCTGGGTGATACCAAGCGTGGATCATGCCGTTCTGCTCACGTATCTCGTACTTATCAGCCACGGCGCGAGTAGGGATCTTCTTGGCGTAAGGAATGTCTTTACACTCACCTTCGCCGTCAAACTGCCAGTGGTGGAAAGGACAGCGAATGTTCTCACCGACAACAGCGCCCTGATACAAGGGTGCGCCCAGGTGCGGACAAAAAGCGTCAAGCGCTCGGGCTTCGCCACTTTCGGTGCGGAAGAGTACCAGTTTGTTGCCAGCCAGCATGACTTCTTTGACTTGGCCTGGGGCCAAGTCCTTGCTGAAATCTAGGCCAAACCAGCCGTGCGGAATAGGGAAAGGAAAACGGGACATTTCTGAACCTCCAACAGGTTGCATTCGGTATGCGTCGATCTTTTGTTTTATGTTCGGTCAATCACACCCCCAAAGGATGCACCACTAAACCGATGAAATAAAAGTAACACACGTGTAACTATTTACACAAGAGTAAAGCCAGTAAAGAAACAGAAAAAGTACTAATTTTCGTTAAGCAGCCCCTCTAGAGCGCGGCCTGACTGGTCAGAACCCAGCACAACACAAAATCAAAACGAACAAAGAACGTCAGCCGCTGGCTTAGGGTGTTAGCTTGAGAATAGACCAAAATCAAAAGGGCTGAGGGATCAGATAAAGCAGAGGAGAAACAAGGTATTTAAAAAAGAGAGGTACAGAGCACCCGAGGGTGCCCTGTTAGCAGTGCAAGAGACTGAGCCCAAGCATCGCCAAAGACAACACTTAGCTCATTGGGAACAAAGCGTTCATCTTCTGAGCCAGCATCATGTTGCCTTTAGCTTTAAGCTTACCGGTCATGAATGCCTGCATACCATTAACAGAACCGTCGGCAACACCAACAAATGTAGCCAGGTCAGTTGCGATGGTTACTGATGGTGCTTCGTGCTCACCCTTGGTAATTTCCTGAGCGCCGTCTTTAACAACGATGTAGAAGTTCTCACCGTCTTTAAAGTCGTACTGGAAGATAGCGTCCATACCCGCAGCAGCGGCAGAGTTAAAGCTTTCGTTCATTTTTGCAATCAGATCATCTACAGTCATTTCGACCTCCAAGGGACGTTATATTTAAAAGTATCCACTCAAGCTTGCAGACTCGAGTGGATTACAATTTAAAATCACACAGCGTGATTTTATTTGGAAACCATCGTTGCCTCTTACGACAACATCACGTCGACTAGCACAAACCAGTCGCCGCCACGTTCCATTCTCTTCCGGTGCACTTAAAACTTCGAGCGCACCCACCACATACTCTTTTCTGCACAAATCCATTCTGACTTGCTTGTAACCAGGCGAGCCGTACTTGAGGACGGCAGCGCTGAAAAAGAGCAGTTGCCCAGCAAACACCCTCTAAAGAATGCACCACCAGACCGATGAAATAAAAGTAACACGTGTGTAACTAGCTGCACAAGCGTAAATCTAACCAAGAAACAGAAAAAGTACTAATTTTCGTTAAGTTGCCCTTACAGCACATAAGATCCCACCCACCACAGTCAGGCAAGGTCAGCCTGTAAAGGCGAAAAACAAGCCTGGCAACTTGAGAGTAGACCAAAAGCTATAGAGCCGAATGGCGCACGCAATACGCAGCCCTACCACAGAGCAGCATGGCTCTCCCTGCAGCTGGGTTAATGACCATCCATTTACATGGACAACACTAAATGCCGGCGAGACAACCCCTTAACCCTGCAGGTGTCTCTTTATAAGGCATTATCTCGCAGAGCATTAACCGCTGCGCGGCGCCCAGAGAAGACACAGTCGGCCAGTGACAAGCCACTCACGTAGGACTTTGAACACACCCCGACGGCCGCGCGACCGGCGGCATAGAGCCCATTAATCGCCTGCCCCTCGGCACTTATCACTGCACCAGTGGCTTCATCCACCTTGAGGCCGCCCAACGTCATGGAAAGACACGGCACCTTGGGGTTATCCAGTGAAATATCGATCGCGTAATAAGGGCCAGAACCCAAGGCGCGCAGATACTTCTCTGACTTATTGAACTCGTCATCGCCGCTCTCGGCCCCCTGGTTAAATTTCTCTGCCACGGCGTTTAATCCCTGGGCGTCCAGATTACACAGACCCGCCAACTCACCCAGCGTGCTGGCCTTTTGCGTACTGGTGTGTATAAACAGGCGAATCGGCATCCACTGAGTCCAAGGTATCGCACCACCGGGACGCGTCAGCCTCTTGGCCTCACGCATAATCTCTTCATCAACGATGAGCCAGCCCTTGCCCTTATTCGCATTGACCAGATGCTGCGAGGTGGCGGCGCCATAAAGGTCCTCACTGCAAACACGCTGTCCGTCGCCGGTGACCACTAAACCCTTCAAAAGACACGATGGCGGCGTAAAGAAGCGCCAGGCTGAGACCTTATCCATGTGATCGAGGTCGCCGCCAACGCTGCTGCCCAGCATGATACCGCTGCCGTGGCAGTCCTCCCCCAACGGGCGTACACCCTTGTAGATGGGCGCATAGTCTTTCAGCATATCAAGGTTATTAATAAAGCCGCCGGTGCTCAACACCACGCCTTTATCGGCGCGAATACGCTTGATCGCCCCCTTGTTACGCAGCTTGTGCACACCGGCGCGAAACAGCGAACCCATCTTCGGCTCGAGCATACAAAAGCCATTAGCCAGCTTATTCAGACGATTCATGGTGCCGCGCACCACTGGGTTGCTCGGCGCCTCTAACAACTCAAGGCCGACCACTCGGTTATCGGCGTCAACGATCAAACGCTGCACTTCCGTGTGCGCGCAAACGTCCACATTGTTCGATGCGGCCAAGGCGTCGCGCATAGCACCCCAGATGAACTGCCCCGTTAAACCTTCACCAAACGTGCGGTGTCCACGGCGCACCGGTGTAGCCTTTTCTTTAAAGGGCGAGCTCAACTCATTACCCGAGTAATAGAGATAAAAACCGTCGGGCGGATAGGAGGTTTTCTCATCAAAGGTGGTGGCATTAAAGTTAACACCGTGACTCTCTAACCACTCAATATTGGGCACACTGTCTTCGCAAAAGCGGCGCAGGGTTACATCGCTCACCGCGCCCTGAATTTCCTCTTGCAGGTAGGCAAACATATTGTCGACGCTGTCATCATCTCCCGCTTCGCGCTGCCATTTAGTGCCGCCACCGGCGTAAACAATGCCACCGCTGAGCGCCGAGGCACCGCCGCCAGCGAGACGATCAATCAACAGAACCTTGGCGCCCTGCTCCGCCGCATCAAGCGCCGCACTGGCACCCGCCATACCAAAACCCACCACCGCGAGATCGGTTACCGTATCCCATTGCACGGCGTTTACATCCGCCACCTCTAGTGGCGCATTATTAAAATAGTTTGCTTGAGTCACCCTGCTCTCCCCATCATCTCAATTGCACAGCGCCGGTGAAAACCGCGCAGCTCGCACAAATACGCTCGCACGAGCGCTCATAAAACCATCTTGCCTAGCCTATTAACGGGCAGCATCGTCCATGTTGAGTAACGCTCAACCTCTGCAAAAAACTCGCCCGGGGAAAAATAACAGAACAAAAAAAACCGCGCAAAGGCGAGCCTAGGCGCGGTTTATCGTCGGCAGCCGATGCGTTAGTTAACGTTGGCCGCGTCTAAAAAAGCAGGTCGCTCGCCACCGCCGTGCGCCTCAATACAGGCGCCGTTTAAATAGGCCCCATAGGGTGACGACAACATCACACACAGATGTCCCATATCCGCTGGCAACGCCATACGCTGCAGCGGAATGGTTTTGTGCACGGCATCTATACCCGCCTGATCTCCAAAGTGCAGAGCAGCCTGCTCGGTCAAAATAGGGCCCGCAGCAATGGCGTTCATGCGCACCTTGGGTGCCCACTCCACGGCCAGCGATTGCGTCAGACTCACCAAGCCGGCTTTTGCCGCGCCGTAAGCGGCTGTACCCGGCGAGGGGCGCAGCGCACTGACACTGGCGATATTCAGAATAACGCCGCCGCTGTCCTGCTCGCGCATAATTTTATTGGCCGCCTGCGCTAGGTTAAGCGGCGCCAACAAATTCAACTTAATAATCTTTTCAGAAAAGCGTGGCGAGGCCGTTGCCGCGTCGGCGAAGGGCGCGCCACCGGCGTTATTGACCAGTACATCCAAGCGGCCACAGACCTTAGCGACATGGTCCATAAATACACCGATAGCCTCTAGATCACTGACATCCAGCGAATAAAACTCAGCCACATTGCCATCCACCTCAGGCAATGACTCCGGCTCGCGACGTGCGCAGACAATCACCTTGGCACCGGCGGCCAGATAGGCACTCGCAATACCGCGCCCAGCACCCTGGGTACCACCCGTGACAATGACTACCTGCCCGTCAAGACGAATAGAGTTCTCGATCGATATTTCCACGTTCACACTCTCCCACCAATAAATAAAGCCACTGCCAAACACGCCAACGCAGCGAACAGGTTAATAGCTCTGATGATAACCAAAGTCAGCCACTGGGGGATAACACAAATAAACTAGGAGAGAAGCCCAGCCCCACGCCCGCTGTCACACTCACGAAGATTCAAGATTCAAGAAAAAATCAACAATCTCTTGCGCCGCTGAAATATCCCCCGCCTGGCCACCCAGTATCCTCGGAAAGCGGGCCACTGGGGAAGGGATAACGTGCCCTGATCCCTGCAGGGTGTACAAACGAACTTGCAGCCCCATCTCGCCCAGCCAGCGCTGCTCGACCACCGAACTGCCTAGGTTGCCGTCGCGCTCGGGGTGAATAATAGCCCTAGGGGGTTGATCGATGGCGGCCAAACCCAGCCAATATTCGGTGCTTGCAAGCGACGACCTCACATGACCGCGACTGCTGTCGCCAAACAGCTCAACCAAGCCGCCCCCATAGGGGTTAATCGGGTCTTCTGTGCCATTCAATATCGCCACCGACACCGGCTGCTCTTTGGGCTCACAATCAAGATTTTCATGCACTGGCAGATTCGCAGCGATGGGCGCAACCCCGGCAACCAACTCAGGCGCCTCCAGCGCTAGGCGCAAAGCCATGTGGCCGCCATTGGAGAAACCGGTGGCAAACACCTTCGTCCTATCGACGCCGTATTGACCGGCCAAGCTATCGAGCAACGCGGTTAGAAAACCCACGTCATCAATATTTTGAGTGTTGGCCGTGTAGTTAGCCGAGCTGCGGCAGTCATTCCAGTGGTTTTCAAAACCATCGGGATAGACCACAAGGTAGCCGTGCTGATCAGCAAGCTGATCAAATTCATAGGCGCTCTGCTCCCGCACCGCGGCCCCAGAGCCTTTCGACCCGTGCAGCACAAAGATAACCGCGGGAGCGGGTGTCAGCAACTCAGGCGTGTAGAGCGAGTAGGTCCTGAGCTGCTCATTAACGTGCAACTCATGTTGTGTAAAACGCCCTGAAAGGTGCGGTTCAGGCGTTGTCGGTGAGTAGAGGAAATAGCCACAGACGAGCAAAAAGGCGATGGCAATCCCTGAAAAAGACAAGGCGGTTATTTTAACCGCACGGGATCGAAAGAATTTTTTTAGCATTATTGTTCCATAGGCCTAAGCTGGCCCTTTATTAAGCATCACACCAAAAGGCGCGTCGAATCGGCTGCACGGCCTCACTAAAAGCCTCGGCCGCCACGGGCAGCAGTGGCGCAAGGTTCATAAAACCGTGCACCAGGCTGTCGAAGCACTGATACTCCACCGCATTGCCAGCTTGCTGCAGGGCCTTTGCATAGTTGGCGCCGTCATCGCGCAACACATCAAAGTGTGCCGTCATCACATAGCTGGGGGGCAGGCCGCTGAGCTCGTCGCTCAACAGGGGCGAGACCGAGGGCTCGCGAGCCTGCTCTGGGTCGCTCAAGTATTGCTCTTTAAACCACTGCATTTCGCCACGCTTTAAATTGTAACCCTCGGACATATCAAAATAGGAAGGCGTGTCTAGCGTGTGAATATTGGTCACTGGGTACCAGAGGCTTTGGTGGCACACGGCAGGCCCTTGCTGATCCCGTGCGCGCAGGCTCGTCACAGCCGCTAGATTGCCTCCGGCGCTGTCGCCCACCAGGGCGAGTCGGCTAGCATCCACATTAAGCTGCGCGGCATGCTCTGCCACCCAACACAAGGCATCGTAAGCATCATCGCCAGCGGCGGGAAAAGGATGCTCTGGTGCGAGCCGGTAATCCACCGAACACACCACACAGTTAGCCTGTAAACTCAGGCGTCGAGCCACCTCTTCATGGGTATCGAGATCACAGACCACCCAGCCGCCGCCATGGTAAAACACCACCACTGGCAAGGTTTCATTGGCTATAGGCCGATAAACTCGCATCAGTATTTGACGCTGTTGGTCTGCAGACGGGATCTGCACCTCATCCACCGAGTGAATATCGCTGGTTTCAAAGTTAGTGCTCAAGGAATGCACCAGCTCTCTCGCCGCCTGTGCGGTTAAGCCTGTGATGTCCGGCAACTTCAGTTCAGCGACATAAGCCAATAAACCCGAAACTTCTGGGTGTAATTGAGGGTTGGTCATAATATTCACTCCGACCTTTTAGCATTATTATTTTGTCGTATAAAGGCCATCATAAACTGAGATTACGGCTATAGAACAGTCATTTTCTAAGCGCCTGAGCGACACTGAGGTTTTTATATCCGAAGCCGCATTTAGGCAGGAGAGCATCAGATTAAGCGCCCGAATGAGGTACTCCAGCGCCCCATCCGGACATAGAATGTCCGGTTAAAACTCGCTAGACTGGAGGCTTAAACTTCCCTCACCCTGAATGCGCCTATGCCTGACACCTCCCAAGAACTGGCCTTCGGCAGTTTTCTAAAATTCTGGCGCGGCATTCACAGTATCAGCCAAGAGTCTCTGGCAGACCGCCTCGGCAGTTCGCCACGTCACATAAGCCGCTTAGAAAATGGCTTTAGTCGCCCCAGCGAAAACATCATAGAAGACATTGCCCAGGCCCTCGAGCTGGGTGAGCGAGATCGCAATCACCTGCGCATTGCCGCTGGTTATAGCGCAAAACAACGAAAAATTGACTATCACTCAGACGAGCTAAAATGGCTGCGCAAAGCCATGAAGCTGACATTGCGTGCCCTTGACCCCTACCCCTCTGCGCTCATCGACAGCGTCAGCAACATATTGATGGTGAACCGCGCTTGGGTAAACTTCTACCGCCCCTACATCGACAAAACGTCCTTCGATGAGATCCATAATCACATTGACTTCATGTTCAGCCGCCAGGGCGCTGGTGCCCTGATGGAAAATCGTGAAGACACGCTTTCAGCCCTGCTGATGACACACTCACAGGCTGCAATGCTGAGCCGTACAGTGGAAGACAGAGCGGCCGTCGATCGCCTGCTAAAGAACCCCAACCTCCCCGCTGACTGGCAGCAACGTGCCGCCAAGCTAGAACCCATGGCCAGCTTTAAAGTAGAGGTGGATTACCAAGGGCGTCTTGAGAAGTTTTACAGTGTTAACCAAAACATCGGCGCGAGCGGCTCAACGGCCTACATTTCTGAACCGCGCTTAACCATCAGTACGCTCTACCCGGAAGACGATGAACTCGACCTATCGGGCTTGGCCGCACCGGTAACGCACCCCCTGGTATTTTACTGATCGGTCTCTGCTCTGCGACTGATCACTCGTCGCCTAGCCCTCAGTCGCGGGCGTGTTGATGATTCACGGATGTCCCCCCATCGACGGGGATGATCGCTCCATGGGTATAGGCACCGGCACGAGAACATAGATAGACCGCCACACCCGCCATTTCTTCAGCGCGACCAGTACGCCTCAACAAGCTATTGTTAATAATGTCGTCACCAAAGTTATCGAACACATGGTCCGACATTTTGCTGGGAAAATAACCCGGTGCAACCGCGTTTACGGTAATTTCTCGTGGCCCAAGCTCACACGCCAAGTGTTTGGTCAGATGGTGCACCGCCGCCTTACTGGCGGTGTAGGCATAACTGCCCGTGCGGTGCACGGTGGGTATGTGCAGGCCATCCATAGAACCTATATTAATCACTCGGGCAGGTTCACCTGCCTGCGCAGAGCATTCCAATAGCGGCGTTAGATCACGCGTCAAGGCAAACACGGCGGTGACATTCAGGCTCATCAATTTATCAAACGCGGTCTCGGGGTACTGCTCAAACGACTGGCCCCAAGCCGCGCCAGCGTTATTAATCAAAATATCCAAACGCCCTTCCCGGTTTTCTAATGCCTGGCGAATGATCTCGCGCCCCTGGGCATCAGAGATGTCCGCCGGCAGTGACTCACAGCAACCAAACGCCGATAAGGCTTGCGCCGCCTCATCACAGGCCTGTGCTTTTCTGGCGCTAATGTACACCTTGGCCCCCGCTTGCAAGAGGCCCTGAGCCATCATACGACCAATACCGCGACTGCCTCCGGTCACCAGTGCCACCTTGCCACTGAGAGAGAACAGGTGTTGTAGGTCTAAAGTTGGCTCATCCATCGTCGACTCCTAAGCTAAATATATGCATTAAATTCTGTATCAATACCCGTATGCGTTTTACTTATCAGGCTGCTAACGATGACCTGTGTTTCACTGCTCGTTTATTCTTTCACGCGTAACTCACGGCGTAGAATTTTACCGACATTGGACTTAGGCAGCTCGGTCAGGAACTCAACATGTTTTGGCACTTTGTAAGCTGTTAATTGCTCACGGCAAAAATCGCGCAACTGCACTTCCGTCAATTCTGGATCCAGTCTAACCGCGAATACTTTCACCGCTTCAGCGGTGCGTTCATCGCCCACCCCTACGACAGCACATTCCAAAATACCTGGATGGCCACTGACCACGTCTTCAATTTCATTCGGGTAGACATTAAACCCAGAAACCAAAATCATGTCCTTAATGCGGTCAACCACCCGCACGAATCCATCGGTCTGAATGATGGCGACATCACCGGTGCGGAACCAACCGTCGGCGTCAATCGCCTCACTGGTTGCCTCGGGGCGCTGCCAGTAACCCTGTAAAACATTCGGCCCACGCACCAGCAACTCACCCTCGGCCTCGAAACCAAGGTCATCACCAGCACTGGACACTACCTTTACCTGCATCGCAGGCAATAGCTTGCCGACAGTGCCCAACTTATTATGATCGGGGGTATTACAGGTGAGCGCCGACGCGGTTTCGGAGAGGGCGTAGCCTTCAAACAGCTTGCTGCCAGTGCGCGTTTCCCACTCGGTGGCAATCGAGGTAACCAACGCCGCGCCGCCCGCAATCGAACCCTCCAGCGCGGTAAAATCAATTTCATCAAATTGCGGGTGCTGCATCAATCCAGCGAACAGGGTGTTGACCCCAGCCATGCCGGTAAAACGGCAGCCTTTCATGGTTTGCACCATGCCATCGATATCACGTGGGTTAGGAATAAGAACCGAGAGTGCACCGCGCAGGCAACTGCTGACGATGTTCCAAGTAAAACCATAAATATGGTAGAGCGGCATGGGGGCGATGATGATTTCACGCTCGTCGCTGTCGCCGACAAAGGCCGCTGATGACTGCATCGCACTGGCAAAAATATTACCCTGCGTCAGTATCGCGCCCTTCGCCACACCGGTGGTACCACCGGTGTACTGCAATACTGCGATATCATCCATAGAGGTATGCACAGGGGCTATTGGGCAACCCATACGTTTTAATAAAATATCGGCAAGCGGGTCAACACTTTCCAACCCCAGTTCGGGGACCGATTGCGCCACACACATATCACCTATATGTGTCACCACGACTCTTTTTATCCCCGTCTGAGGAATAACCGCGGCCGTTGCAGGCAATAAATCACTGAGCACAACCAGTAGGCACGCACCCGAATCGTTGAACTGATGTTTTAACTCACGCGCGGTATAGAGAGGGTTGGTGTTCACTAAAATCAAACCCGCCCGCAGAATGCCCCAAGCCACCACTGGGTACTGATTTATATTCGGCAGCTGTACCGCTACTCGATCGCCACTTTTTAGGCCGCAGTCTTCCAACAAGTAGAACGAAAACGCACGGCTGAGTGTTTCCAGCTGTGCAAACGTCATATCCTGACCAAGACAGGAAAACGCTACTCGCTCGGCAAAGGCAGCGCATGACAACTCAAATTTTTCACTTAAGTTGACGTGACCATCAACGTTAATATCGGCCAGCATCTGCTGTGCATAGCTCATACTTTTTATATTCATAGCGTTCTCTTCCTACTGCATCAACAAGGCTAGACTAATCATAATGGTCACCTCATTTATTTAATGACTTCTCTAGCCACATCCAATTGCACACGAATTTCTGTGTAGCGCTGATGATCAACTCGATAACGTGAATAACAAAACGCCGCCAACATAATCATTAATGACAATCCTGGGCCGTACATCCAAGCCAAGCGCGTCAGCATATCCACTGACACATCCGCTTGTGACGTAACACCTTTAAAACCAGAAAGCTCAATGGCAATGCCCGCAAAAAAGGCCCCGAAACCAAAGGTTACCTTCTGCGTCAGCATAATGGCCGAGTTAAGAATGCCCTCTTGACGCAGCCCCGTATCCATTTCAATTTCATCAACCACATCGGGAATCATGGCCGCCACCACGTTAATCTGGGCGATATAAAAAGCTTGATGCACCACGATAAAAGTACAAACAACGGCGAGCAATGCGCCGCTGCCATTTTCTGGTGTCAAACCATAGAGGTGTAACAACACAGGCATTGGACCTATACATGCAGCGCCACACAACAAATAGATAACCGCTTTCGGTTTGCCGAACCACTGCGTGCCCTTCATGGCCATCCACGAGGCCGGCACCAAAGAGAGCATAATACAGAGCATGAAGACGCCAATTTGCTCACTGCTAAAACCGTAAAAATAGGTGTTTATGTGCAACAACATGGTGCTGGAAATACCAATGGAAGTCGCCATCACCAAACTGCCCAGCAGCACGGTGCGCGCTGACTGAGAACGCAAAAGGCCCGCAAGGTTGGTAAACGCAAAGTACCATGGCTGCGTGTCCTGCCTGCGTGGCACAGCGAGCAAACGCGGAATGTGGGATTGCGTTCCGAGGATCGACCATACCATTCCCATAAAAGCCAACACCGCTCCTACATAACCCACGTGGCGATAACCGTCGATCATGTGACCGGCGGCAATGGCGGTGGGTATCAGC